>ODAI010843825.1_pt1 | contig 14870 bp, 24 predicted proteins | sample 1539321 | NCBI WGS metagenome assembly ODAI01 (sample SAMN02144231, study PRJEB22623) | gut metagenome | biome: sheep rumen | host: Ovis aries | place: New Zealand
CAGCGAAATGAAGGTTCTCGGCATCCAGTTCGACCAGGTTTACGAACACAGGAAGGAAGACGGGAAAAGTGTTCGGTTTATGCGGTACAGAAAGGCGGCGGCGTGATGGGCAAGGAATTTCTTCCGGTCTTTCTGGACTTCAACGAAACGACTCAGGATCTGAACGATGAACAATGTGGGAAGCTGATCCGAGCCCTCGTAGATTATGCAAACGGAAAAGATCGAGAGCTGTCCGGCATGGAGCTGATGGCGTTCCGGTTCCTGAAGGGTAGCATTGACCGGAATGCGAAGCTTTCTGCTATCCGCTCTGAAGCTGGTTCAAAAGGCGGTAGGCCGCAGAAAGCAAAAGAAAGCAAAGAAAACCAAACAAAAGCAAACGAAAGCAAAACAAAGCAAAATGCTATAAATAACAATAACGATAACAAAACAAATAACGATAACAATAACAAAGAGGATCGCTTCGCTCGGTTCTGGGCCATTTATCCGAGGCATGTTGCGAAGCCGAACGCAAGAAAAGCGTTTGACAAGCTGAACCCTGATGATGTACTGCTGGAAACCATGATTCGGTCTGTCGAACAGCAGAAGCAGTCTGACCAATGGATAAGGGACAACGGGCAGTATATTCCCCATCCGGCTACGTGGATTAATCAGCGGAGGTGGGAGGATGAGGTGAAGCCCGTTGCTGTGATCCATCCTGCGAAGACTGTAACGGCCCAGCAGTATTACCAGAGGGATTATGCGGACGAGCAGGAAATGGCATTCAACCGGATGATCGCAGACATAAAGAAGGGGGCGGGATGATGTTTGAACAGCTTTCAATGTTTGATCTGCTGCAGGATACGGAAAGCCATTTCACCGCCCAGATCCGGCGAGGGTCAGGCTTCGAAGGCGGCATGGTGCGCATCTACTGCGCATCCTGCAACCTCGGAGTCAAGGAGCTGGCTGCATTCCTGAAGGATGAATACGGGGTCGGAGGAAATTCTATCACCTTCCCTGATGGTCAGAGCGGTTTTGCGGATTATCATCCGTCTGGCATCGAGCTTCGAGTCTGGAAGACGCACGAGGTTGAGAAGCACAAATGGACTGAAGCTGCAGCGGAAGTCAAAAGGCTGATATTCGCCAACGACTACCTGACCGACAAGGACTGGCAGAAGGTGCAGGAAATACAGCAGCATTTCGGAAACTTGCCGGTTCCGCATCCGAAAATGCGTGTTATCCCGGCATAAACGGGCGAATTACCCGTGGAAGATATCGAGCATAAGTGTTTATCAATCCAATGAACCATAGCCGTTAAAACGGCGAATAAACGTGAAAGAAGGTCATAGCATGGCAAGACTGCCTGACGGATTGGTTTTTATCCCGATGATGAAAGATGCGATAACGATTGAATTAAAGCAGATGGAGCTTGTCACCTGTCGGCACTGCAAGCACTATAAGCCGTATACAGGGCGGGTATCCGGGAACCAATATTTTCAATGCGAAGTGCTGACCATGGATACAGAACCGGATTGGTTCTGCGCTGACGGGGAGGAAGAAGATGCGGAGATGTGATTTGCCGGTAATCATCGGCAAGGGAATGCGGAAGGGTATCTGCGCTGGCAGGTCGGAACTGATGAAAGGCGGGGTTGACCTGTATATCGTCTGGCTGAACCTGGATGTTGGAAGCGGAGGGCAGTTCACCTGGGAAGACGTGGACAAGGTGAATGCGGTCCTTCACTTCTGCGATAAGGAAAGCGTGAAACGGACGGTGGATATACTGACCGATATTCTTATGAAATGGGGTGACTGGGATGTCTGACAGGGAGAGCGTAATAATGCATTTACAGATCATCCATACATGGGCGGAGTTCGCCCGTAAGCGTGATTTACAGTTTTTCACGGCGAAACACTTGGAGAATATCGCACAATGGTCGGACGATGCCCTTTCTCTGCTGAAAGAGCAGGAAGCTATGATAAAAGACCTTGAAGAAGAAGTATCGAATTGGGAATTTTCAGCAAAAGCCTAAAGGCGGTGAAGTGGGATGGATGACAGGGAAATAATTGTTAAATGGTTTGAGTTTTGCCGAGTTGAAGATAAATGTTCTACAGATTGCCCGTATTTTGGCAATACCTATAGTGCGCGAGAATGCACAAATAAATTGGCAAAGGATGTTCTATCACTGCTGAAAGAGCAAAAAGCGGTTAAACCACATTACAACGCACGAACAAATTTGTATGAGTGCGGTGCTTGCCATTACTCTATGACATCCGGGATGCATTGTCGTAGTGAGCTGATCCCGGCAACAAAAGTGCGGTATTGTGCAAACTGCGGATTTCCTGTTAATTGGGAAGGTAGGTGAAGCGGGAATGTTGGAAATGGTTGCACCGAAATCCAATAGCACCGCACGGGATATGGCAAAGGGGATACTGGAAGATGTGAACGAGATCCCGACATTGGACGGTGCCACACGGATTGCGGATGAATACTGGCTACGTGGCGTTTATATCAGGCCGGAATATCTGCTAGATGTATGGCTGGAAATCTGGAAGGAGCGAAACAATGGAAACGACTGAAGATTGCCGGGGCTGCAAATGGGCCAAGGATAAATGGCACGATTCCTGTTATTGCGTTTACTACGGCTATATCAGGCCGAAGCCAAAGAAAGACTGCTGGGGATACGAAAAGAAAGAAGAAGAGGGAGAAAACGACCATGAATAAACTGACTATTATCGGAAACCTAACTCGTGACCCTGAACTGCGTACAACACCGCAGGGTATCAGCGTATGCTCGTTTACGGTTGCTGTGAACCGGAGAAATGCGAAGGAAGGCCAGCCGGACGCGGATTTCTTCCGGGTATCTGCATGGAGGCAGCTCGGCGAGAACTGTGCGAAGTTTCTGGCAAAGGGTCGGAAAGTATGTGCGATTGGCCCTGTTTCTGTGAAAACGTACCAGGCTTCGGACGGAACCACGAAGGCCAGTCTGGAGGTTACCGCTGATGACGTTGAGTTCCTTTCACCAAAGGATGAAGGAACGAAGATCGATAAGCAGACAGGATACCAGCAGGTCGAGCCGGACGATATTCCCTATTGATGAAAAAGCCGGATTAAGCACCGACAGTGATCGGCATCCGGTAAAGGAGGAAACATGAGCAGACAGGAAAATCCCGCAAAGGTTTTTTTAAGGCGTTACAAGGCACTTTGCGGACGGGTTGATGCTCTGCAAAGGGCTATCGATGATGCGCTGGCCAGGGCCACGAATACGGGCATTACGCTGAAGGAAATAAAGGTTTTATCGTCCCCGGCAGAGCATGATCCGATGGCACGGGATATATGCACGGCAATGGATGCCTGCGAAATCCTGTACAAGTACAAAGCTGAAGCGGAAACGGCCTTGCGGGAAATCCTTGCTGCGATTGACAGCCTGAAGGACGAACGGCAGAAAGAGGTGCTGACAAGGCGGTATATCAACGGGGATGGATTCCCGGAAATCTGCGAGGCGATGCACTATGAGCGGACACAGGTTTTCGTGATCCACGGGAGAGCGTTGATCGAGGTTAATCATTGGCTTGAAAAAGAGAAAAAACTGATTGGAGCATAATATGCGAGAAAACGGGTGGAGATCAATTTCGATTGATGAAAGACTGCGAGCGATAACATATTTCGATTTAATAAAAGGCGATATATGCCGGCGCGACAAGAAAATCATATATTATATCCTGTACGAAAATCTGTCCGGGTCTGCTATTGCCAGAAGAAACGATCCTGATATTGTCGGATTAGGAAACAGAAGCTACGGCAAACCGCTTTCTGCCGGTGCCATACTCGATGTGTTTTATAAATATTTCCCGCATCTGAAGCGAAAAAAGAAAGAAGCGGGAAATAAAAGAGTAGAACTGATTATGAAGCGGCAGAAATCGGAAAGTCCTCATAAAAAAACCTGTGCGTTTTGTGGCTGCGCTGACAGGCTGGAAGAACATCACATGATACCGCTTATGATGGGTGGAACGAACGATGATCGGAATCTTGTCTTTTTATGCCATGATTGTCATTTACAAGTAACGAAATATCAGCACGAGATAAAACTGCGGACGAAAACGGACTAAAATTTTTGATACTATTATTCTGCCCCACAGGGGCAGATGCGAAACGCTCATTCTGAAAGTATAACCTTTTTTAGGAGGCATACAATGCTTGAACAGATTTGTTGGAAATGCGGGAAACCTATACCGAAGGATGAATATCTCGGCCAGTCCCGGAGATATTGCGAGAAGTGCTACGGCGAGTATGCGGAAGAATATAAGCCTATCACAGTACAGTATGCGATACTGAAAAACCGGGTGATGTTTGAACGGGCGATGCGGATTATGGAGCAAGCCTGCTCGGACATGACGAAATATAAGAAGTATGCGCTGGCGGTCATGAAGCACGCAAGGGATAACCCGGAACAGTACCGGAGCGCAGATGAAATGATCGCGGCGGTTGTCCTGCTGGAAGCCGGGTACGATATTCACATGAATTACACGGTCGGCCATTACAAGGTCGATATTCTGGTGCCGGAATTAAAGATTGCTTTCGAGATAGACGGCGAATGGCATAAACGAAAGAAAGCGCAAGACGGCAAACGGGATGTTGAGATCAGGGCGAAGCTCGGGAGCGCATGGGAGATCATCAGGATCCCCACAAAGTACATCGAGGAACAGCCGGAGAAAATACCGGAAGCGTTGAAAACGATGTATGCGAATATCAAAGAAATCCGGGCGAAGAACAGCGGTTTACTGCCTGAAACATATTCCAGGCGACAGAAGGATTATTACGAACAGAACACGATCCAATACACGAGGAAAAGCCATGTCATCTGACAGGCTTGCAGGCGGGATAAATATCCCGTCTTTTTATGTTCACATTTTACGGTGCCCGTTCCGGGTTTGACCTTCCCCGGGACGAAGGGAATCAGCAACGGGGCTTTAAACCTCCACGATGGCGGGGCGGCTGATGTTATTTTAGAAGGTCAGGAAAGGAAGGTCAAAGCATGGAAAAACTGCAGATCGTATATCTGCCACCGGGGGAGCTGAAACCATACGAAAAGAACGCCTGTCCTTCCTGCTGATATGTTCCCCTTTACATGGTGATAATATGGTGATATAATCATCGTGAAAGGGGACTTTTACATGAGCAACATTAAGCCTATTGAAACAGTTTACAACGGGTACAGATTCAGAAGCAGACTTGAAGCAAGGTGGGCGGTGTTCTTTGATACCGCCGGGATTCCATATCAGTATGAGCCGGAAGGGTTTGTGCTTGAAGATGGAACGCATTATCTTCCTGACTTTTATCTTCCATGGTTCAAGTGCTATGTGGAGATAAAGCCTTCCGGCATCCAGAGCGAGATAGATAAGGGATATGACAGAATAGGCAAACTTGTTTCCGGGAAAAGCGATTGTATCGGATTGCTTTGCATCGGGGAGCCGAAAGCCGGAGAGTGCGGAATAGTTCATTATTTCGGTATGGGGAGAACAGGCGAACTGTGTTTGCAATCTGATATCGTTGGATTCTATGAGGGGTGCTGGTGGAAGAACATATTTACCGGAGAAGAATACGGTAACTCAAAGCATTGGATTTCTCTTGTTTCTATCCATAGTGGTAGCGGAGATAGGTTTTATGACAAAGATGGAAATAAGATGCCTATCGAGAACGGAATTGGAATGACGGGGTACAGATCTGATTTCCACAATGCGGCAATCGCCGCAAAGCAAGCGAGGTTTGAACACGGAGAAAAAGGAACTCCAAAAAAAACATTATCACGGCAACAAATCGAAGCACCACACAGACCATCTTCTGAAGCACAAGATTTTGTTAATAGGTATTTTAATGAAACGGGTGCGTTAGATGTGATTATGGAGTGGCGAAAAATCGTTCACGAAAGTTCCGGGCCATGGTTTGAAAGAGAATATAGGCTTCTCGATCTTTATGCACGGAACGGATACACGATGCACGGCGTTTGGGAAGATCAGGACACGGCAGAATATCAGAGGGATCTGTATAACAAGACGATGAGAGAGGAAAAAGGATGGACAGAGTATGATCCTGTTACCGGTATGCTGATAGCGTAATCGGTTTACAAGGTGAATACATGGTGATATAATGCACATGAAAGGCGGTGCATTGTATGACTCCAAGAAAGAAAGCCAACTCCGAGCGGATCAACGTGTTTTTCTCCCCGGAAATCCTTGAACGGCTGAAACGAATAGCCGACAGGAAAGGAATCTCCGTAAGCGGTCTGGTGCGAATGATCGTACTGGACAAGCTGAACAAAGGTGAAGCGGAGAAAGAAAACTGACTTCATCCCGAAAGGGTTTGAGGTGCATAGAACACGATTGCAAGCGTGATGCCGGGGGTTGTTGCTCGCCCCCGGCTTTTCTATGCGAAATATAAACGAACGAGCAACGGAAGGAGCAACAAATGTATTGCCTGAAAGAAAAGAAAGGTCACACTATCCTTGAAAGCCACATGGAAGGACGGACACGGCATTATCATCTGATATGCCAGAAATGCGGATATGAAAGCTGGCGGTCAGACGGTTTTCTGAAAGGTTCGGCAAAATGTCCCAACTGTTCCGGCGGCAGACACAACAACAACGCCAGAGGATGCGGGGATGACCCGCTCTGGAAACGGTACTGGATCATCAAACGGCGGTTAAAGCGTCCGGCATACGCTCACCTGTCCATGTGCGCTGAATGGGAAAACGACTTCCTGGCGTTCAGAGCGTGGGCGATGGCAAACGGCTACCGGGACGATCTGACTATTGACAGGATCGACAACAGCAAGGGTTATTCCCCGGATAACTGCCGGTGGGTGGACGCAAAGCAACAGGCGAACAACCGGCGGTCAAACGTGATCCTTGAATATCAGGGCAACGGATACACGCTTGCGGAACTTGCCGATTATTGCGGATTGAGCAGGGCAACGGTGAAACAGCGGTACAAGCACGGGTGGAGCGTTGAGGATATTGTAAAAACTCCGCACAAAGCCCGGAAGAAGTGGAGCGAACGACAGGCGGGTTAATCCCGTCTGTTCCTGTTTGGAGGTGATACCCATTGGAAAAACAAATCCTGATTGGAACAGGATAAAAGCGGAGTATGTTTCCGGCACGGACAGCCTGCGGGAACTGTCCACAAAGCACAAGGTGCCGTGGTCAACTCTTCGGTCAAGGGCATATCGTGAGAAGTGGGGAGAAGATCGCAAGAACGCACAAACCAAAATTGAACAAAATGCAGTCAGAAAAGCGGAGAAAAAAGCCGCAGACAACGCAACCCTTGCCGCTGACATAAAGCGCAAGGGTTTACTGCTTCTTGACAGGCTTTTCGATGAATTTGAAACCGTGACCGCAACGGAACACCGGGATTATACCGGACGGAACCTGACCGATATAAAGCGGCTCCGTGACCTGACCGCCGCTTACAAAGACTTAACAGATGACATGGCGAAACCGGAAGAAACCGAAAACCCGCTTCTCCGTTCTCTGTGGAATGTAATGCAGGAGAAACGCAATGAATGATATCGAGTGGGGCGAGAAGCAAAATTATCTGCTTCACCTTCCGTATGACCGGGTTCTGGACTGGCTGGAAGGAACGCCACGTTCCGGCAAGACAACGGCAGGAATAGCACGTTATGCGCTTCACTTGATGATGAGCCGGGATAACATTCACCTTGTCACCGCATACAGCGCAGAGCAGGCTTTCCGGCTGATAATGGACGGGGACGGAATGGGGCTTCTGCATATCTTCAAAGGTCACTGCAGAACCAGCCATGATGACTCCGGGGCACATCTGCTGGTTCATCTCCCGGATGGTGACAAAAAGGTTTACTGGAAGGGCGGCGGGAAAGCGGACAGTCACAAAGCAATAACTGGTATGTCGCTCGGAAGCGTGTACTTCTGCGAAATTAACCTTCTGCATGACAGCATGGTTCAAGAATGTTTCCGCAGAACATACGCCGCAAAAGACCGCTGGCATATTGCGGACTTGAACCCACCGTCCCCGGCTGATCCATGTATAAAGAATGTGCTGAACGTTCAGGACTGCCGGTTCATTCATTGGCGGTGCGAGGATAACCCGATACTGACACCAGAACGGCTGGCAGAGATTGAGAAGGCCTGCAAGAAGTCACCTTTCCTGTATAAGCGGGACTGGCTCGGCGAACGGGTTATCCCGGAAGGCGTTATATACTGGATGTTCAGTCCGGACAAGCACATCTTGTCCAAGCTTCCGGATGACTTCCACCCGGTCGAGGCTTTTGTGGCCGGTGACGGCGGCACAACCGATGCAACGAGCATCGGTTTTTATATTGCCGGCTTTTTCGGTGATCCGTACTTCGGCGAAAAGGAATATCGCCTATATTGCGTTGGTAACTGGTATTACAACGGCGGCCAGATGGCAATGAGCGACCAGGCGAAACATATATGCGGTGAATATCTGCCGTATATGCGAAATAAATACCGGATGCGGGAAAGTGATATCTACATCGACCCGGCTTGCAAGGCACTCCGGCTTGAAATTGAAAAGTTCGGATTGATGACCAGCGGAGCCGACAATAACGGGCATGATGTGAAGGGAACCAATAAAGGGTTGAAGGTCGGCGTTGAAATGCTGCAATCCGCAATCAATGACGGGCGGTTCTTCCTTGTCGAGGACGAGCGATACGGCACGGAGCCTTTCGTGAAGGAAGCCGGCTTGTACTGCGTGGACGGAAACGGAAATCCGGTGGATGCGTACAACCACGTACTCGACCAAACACGCTACGGATATAACCATTTTGCAAAGGCTTACGGGCTATGGAGTTGATATGTTGCTGATTAACGGGAATAAGGTTTCGCAGGTTATCTGCCTACGTTGTTTCAGAAGGTGGATATCAGCGAGACCGACAGAAACAACGCTCGATTTGCTTGAATGCCCGGAATGCGGACAGATCGGATTTGCAATCGAAACCGGGGAAACCTGTATTGCAGAAGAACTGATAAAGCAAGCGAGAGAACAATAAGGCGGTGAGCCAGTGGGAATCAGAGATTTTTTCAGAAACAGGGTGAACAGAATGGCTGAAGGCATGGACGTTTTCAAAAAGGATGTATTCGAGCTGGAAGGCGTACCGGCTTTCCGGGAGTATTACACTCTGTTTATTTTCGTCTGGCAGGCGATCTATAAAGGTTTCTACAAGGCGTGGCATGAAGTCCCGCTGAAGACGATCCGTGATCCCAAAGGAAAGACACGGACATTGGCGACCATGAACGCCGGAAAGATGGTCTGTTCGCAGATGGCCCGGTATGTCTGGAATGAAAGATGCTCCATTACCGCCAGCATGGCAAGCACACCGGAAGACGATCCGCTGAACGGTTTCCTGCAATATGTGCTGAAGGATAACCGCTTCGGTTCCGCTTTCGGTGATCTGCTGGAAAAGTCATTTGCCCTTGGCGGCGGTGCGCTGAAAGAATGGGTCGAGGTTCCGAAGGATGAAAACGGGAACGATCTGGGCGAAGGCAAGGTGCGAATCGGATACACGATGGCTTCGCAGTTCGTACCGACAGCATGGGATAACAGCAAGGTCACAAGCGGCATCTTTGTCAGCCGGGAAGCCCGGGACGGCTATTATTACACCGTGGTCGAATGGCATCACTGGGACGGCACAACTTACCGGATCACGAATGACCTTTACCGCCAGCCGATCAAGGGAAGCGAACCGCAGAATATCCTTGGTTGGTGGTATCCGCTGGATAAAGTGTATCCCCTGCTCTCCCCGGATACAATCATAGAAGATGTGCATCAGGCTTTTTTTCAGTATGTCCGTCCGTTCGGTGCGAATTATGCAGATGATAATTCCCCGCTTGGGATGAGCATTTATGCACCGGCCCTGAACACCTTGCACGGTCTGGATATCATGTTCGATTCACTTCAGCGGGAGTTTGTGCTGGGTAAGAAAAGGATCATTGCCCCGGCACGGTCAATGAAGGTTTCCGCTGGCGTGAACGGCTCCCGGCCTGACCGGTATTTCGATGCTGATGATGAAGTCTGGGAAGCACTCGCCACAGATAACCCGGAAGACCTGAAGATTTACGACAACTCCGTTGACCTGCGGGTAGAACCGCATATAACGGGCATAAACGGCGATTTAAGCATCCTCTGTGCGCAGATTGGCTTTGATCCCGGAACGCTGTCATTCGATGCGACAAAGGGCCTTAAAACGGCGACGGAAGTAATCAGCGAGAACAGCAAAACTTTCGGAACAGTCAAGGCCCACGAAAACCTGCTGAAGGATGCGCTTGTGGATATGGTCCACGCAATTTTCGACCTTGCGGTGCGTTACGGGCTGACGTGGGAAGGAAAGACCATCGAGAGCCTGATCTCCGGCGGGTATGATGTTTCGGTTCAGTTCGATGACAGTATCATCGAGGACAAAAACGCAGAGATTAACAGGGGCGTTTCCCTGGTCGGTGCCGGTCTGCTGTCAAAGAAAAAATTCATGACTGATATGCTCGGCTATACGCCGGAGGATGCAGACAACGAACTGAAGCAGATCAGCGAGGAACAGCGCACCAATTCCGTTGTGGTTGACCGCATTTTCGGCGGGATGGAGTGATTGAATGAATCCTCGCTGGATTGAGGAAATGTCATGGCGAATGGGGGAAGTGTACGGTGCGGTTGTAGATCGTATCCTGATAAACCTCGCAAGGCATTTCCCGTATATCGCAGAAGGCATGACACCCGGCGGCAGTTGGGATTATCAGATACGCAAACTGGCCGAAATGGGACAGGTCACAATGGAAACCGAAGCGATTATCCTTGAAAGTATGAAGGGTGCGGATGCAGCTCTTGCTGACCTGCTGGAAGAAACTATCCGGGAGAGCATCAAGAAGGTAGAGCCGGATTTAAGGAAAGCCGCAGAAAAGGGATTACTGCTCGGAGAAGGTTTCCTGCCGCCGGAAACCGCACCCGGCATGACGCAGGCGTTTAAGGCGTTCTATCAGCAATCCGCAGACAAACTGAACCTTGTGAATACCGTAATGCTGGAAAGCACACAGGAAGCCTATCGTGCAACGGTCGCAGATATCGCCGTCAGGATGGAGAACGCTCAGGGTATCCTGAACACCACGACGGGAGAAGTGGTTTCCGGGGTTTCCTCGCTGAATCAGGCTGTCCGGGATGCGGTTCAGAAAATGGTAGATAACGGGATAACAGGGTATATCGATCACGGCGATCACCATTGGAGCCCGGAAGCGTATGTCACGATGGATATTCGTACAACGCTGGCGAATACCGCCCGTGAAGCCGTGACCGAACAGATGCACGAGTACGGATGCGACCTGTTTACTGTATCCTGGCATGACGGGGCAAGGCCGCTGTGCTATCCGTGGCAGGGTAAAGTCATTTCCGAATCAAACTGGACAGGAGAAGTGGAAGACCTTGACGGAAACAAAGTCCATGTATACCCCCTCAACGAAACCAGCTACGGCGAGGCGGCAGGATTGTTCGGGGTTAATTGCGGGCATTATAAAATCCCCTTTATCCCGGGATTCAGCAAACCCCGCCAGCCGGAACAGACCGAGGAACAAAACGCCAAAGAGTACGAACAGAGTCAGGAACAGCGAGCTCTTGAAAGAAAGTACCGCTACGCAAAACGGGATCTGATGGCGGCGAAGGCCAGAGGCGATGAGGAAGAAATCACCCGGCAGAAGCTTCGGGTCAAGAACGCCCGGACAAACCTCAACGAGTTCTGCGAGGAAACCGGAAGGGCGAGAAGGTCAGCGAGAGAACGAACACCTATCAAGGCAACATGGCCTGATGAATGAAAGGAAGGTCAACAATATGAGAAAAGCGATTTACAGGATGTGCCAGAAACTGTACAAACATCATCTTTTGCCGTGGTTTATATGGTCGGCCGCATATGACAAGTGGCATAGGCCGTTCGATCATGGCGAACAATGGGAAAGGAGAAAAACATGATTCATCATTATATGTCGCAGTATGAAGAAAACGGCAAAAAGAAAATTGTTTCATGGTTGCAGATAAATCTGTTTTGGTGGTGTTTCTGTTTCAGCAAGCGTGAAAAGGTTCTTGTCTAAAGTCCATAAAAACATAGAAAGGGAGACCAGTATGTGCAATCATGACAGGCTTCGGACGGTCGGCGACCGGGTATTCTGCTGTGAATGCGGAAAGGAACTCGATATTGCGTTCCTGGAGGGCAAAAACGGCGCAAAAAAGCCGTCCGACAATACGGGGACAGATAAAACCCCGGTGAAAAAGACACGCACGAAAAAGGCCGTTTAACGGCGAAAATGATGAATGAGCATCCGCAAGGGTGCTTTTTTCATACCATTACGACCGGCGGGTCGATAAACACGCATCGGTGCATCACTCTATAGCACCGCAAAAAGGAGGGTATATGGCTGGTATTTTCACAAGGCCCGCATTGGACAAGATCATGCAGAATGCAGAGCTTACACCGGAACAGAGGACAGAACAGGTTTTCTCCCTGTATGGCCGTGCGCTGGATGAAGGCTACATTTCAAAGCGGGACGCAGACGAAGCCAGAAACAAAGCCGTTGAAGCGGCAAAAGCGGAGTTTAAGGCTCCTGAACCTGTTGACCCGAAAACCACACCGGAATATATGGAAGTGCTGAAGGAAAGGGATATGCTCCGTGCGATCGGCGGGGGAGATTTCCAGACAGTCAAACCGAAGTTCCGGGAGACCGTGTTCGGGATGCTGGACAGGGGCGAAAAGGCGGCTCCGGTTGCGGAACAGTTGACCGGCATCAAAGAAAAGTATGAGGAATACTTCATGCCGGCCCAGGAACCGCAGGAACCGAAAAACACTCCGCAGTTCTCTAAACAGCCGGGGCACTCCGGCACAAACCCGGAAAGCGATGAGGATAAGCTCGTCAAACAGCTTTCCGCACAATGGTAATAAAACGAAAGGAATGAAAAGTTATGGCTAACTCCATCAATTACGCTGCGGTATTTAACCGTATCCTTGATGAAAAGTTCTACATCCTGCCACGCACGATGTGGATGGAAAACACGAACCCCGGCCTTGTCTGGGAAGGCGGCAAGGAAATCAAGGTTCCGAAGCTGGCTATGGACGGCCTCGGCACCATGAACGGCTACAAAGCCCCGAACGGTGACCTGACGCTGGATTGGGAAACCAAACAGCTTCAGTATTACAGGGGCCGGAACTTTGCTATCGGTCGGTACGATGTGGATGAAACCAATTTCGCCCTGACCGTTGGCAATGCCCTGAAAGTATTCCTGAACAGCCAGGTGATCCCCGAAGTTGACTGCCTGCGTATTGCTGCTGCCGCGCAGGGGGCAGTTGCTTACGGCAAGGTTGTCGCACAGGCCGCTTCCGGCATTACTGCCGCCAACATCCTTGACCTGCTGATGACGGATATCACCGCTGTGCAGGACAAGATCGGCGAAACCGAACAGCTTTACATTCAGATTTCCACGAACCTGAAAGGACTTCTGGAACGGTCCTCCCAGATTGCCAAGTACCTGAATGTGCGTGACTTCAATGTCCGGTCTGCCACGCTGAAGATTGAGGCCCTGAACGATCAGTATCTGATCGGCACTCCTTCCGGCTATATGCACAGCGTGTTCGGCCTGAATGACGGCGCAACCGTCGGGCAGACTGTTGGCGGCGTGACCTTTACCGACCTCGGAGCGAACATCAACTGGATTATTGCGGCTCGTCCTGCGGTTGACGCTATCGCCCGTCCGCAGATCAGCAAGGTCATTGATCCCGATGTTAACCAGGAAGGCGAGTTCTGGAAGATCATGTTCAGCATCTATCATGGTTGCTGGACCTATGACAACAAGGGTGACGGCCTGCTGGTCAACCTGGACACCGCTTCTGCGGATGACCTGACTGTTTCCAGCACCGCCGGAACTGCTGCGGTCGGTGATTCTGTGATCACCGTTTCCGGTGTGGCTCCTGCCGGGTTCAAGTACGTGTGGAAGGCCGCTTCCGGTACTGCTCCTTCCGTTGCTATCGGCACCGCCCTGAAGGCTTCCGATGGCTGGGCTGACCTGCCTGCTGACGGTCTGATTTCCACCACGAACGCCTACAAGATCACCGTGGCTCTGGTTGCGGCGAACGGTCAGCCGATTGCTTACGGTTCCGGCACTGTTGCGGCGAAAACCTGATGAGGTGATTAAATGAGCGCAATTGTAGACTATACGTATTACACGGATACCTACAAAGGGAACGAGGCTGACGAAACCTCGTTCCCTGCGCTCAACGCTCACGCTTCCCGGGTCATCGGTATGATGGCCCGCTGGCGGGTTAATGAAACCAACTTCGAAAACCTCCCGTCCCTTGTGCAGACTCTGTACCGGCTGGCCATCTGTTCGCAGATTGATTTCCTCGCCATCAACGGCGTGGACAGTCTGACGGATGGAGAAAGCTCGGTCGGTTTTAGTGTCGGCAAGGTCCGGGTGGATGGCAAAGCCAAAGCCAGCGCAGGCGGTTGTGCGATGAGCGCAAGCATTTCCCCGGCGGCAATATCTTATCTCGAACAGACTGGGCTGATGAATCCCGCTGTTCCTGTTGCGGGGTGTTTACCATGTTGAGGCCGATTCCGGCAAAGATCATGCGAAGCACCGCAGAAGTGAAAGCCTGCACAGGGGTTGATCGGTATCAAAATCAGACATACGAAACGTATACGGTGAAAAAGGTTCACCTGCAGCCGACAAACGAGCTGAAGAAAACCGCCGAGAATACTTCGAACGTACTCCGGGCGGTTTTATTCGTTGATCGTAGGCACAGCACACCGACCCTTGACTGGATGAACTTGTTTCAGACTGCGCAGGCCATAGCAGGCGATATCAAGGTGACTGTGCGAGGG
>ODAI014632058.1_pt1 | contig 14870 bp, 20 predicted proteins | sample 1539321 | NCBI WGS metagenome assembly ODAI01 (sample SAMN02144231, study PRJEB22623) | gut metagenome | biome: sheep rumen | host: Ovis aries | place: New Zealand
AGAATATTTCTTTGCTTTTGGAGTATAACCGTTAATATGTTCTTTTCTTCCGTAATAACAGCCGCAACCAAATCGGTATATGCGAAGGCATTGTTGTTTATTGTAAAAATCGCATTGTTCACAATTACCACAATAAACTGTTTCTGCATACCATCTTGCGTTTCTGTCCAGTCCGTCCTGATACAGCAAAACATTGATTTTTTTCATTTATATTTCTCCTTTTCCTTATTCGCTGAAAGCCACTGCAAGATATTTGTACAGAATATTGACAGTGTTTTCAATCGTACCACACATCAGACAGCCAAGCTGTTTCTGATAAGGCGAAATTTCTTTTGTATAATGTAAATCAGGCAGAAATGTTTTCCGGTTCTCATATTCATCTGTAAAATTCACTTCTTCATCATCAATCAGAAGTGTTACTTTTCCGATATGCCCTCTCTGAAAAATATCTACTGTTACAATCTGCTGAAACATAGAAATCTTTTCAAAATGTATTTCAAAAGTAATTGTAATTCCGCTGTTTCTGATTTCTTTCTGCCAGCCTGCCCTTGCACCGCCTTTGTCTACGACAAGCTGTCCGTATTTCGCCCAGAAGTAAACATATAGGTAAACTGTTTCACCTTCCTGTTCTGCTTCTTCAATTTCAGCAAGGCAGTCTACTTCAAGGCGGTGATTCTGATGCACAAATACTTCTCCGTAAAAATCATTCAGCAGATGACAAAATTTTTCAATTTTCTTCATTCCTGTTCCCTTCAATTTCAGACCAGTCAATTCTCTGTCCGCAGTCACAGACAAGAACATCTGTAAATTTTATCACTTCTTCTCCCTGATAGCTTCCGAGCCGTATTTTACAACAGGGACATCTTGGAACAATATATTTGAGATAATGTACTGGCTTTTTTGGAATCTGTTTTTCTACCGCTGAAAGAGCAATTTTAATGTTTTTAATTGTTTCTTTAAGAATATCAGTTTCTATTTTTTCAGCAACATTGTTTTCCTTTTCTTCCAGTTCTTTGTGATAATGTCTTAACATACTCTTTAAAATTTCTGTTGTCCGCTGGTAATTTTTAATTTCAGATGCAAGACAATTATCCTTTTGCCATTCCTGATGCCATTGCTGAATCTGTGAATTCATTTCCATAATTTTTACTCCTTTTCTGAATCACGATACAGACTTTTCACTGCTTCCTGTAAAGCATTGATTTTATCTTTTAAATCTCCGAGTGCTATTCTGTCTGCAAATGTCATTCTACCATATTCCGGCTGAAAATCATCTGCTTCTTTCTGTATGGATTTTATCATATCTTCCAGAATATCAATATTCTGCTGACAGCGAATTGCTTTTACTGTTTCAGTGTTCATAAAATTTCCATTCCTTTCCGGCTTTATATTTTCTTATCAGTGTTTCGACAATGATTTTCATGCTTTTGTCACTAAGATACCGTGTTTTGCTGACTTCTTCTGCTCCGGATTTCAGCAGGTCTTCCACTGTATGGAATCCGGCACGGTGCAGAGCATTGGTGATTCTGTCAGGCATCAGCATTTCCTCAATTGCTTCATCATGATATTTGCTGTACTTTTTCTGTTTCTTCTGCATAGAAAATATTTTCTTTGCAGTTTTGCTGTCTGAAATGACAACATCTTCCTGTATCAGCAGTTCCAGAAATTCTTTGTCTGTCAGCAGTACCTTCATACCGCTTTTTGCTGTTCTGATATGCTGCTGAACATTTTGAAAGCTTGTATCAAACCGCTCTGCAATTTCTTTCAGTTTCAGTCCCTCATAATGGAGCTTCAGCATAGATAATCCGTTTTTGCCTGTTGCGGTACGGAATACATGATAGGTCAGATACCATTCAAACTCCTGATTGAATTTTTTTGACAAACAACCATGAATCCTGCCGATACCGCAGTCTTCCAAAAACTCTTGATAATTAAACATTTTCTTTCATACTCCTTTGCATAAAATTATAAGAAAAGTCTTTCAGCCGGACTGGAAAATTCAATGTATTTCATTTTGTAATTCGTCAGAAGGACTTGAATTTCTGTCCGCTTGCTGTCAATTGCATACCGGATAAATTTATCAATATTATGTTGATTCAGTATTTCCTCTGTTTTCACAATAGTCATTACTGCTTCTATATCATTATTTTCAATGATAACACGGAAAATTCTGAAAATATTTTTTCCGATATAAGCATTGATTTCTTTGTCTGTCTGTGTATGTTTGAAAGCAGATAAAACAACTGCATTTTTCATATCTGATTTCATTTTTACGGAAAGATTATGATTTTCTACTATATCCAGAACTTTTTCAAGTTGAGATACACCACTTAAAGGAAACGTAAAGCCACGATAGGTTATCATTGCATCTTTTGGACACTCCTGAAACGCAAAAGGGGAAATTTCAGTATGACTGCCGGAAATTATCACAGAAGTTAAGTTGGAACATTGTGAAAATGTATTCGTATTGATTTTATCTACATTTTCTGGAATAGTAACAGATGTTAATTTTTCGCATCCAAAAAAGCTGTATGGTTCAATACAAACTAATCTCTTTGAGAAAACAATAGAAGCAAAACTGCACCATGAAAACGCACATTCTCGAATAGCAACTATACTGTCCGGCAATATCACAGAAGTGACTTTTTTACCATAGTCTGAATTAAATGCGTATTTCCCTATATGTGTGATAGTATTAGGTATGATAACTTCACCGCCAGAACCCTTATAATTTATCAGAACACCGTCTTTTACAATAAAATCCATGCTTTATTCTCCCTTGCATACAAGCGTTTCGTTCCGTACATACGCACTGCATTGAATTTCACCGTCAATAATATTGATAGTTCTTTCTCCTGTATAAGTACAGGTGCAGTTTTGTTCACCTTTCTGTACAGTATTGGTGCAGTAATCTATGATGTAATGTGTACCGTTTGTAACAATACCATACTTGCAGGTTTTGCATTTTGCCTTTGTGTTCTTTCCTGCTGAAAAGCCTGATACATTGCCTGCAATTGTAATCTGTTGTTTCATTGCAGTTCTCCTTTACAAACTGAAACTGAAAGCACCGTCATAATATCTTCCATTGCTTGTCTGCTCTTCTACGAAATTCAGAATATCTTCCTTTGCTGTTTTCAGATTATTCCAGATACCGATTCTAAAAAAATTCGTTGTAAAGTTTCCGGTTCTGATATTCTGTTCTGTAGTGTGGTACAGACCGTATCTGCCGTCTTTTTCTGCCAGTGCATACATATCATCACAGATATAGAATGTTTCAAGAATATTCATTATTATGTTCTCCTTTTCAGATATGGTTTCATCATATTTTTATTATATCATATTTATTTAATTTTGTCAAGTATATTTATAATGTTTTTGTCATTTTATTTTATTATATAAAAATAAAGTCTGCTGATGTTGCAGACTTTATGAAAACTCAATATTTCCATTCTTCCGGATTCGCACCATATTTCATCATAGTATCTGCAATTTCTGCAAAATGAGTTTTCCCGATACCGGAAACACACTGAATATTATCTGCTCCGGCTTTGATGACTTCCTCTATTGTTCTATATCCGGCTCTTTGCAGACTGTTGATATTGGCTTTTGAAAGCGGTGCGTTTATCAGCAGATTTTCTTTTTTGTTATACTGTTTCAAATCAGAAATCATTTTCTGAATCATTTTGTCTGCAATTACAATCCGTCCTGCCTGTGCTTCTTCATTAAGCAGAGACAATAACTCTTCATTGTCAATCAATTTCCAGACAAGTATTTTCTGCTGTGCAAGTATCTGATTGACACGTTCCCTTGAAATATGATACATTTCACCGATTTTTGCCAGTGTCATTTTCTGCTGATACCGCAGTCTCAGAATTTCAATATTTCTCTTGGTAACTGTTTTTGGAAATTTCTTCATCAGAATTTCTTCTGTTTTCTGCACAGCATTGTCAGAAAACGCTCCTGCCAGAAAAATTCCGCTTTCCCGAAAGAAATTGACAGGATAAACTTCTTCTCTGTATTTCAGTTCAGGCTGATTTTTGTGCAAAAATGAGGAAATGGCTGTCAGCAGTTCATAATAGTTCATCTTGCTGATGAATTTCATATTTCTGAAATTGAAAATATTCTCCGAAAGCAGAAGCTTCATATTGCAATATCCGTTTTCATACAGCTTTTCACAGGTTTCCTCTGAAAGTGAAAGCGTATGCAGTGAAATTTTCTGATATGCCGCATAACATCTCTCTTTTTCTTTCTCCTTTTCCAGAAAATCTGCCGTAATGCTTCCTGAAACATCAATATGATATTTCATCAGCAAATCAATAAATTCCGGACTGACAAGATAAGACTTGATATGACTGTCGATACTCAGCAAACTGCTTCTGACAGTACCGCCAGTCTCACGAAACTGCATTCCTATTTTGGAATAAGACAAATGATACTGGTAACGCTGTTTTATCCATTCCATAATATGCTTGTGCTTGGAAAAAGTCATGATTTTTTGTGTTACCTCTTCAATAAATCCTTCCGGAATGTATGCTGATTCAATTTTTCCGATTCCATTGCGTTCCAATAGTTCAATTACCAGTTTTTTTTCCATAATGACACCCTTTCATAAAAGTTCCTCACCTTTTAAGGCAAGAAACTGATGAATTATAGTTTCCATTCTTTTCCTGCATTGTATTTCTCTACAAGTGTTTCTGCAATGAGTTTCAGCCCTTTATCACCAAGAAATTGTACTTTTCTGATTCTTTCCGCACCTGCATTCAGCACATCTTCCACAGTGTAAAAATCTTCCCTGTAGAGTGCATTGATAAATCTTGTAGGAATCAGCAGATTTTCAATCGGTTCTTCGCTGTACTTGCTGTATCTCTTCCGTTTCTTCTGCATGGAAGAAAGCTTCTTTGCCGTCTTGCTGCCTGATACTTCTATGTTTTCTTCTGCAAGCAGTTCCAAAAATTCTCTGTCTGTCATCAGAAAATTCATCTTTTGTTCTGTCTTGGCAAGCGATTGCTGTACATTCTGGAAAGAAGTACCGAACCGTTCCGCAATCTCTTTCAGTTTCATTCCGTCATACCGCAGTTTCAGCATATCAAAATTCCGTCTGCCACCCATTGTATCAAATACTCTGTGTTTCAGAAATCTTTCAAATTTCTGACTGAAACTGTCAGGCAACGTTCCGTGAATCGTTCCGATTCCGCAGTTTTCTAAAAAAACCTTGTATTCCATATCATTCATTCCTTTTTTCAAGTTTCTTTCATGTTATTATTATATCATATTTTATTTATTTTGTCAAGTGATTTTCTATAATATTTATTATTTTATTTGATTATAAAAAAATAGAACTTGCTTATAATACAAGTTCTATGTTTCAGATTAAGCTATTTCAGAAAAGAATGATACGGCACAAATATAACAGAAGCAGATGCAGAGGATAAAAGAGACTGCTGATAATTCTGACAGGTTTCTTTTGCAGAACTGACATTTTTTCTGTATCGTCCGTTTGTTTTCTAAAATGCAGGATAACCGCAAATGCAAGAAAACAGCAAACAGCCGTTTTGCCGCTCAAAAGGAACAGAATGACAAATGACATCAGGAACAGAGAATTCATATCATATTTCTTTGAAAAATTCATCAAGGCAATCATCAGAATACCTGCAAAGCTATAATCTGTTTTCAGAAGAAAAGCAAGAAATGCGAATACAGCCACATTCAGAAGCTGTAAAAGGAATTTGACAATTCTGTTGACATGAATTCCATGTGAAAGAACCAGATTCACTTTTTCTGTAATCAGATGTGAAATCCAGATACAGGCGAATCCGAGTGCAAGCGTAAAGCATACATTCTGTTTTTCCGGATTCCAGACTGTTCCGTGCAGAAGATTATATGGAATTTCACTGACAACTGCAAGTCCTGAAATTTTCAGCAGATGTTTTTTCTTGTCTTTGGTGAAGTAAAAACTTTCCACAAGCTGAAAGCAAAATACAGGAAAAGCAATTCTTCCGATACAGCGGAGCAGGCAATAAGTGATATAGGATTCATAGTTAGGAAAAGTATTATTACAGATTTCCGCTGAACAAACACCAATATGGTCTATCAGCATTGTCAGCAGTGCAATCCATTTCAGTTTAAAATAATTCTGGGTACTGATAGCAGAGACTTCCTTTCTTTTATTTTTTTCTTCTGATGATAACACGGCTGTACGGAAATACAGGCTTGTGATTTCTGTCGTACATACACAGCACACGCATGGCACTGGTATAATGTCCGTGTCCGCCTTTGGCAAAAAATTCCTTTAAGAATTGTTCAGATACAGGAGCAATATTCACAAAATCCTTGTGTGCAATGCCTACCAGTTCAAACTGCTCAGGGTCAAAATAATTCAGAAAAGTCAGCGGAACAGCCATTTTTTCATGATAATCACAAGGAATGTCCCTGATGTTTTCTATATGAATGGCATCATAATTTTCATAACGCAGATATTTTTCTTTCTGAAAATGTTCTGTCAGTGCCAGTGTTTTCTTTTCTTTTTCAGGAAAATTGGTAAACCAACAGATATTGCCGAATTTCTGAATTCTTCCGTCTGGTGTGATGAATTCCTTGACAGCATGATGTCCGAAATGAAAACTTCCGTTCTGAAACAGTCTGAAAATTTCTTTGGAAGAAACTGCATTCTGATTGGCAATGACTAAAAACTGTTTTTTATATGCCGTGAGCATCAGCAGAAAATCAATGATTTCAGAAAAAGGCGGATTGGTAACAACTATATCTGCCTGTTTCAGAATTGCAGTACATTCTTTCGACTGAAAACTTCCGCTTCCGTCCAGTTCTCTGATTTTAAAGGAGTATGCTGTCATTTCCAGAAAATATGCTCCATGACTTCCGTTTGCCTGAAATTCTTCTGTATCACCGAACAGCGTTTCCTGTACATAGGTGATATGTTCTGTCAGACAAGTTGCTGTCAGCTTTTTTAAACCAAGTTCATGAAAATGTTCCCTGAAATATCTTACAAAATTGCTTTTGGGGCTGTCACAGTTGCAGTAAACGTGCTTTCCCCTGAATTGTTCCGCATAACAGGAAATTTCCTGTTCTATGTCTTTGTACAGCGTATAAAATTCATCATTTCTGACGATTTTCGCTTTTCTTAGATTATCGCTTCTTGCTTTCACTGTTTATTTCCTTTCAGGCAGATTTTCGTATATTTCATTACAATATTTATCTCTGAAATACGGAAATATACTCCGTACCATTTTTCTTGCCTGTTCATCAGGCACATAGGAACAGACTGCAAACGTCTTTTCCAGATTCAGCTCATGCAGATGTTCTGCAATGAAATCCTGAATGGTGCATTCATGATATTCTGCATTGTCCTGCCGTAACCGCCATGAATTGGAAATACCGCAGTCTACTCCGATATACTTTGCATAATTTCTGAACAGATACCCCTGAAAAGCCTGATAACAGCCAAAATCAATCAATGTCCAGTCATGCGGTATATGTTCCGGCAGGTCTGCATAGCTGTTCAGAAATCCGAGAAAATCATACTCCAGTTCACATTCAGGATAGGAAAATAAGCGTTTTGTTTCCTGAATGCCGATTCCGGAAATGATTTTTTTGTTTAATGTTTTGCCATCAATTTGCATATTATTTTCCTAACTGTTCTGTTTTTTCAGGTGTACGGTATTTCCATTCTTCCGGTGACTGCTTGCAGAAATCTGTCATCAGTTCTGTAAATTTTGAAAATTCTGTTGCTGTAAAAGAAACTTCTGAAAGCTGTTTCTGTACTTGTTCCATGCCTGCCTGTATGACATCACCAAATGTTTGCATCCGGCTGGCTGTCAGAACGTCATAAATCATTTCAAAAGCTGGTTCTTTCATATGCAGAAGTATTTTCAGAGAAGAATCTTTTGAAAATGCCGCTTCCGGATTATTTTTCAGTTCTTCTGTCAGCAGTTCTGCCACTTCCTGTACCGGAATTGCTTGTTTCATACGATTGACAGCTTCATTGGTATCTGTTTCTTCATAGCTGTTTCCTTCTTTGAAAAACGACATCATCATCTGAAAGTCATTTTCGGATTGAGCATTAGTCGCATTTTCCATAACATCTTCCAGCATAGACTGAAATCCTTCTGAAAGTTTTCCTTCCACTTTGCCAAAACCAATTTTTTCAAGTATATTGTTAGGATAATCAGGTTCTTGATATTTTAGTTCATGCATATAGTCCTTGAAAAGAAGTTTTTCATAGGGTTTTCCTCTTCTTATGTTTCCTCTTTCTGTGGTTCTGCGGATAATCTCTCTAATTCTTGCTGTTGACACCGAATTTTCTTCGGCAATTTGGCTCATTGTTTTATTATCCCGATAATATTGCTGTACAATTCCTAAATCTCTTTCCGGATTTGAAGCTGTTTTTTTTAGCATTCCTATTAAATGCTGTTCAAAAGCTCTGGAAAGATGCTGTTCTGTATAAACCCCCATTTTAGCCAGAAGATTGTTCGGATATGGTAGTTCACTAATTTTTTTCTCGCCTTTTCCGATAACCTCTTCTAAAAATTTCCAGTACATTTCTTCGTCTTTTTCTTCCACTGCCATTTCTTTGTCGTGCATTGCAGAAATATTTTCTGAATATAGTATTTCAAGTTTTCTTCTCAGCAAATTCTGCTTTGATTGTTCTTTCTGCAATTCTGCCTTTTTTTGTCTCTGCAGTTCTGCTTCTTTTTGTTCTGCTTCTGACGGCTGTTTTTTCTGAATCATTTCTGCAATAAAATCATTTTTCGGAAATGCTTTTGCAATTTCTTTCATTTTTGTAATCGGAATATCAGGATTTTGAGCTTCATATCTTTGCTGCATCTGTAATGCATAATAAACTTCCTCTGCACTGCAGCCTTTTTCTTTTAAATATTTTACTTGTGTTTTTACTTCCGGCAAATCATCAATCGTAGGGAATCTTCTTCCAAGAAGATGAAATCCTTTCTGTATGTCTGCATCTGCTTCATGCTGGGGAATTGGCTTTACCATATAAGGCAGATATTGCTCCATGACTGAAACAGGCGTACTGTCCAGTGGCTTGAAACCATCTCTTTTTCCAAAATAAGATGCAATTGCACTAACAACAGCTTCTTTCTGCTTTTTTGTCAGAACTGTATTTTCAAATACTTTATTTTCAACAAAAATTTTTTCCAGTTCCCCTGTTTTTTGTTCCAGAAAGCTCTCACGATACGGTTTATTACGATATGGTTCAAATTTAGCTGAATACGGTTCAATTTTAGCTAAACCATTCTTTTGAAAAAAACGGTTGATTCTTTCAAGTTTTTGTTCTGCCGGAATAGAATTCTTAAATTCATAGCGAAAAGAACCACTTTTCAGAACTTTTTCTATCATGTCTTTTTGTTCTTCTGACAGCTTTTGTGGACTGCCTATTGCAATTCCGACAGAAGTCAGCAAATTTGCCAGCGATTTTACACTTTCCTCGTCACCTTGATGCTTTTGATAAATTCTCGGCATCTTATTTTGAATCAAAAGTTGATTGATTTGTCTCAATTTTGTTTCTGCTGAAACATCAATTGGATTTTCAAGTCGTTTTTCAATTTCTTGTTCCGCCTGCCTGCGAAGTGCTTCTCTTGCTTTTTTATCCGCTTCCGGATATTGCTGGCTGACGTAGAAATTGGCTGCTTTTTCAATCGCTTCATCAAAATACATCAAAAACGCCTTCTTTCTGTTAAAAAGCTCTGTATTTCCATTCTCGTGGATTCGCACCAAATTCATGAATCATACTGTCCGCTATCTCTTCAAAGCATACTGCACCAATGTTCTCTATCCGCAGAATTCCTTCCGCACCTTTGTCCAGAATATCCTGTACGGTCATTAACTGATTCCGTTTCAGAATATGATATGTCCGAACTGTAAAATGCAGATGTTCCGTTTTGATTTCAGCAGGATTGATTTCTGTTCCTTTCTGCTGATACAGTGCAATAAAATACTGCATGGTTTCATCAGCAGTCAGCATTTTGTTCTGCTTCATTTCTTCCTGCACCAGATACATCATTTTTCGTGCAATGGAAGGCTGTTTCAGCCGTCCTGTCATTTTGCTGACAGATTCCCTGACTGTATCACATCTGACACAGCACCTTTCGGCAATTTTCTGATACGTTTTCTTTTCCCTGAAATGCAGCAGAGTTCTTTTGTAACACAGTTTGCTTTCACTGCTGTCTGTTTCACAAAGCAGATTATCTATCTGCTGCAAAAATTCATCAGAAAAATTTCCTGATATAATGCCAAACCCACATTCAAACAATAAATTGCTCGGATAAGACAGCTCTTTTTTGTTGATTATCGTAAATTTGCTTTTGTCCGCATCATAGAACTTTATCAGGTCATTAAGAATTTCCTGACACATCTTTTCGGAAAGCTGATGCTTTTTATTGTGTTCTTCATACCGCAGTTCCTTGATTTCACGAACAGACAATTTCATAACATCCGCTGCTTTATGCAGTCCGCAGTGCATCAGCACAGATTTTGCTGAATCAGAAATGCACATCTGGTTCACAGAATCCTGCTTTTTGTCATGCTCCTGTTCATACTGCTTTTTGCCTTTCTGTATCAGTTCACAATATCTCTCATACTTCCGCATTTCATTCCCGATTGCCTGTATATGACAGCGTACTTTATTGGGAGAGATGTGAAGCAAGCTCCCGATTTCTTTATTGCTCTTTCCTTCCTGAAAATATAAAAGAATCATCTTTTCATCTTCTTCTGTATTTTCAATCAGATGAAGCAGATACATCACTGTATCATAAATATCATCAGGATAGTTTTCCTGCTCCATCTCAAATGCTTTCAGCATATTGTACGGAAAATTGTTCTTTTCCGTTTTCTTTCGTTTCATTTCTTATTTTGTCTCCTTTCCCCTCGTCAGCAGTGATTGATGCTCCAAGTGTTTCCTTTGTATGGTTCAATTTCTTCTGCCCTGCACTGAAACCTCTGCTTGATTTGCTGAATCTTCTTGCGGTATTTTCGCAGTACAATGCACTCAATCGCATAGACTTTTTCACCGTTTTCAAGATAACAGTCCAGTACTCTGCCGTGCTTTCCATTTTTCAAAATGGTTACTTCCATACCTGCTTTTATTGTCATCAGTCACCCTCAATTATCATCTTCCGTATTTCTTTGCAGTCAGAAATGAATTCTCTCAGCTCAGAGTAATTCAGTTTCTTCAAAGCAGTATAAAACTTCCGGTGACACTTTTTAGAACAGTCCCCTCTGTTTAACAGCATACCAATAAGCTTTATCTCTTCTGCCACTTCCTGAACAGAACAGTAAATTTCATTTACCGAAACTGTGTTTTCAGCAGTTTCCTCTTTGTTTTCTTCAGCAGTTTCTTCTTTGCTTTCCGGAAGTTTTTCTTCCAGTGCTTTTACTGCCATGTTCTTTGCTTCCAGATATTCTATTTCGTTATACCGTCCTGCTTTCAGCAGTTCAATTGCTTTTTCGATTGTCATATTCAATCTTCCTTTCTAAATCTAATACATTATTATTATAACATATTTAATCATTTTTGTCAAGCATTTTATTTATATTTATGTCATTTTATTTTATTATATTATAATAAAAACTGTCCTTTGATAAGAACAGTTTTTGAATTATACTGCAATAATGTTGTCCTGCTCATACAAAGTCTGCATCTTTCTGTTCCTTTCTTTGGTATGCTGTAATTTCCATAAGCATTTCTGATTTCAGTTTCCGTCTGGTTTCTTTTCTCTGTCTCGTTTTCATCTTGCTCCACCCCTGACGGTGATTATGAAGACAAAGATAATATTTTCGTGCGAATTTATCTTCGCAGACGATTTTTTTACTGATGTTTCTTTGCATTGCTGTCACCCTTTCTGTCAGATTTATCATCTTTTAATGCTGACTGGTATAATGATTCGCATTTTGCAGTCAATTCATCATATTCCTGCTTGTCAATTGCTTTCCGGTGCAGTTCTGCTTTCAGAACTGCTTTTACATCTTCATACCTGTTTTTCAAAGCTGCTTTTCTTTTTCTTGCTTTATCAGCGTAAAAATCCTTACAGGCAGAATAAAATTCATTGATAGCAGCGATTGAACCAATGTCCATTTTTTCACTCCGTTTCAAACAAGACTGCTGTAAAGAACAGCAGCCTGTTTTTTAATAACTGTACTTTACGATTCTTTATGTTCCAGACAAGTGATTTCAGGGAAAGCTTTTCTGAAATTCTGCCAGTTCTGTTTTCTGCTGATTTTCCGTCATGTTTCCTTGGCAAAAATTTCAGGATTGACTGTGTACAAGTTTCTTCCGCTGTGTTTGCTGACAGCAATCAGATTGTTTTCTGCAAGCACTCTGACTGCCTTTTCTACTGTTGCAGAAGAACAGTCCAGCTTTTCTGCAATGAACATAGTAGATTCAGAATACTGATTCTTTCCGTCCATTTCTTTTGCCAGAAACAGAAGAAAATGCAAAGCATTTCTTGACTTTACTGCCGTCTGATGCAACAGTTCGTAAAATTCCAGATTGACTTTCAGATTCATTTATTTCACCCTTTCTGCACTTTTCTCATTTTTTCCCTGTTCTGCCTGCTCCGTAAACAGTTCCAGAGAAGTGATTTCCGGAAATTCTCTGCGGAATTCCTTTGCCATCATATTTACCAGTCCATGATTTGATTGGAAGATTTCTCCTGCCATTGCAAGAGCAGAACCGTCATTCAGATATTGTTCCGGAACAGTACTGCAGATTTCTCTTGTCCATTCCATTACATCTCTGTTCAGCCTGCCGTCTGTTTCATTGCCGAAATCAACAGTATGAAGTGCTGCGGAAAGTACAAAAGCCACTCTTTCAGGTTCATACTGTTTCAGTACATCTTCCATTGCCTTTTCTGTATTCAGAGACCAGCTTTCAACGCTGTAATTGTCAGAAATTGCTTTATGAATCGCACCTGCACACGCTTCATTCGCCTGTGTGCTTTCTACATAGCTTTCTATCTGTGCCTTGTCAGATGTATCAACGGATTTCAGATATAATTCTGCTGTGCATTTTTCCTGTTTTGCCTGTGGTTCTCCGTGTTCCAGAGAAGTGATTTCCGGAAATTCTCTGCGGAACTCACTTGCAACAGCATCTACCAGTGCCATATGTGCAGATTCCAGATTGGAAGTAATGGAGCTGACTGCATGGTTTCTGCTGTCTTTGTACTGTTCCGGCAAATTCTCACGAATCGTTTCAGCCCATTCTCTGTTTTCCCTGCTGATTCTGCCGTCATGCTTCATTTCACCAATTCCTGTTGCCAGACAGTATGCAATTCTTTCAGGAGTGAAGTTTTCATTTGTTTCCTGTACTTTCTGAATTACCTTTGCCGTATCAAGATGATAGCCGTCATGACATTCGCCAATTGCCTTTTTCAGTTCTCTTCCGCAAAGTACATTGGCTCTTGCATTATCAGTAAACTCTTTCAGTTCTTCCTCAGAAGCTGTTTTAAATTCAATTTCTTTCAGATACATTTTACTCATAATATTTGCTCCTTTTTGAAATATGGTTTTATCATATTTTTATTATATCATATTTTGCTTGTTTTGTCAAGTAATTTTTAAAATTTTTATCATTTTTATTATTTATAGAACTATTAAAGTAAACCGTCATTGTTCACAAAATAAAAGAAACAATTTTGTGTAATGATACAAAATTTTTTTCAAATGATAAAAACTGGCTTGATTTTTGACATTTATATATATAAGATAAAATAAAGGAGTTGTTGTTTATGAAAAAACATAAGATACTGACCGCTGCCGTGCTTGCCCTTTGCATTGGTGCATTACCCATTCAGGCACTTCCCTGCCCTGTGCCTGCAATTACGGCAAATGCCGAAACATCTGATACAATCGAATACAACGGCATGACATTTGAAACTCGTGAAGGAAAATCTGATGAACTGATTCTGACTTCATACAGCGAAGAAGAAGCGAATTTGATAATACCAGAAAAAATTGAAGGAAAAACTGTTACTGCAATTGACAGTAATGTATTCAAAAACAATAAAATACTTGTAAACGTAACTCTTCCTGATACAATTAACTATTTCGGAAGAGGTGTATTTGAAAATTCACAGATTGAGAGTGTTGATATTCCTGAATCTTTGCGTGTAATACCTGATGACACTTTCAGTGATTGTGAAAAACTGCAAAATGTTAAATTTCATGATAAAATAATATGTATATCAAAAACTGCTTTTGAAAATACAATAATTTCTGTGCCGAATAATTTTATGATTATTGACTCTGTTGAAGATTCCTGCTCTGAAATTGTAAACCATAGTTACATTGACGGTTTTAAAATCATTATTTACAGCAATAACTATGGAGACTATTTTGTTTCACTTTTGAACTGCAATCTTTTAACTGATGATATTTATAATATGATTTTGCCAGAAGAAATATCAGGTCTGCCTGTAAAAAATTTCGACCCAATATTTTCAAAAAATCCAATTTTGGAAAACGGCAGTCCAATAAATTCAATAACATTTCCAAAATACTTTGACTATATAAATTGCTCATTTCTTAAAAACCGCTCTGAATTGAAAGAAATAAATTTCAATAGTTCTGATATTGAAATAGCTAATGAAACTTTTATGAATACTGGAATTGAAAAAATTACTCTGCACGGCTCATGCAACATGGGAAAACAGGCATTTTATAACTGTGAAAATCTGAAAAGTGTTACAATTGACGGAAATCCCAAAACAATAGAAATAGGCAACCAAACTTTTCAAGGCTGTTCTTCCCTTGAAAAAATAATTATCCCCGATACCTGTGAAAATATCAAAATAGGCAGAAACGCTTTTGAAAATACAAATATAAAACAACTTGAAATAAAC
>ODAI011657151.1_pt1 | contig 14865 bp, 11 predicted proteins | sample 1539321 | NCBI WGS metagenome assembly ODAI01 (sample SAMN02144231, study PRJEB22623) | gut metagenome | biome: sheep rumen | host: Ovis aries | place: New Zealand
AAGTAGTGCGGCCTATGGAGACGGGAGAATACTCCCCTGAGGCATGTTACAGAGACAGCGCTGCGGTCAGGGAGGCAGTGGACTTCATCACCGGACCGCAAATGCTCAGCGCGGGACACAGGGACAGGCTGGAGAGGCTCGCCGGCACACTCAGGACGACGGACCGGTATATGACGCTGTCGGATTTCGAAGACTATATCAGGATCCGGGACAAGATGTATGAGGATTATGAAGACAGGACGGCCTGGACCGGAAAGATGCTTGCGAATATTGCTGCGTCCGGCCGCTTTTCGGCAGACCAGACGATTTCGGACTACAACAGGGATATCTGGAAGCTTAAGTCATTTATGACGTATTCCGAGGAAGGAAAGTAAAACAGTTTATGGATCTATTTGACTACATGAGGGAGACGGAAATGGAGACGGAGTCGCCGCTGGCTGCGCGGATCCGCCCTGTCAGGCTCGAAGAAGTCGTAGGACAGCAGCATATCATAGGCAGGGACAAACTTCTCTATCGTGCGATCAAAGCGGACAAACTGAGCAGCCTGATCTTCTACGGACCTCCCGGGACCGGAAAGACGACGCTCGCCAAGGTGATCGCAGGTACGACAAAGTCGGAGTTCAGGCAGATCAATGCGACGTCAGCCGGGAAAAAGGATATGGAGGACGTCGTCAAAAGGGCGCAGGACACCAGAGGAATGTTCGGGAAAAAGACCATCCTCTTTATCGACGAGATCCACCGCTTTAATAAGTCCCAGCAGGACTATCTTCTCCCCTTTGTGGAAGACGGAACGCTCACCCTCATCGGGGCGACGACGGAGAACCCCTATTTCGAAGTGAACAGCGCGCTCCTCTCCAGATCGATTATCTTTGAACTGCATCCGCTCGGAAGAGACGATATTAAAGAATTGATCATGAGAGCCGTGTATGATCAGGAGCGGGGAATGGGAGCCTATGATGCGGTGATCGATGATGACGCCGCTGATTTCCTGGCGGATCTCTCCGGGGGAGATGCCAGACGTGCGCTCAATGCGGTCGAGCTGGGAGTCCTGACGACGCAGCGCAGCCCGGACGGGAAGATCCATCTGGACATGGATGTGGCGAGGGAGTGCATTCAGAAAAGGACTGCCCGATACGACAAAAAAGGAGATAACCACTACGATACCATATCCGCTTTTATCAAGAGCATGAGGGGAAGTGACCCCGATGCGGCCGTATACTATCTGGCACGTATGATCGAAGCCGGAGAAGATCCCGTATTTATAGCGCGCAGGATCATGATCTGTGCCTCGGAGGACGTGGGAAATGCGGATCCGAATGCGATCGTTGTGGCAGTGAACTGCTCTCTTGCCTGCGAGCGGATCGGAATGCCGGAATCTCAGATCATACTTGCCCAGGCCGCCGAGTATGTGGCAACGGCGCCCAAGAGCAATACCGCCGCCATGTCCGTATTTGCGGCGAGACAGGAAGTGCAGAGATCGGGAAGCCTTGGGATCCCCCCTTATCTCAAGGATGCCCATTACAGCGGTGCCAGCGATCTGGGACGCGGCATCGGATATCAGTATGCACACGATTATGAAGACCATTACGCCGGGCAGCCTATGCTCCCCGAGCAGCTGCGCGGCAGCAGGTTCTATATGCCCTCTGACAACGGCTATGAGAAGAAGATCAGAGAGCATATGGGCAGGATCACAGGCGACCCCGCATATGCGCAGCCGGAAGAACTGCTTTCCAGGGAGCCTGAAAAATAAACAGGAGCAACAGCTATGGCATCACCACTTGCAGTATATAAACTGATCATACTCTATCTCTTGGACAGGTCGGGAGGAGAGATCGCAATGGACCGTCTCTCCTCATTCCTTCTGGAGAAGGGGTATGTAAATTTTGTCTCCCTCTTACAGACCTATGCCGAGATCGAGGAGAGCGGCCTTGTGAGATCGAGAACGGAGGGGGACAGATGCTTTTACAGTCTGACGGCAGAAGGGCGTCAGACTCTGAGCATGTTCATGCCTGAGCTCAGCCGCGAGATCCGCGGCCAGGCGGACCAGTTCCTGAAAAGCGAAGGAAGGGTCCTCAGAAACGAGCGGGCGGTCAGGACCAGATGCGTTCCGGATGAGAACGGAATGTATAAAGCGGTTTTGAGTGTGAACGAAGATCTGGACCCGGTCGTGGAGATCAGCCTCCGTGTTCCCGACCGGTCTCTGGCAGAGGAGATCTGCCGCAATTGGCTTGCAAAAAATGAAATGATTTATAACTATTTGATTGAAAATCTGTTTTGATAGGATTACAATGTATCTGAAAATTCTGTAGATTCTTCGATCTGATGAATTATGCCTGTCTGTTTCATGCAGTTTTCTGCAGATCAATACCCCAAGATGAATTAACCGAATAACAAACTGTCGGGATGCCCCGGAACAAGAGGGCGGCTATACATTTGCATAAATTACGGATCTTGTCCGTACGGTTTCAATGCGAATAAAAAGGAGGAGCATGACAAAAGAAAGATATGAATCTCTGGCGCTTCAGAACCTGAGGGAGATAGCCAAAAAAAGAGGAATGACTAAAATATCGGCACTCAAGAAAGCGGATCTGATCGAAGCCCTTTTAAAGAAAGACGAGGAAGATGCTCAGCAGATGGCCGCGCAGAACGGCGGCCGCATTCCGCGCACGGAACAGAAAAAGCCGGATACGCCGATCATCCACAAAAATGAGTTTGCCAGTGAGCTGGACAGCGGACAGATCGCGAACGGGATCCTGGAGGTCATGCCCGACGGTTACGGCTTTATTCGCTGTGCCAATTATCTGCCCGGTGAGAACGATATCTATGTGGCGCCCAGCCAGATCCGCAGATTCAACCTCAAGACCGGAGATATCGTAAACGGAAATATCCGCGTCAAGACCCAGGGTGAGAAGTTCGGGGCGCTCCTTTTCGTGAAGTCCGTGAACGGATTAAAACCGGAAGAGGCCAATAAGAGGTACAATTTCGAGGATATGACGCCGATCTTCCCCAATGAGAGGATCCGCCTTGAAAAGAACGGCGCCGGCATTTCCATGAGAGTCATGGACCTCATGTGTCCGGTCGGCAAAGGACAGAGAGGAATGATCGTTTCCCCGCCCAAAGCCGGTAAGACTACGCTGATGAAAGAGGTCGCCAAATCGGTAAAGGCCAATAACCCCGAGATCCATCTGATCATCCTTCTGATCGATGAGAGACCGGAGGAGGTCACGGATATCAAAGAGGCCATCGAAGGGCCCAATGTAGAAGTTATTTACTCCACGTTTGATGAGCTTCCGGATCACCACAAGAGAGTTTCCGAAATGGTGATCGAGAGAGCGAAGCGTCTTGTGGAACACAAGAAGGATGTCATGATCCTTCTCGACAGCATTACGCGTCTTACGCGCGCATACAACCTGACCGAGCCCTCCAGCGGAAGGACTCTTTCCGGCGGTCTGGATCCGGCGGCGCTCCATATGCCCAAGAGGTTCTTCGGAGCCGCGAGAAACATGAGAGAGGGCGGCAGCCTTACGATCCTCGCAACGGCACTGATCGAGACGGGAAGCAAGATGGACGAGGTCGTCTACGAGGAGTTCAAGGGAACCGGCAATATGGAAATGGTGCTCGACAGAAAGCTGTCCGAGCGCAGGATCTTCCCTGCGATCGATATACAGAAGTCCAGCACAAGAAGAGATGACCTTTTGCTGACGCCGGATGAACTGGAAGCGATCAACATGCTCAGAAGAGCCTTTAACGGCGTCAAATCCGAAGAGGCCGTCAATCAGGTGCTGGATCTCTTCTCCAAGACCAGGAGCAACGGCGAATTCGTGAATATTGTCAAAAAACAGAAATGGTTTTATTGATTTAGTATTTGGAGTGTAAAGAGAGTACAAAAAGAGGATTCAAAATGAAAAGAAGATGCGGCGTCCTGCTTCCTGTCGCAAGTCTTCCCTCTCCTTACGGGATCGGGTGCTTTTCGTCAGAAGCATATCAATTTGTGGATTTTCTTGAGCAGGCGGGACAGACTTACTGGCAGATCCTGCCTCTGGGACAGACCGGGTACGGCGATTCCCCTTACCAATCCTTCTCAACTTTCGCAGGAAATCCCTACTTCATTGATCCGGAAGCTCTGATCGAGAGCGGGTATATCGAGAGGGCGGATGCGGATCAGTATGATTTCGGGAAAGATCCCGGAACTGTCGATTACGAGAAAATATACAGGAGCAGGTATGTCCTGCTTCGTAAAGCATATGACAACAGTCCGTTCTGCACAAAACCTTCGGGGAAATGGGCCGGCAGGGAATATGACGACGACCGGAGAAGCTTCGAAGACTTCAGATGGGACAGCGCCGAGTGGCTTCCGGACTATGCACTTTTCAGTGCGGTCAAGGAATACTTTGACAGCGCCATGTTCACACAGTGGCCGGAGGATATCCGTCTGCGGGATGCCGCCGCGATGGACCGGTACCGGATCAAGCTCGCCGAACAGATCCGATTCTATGAGTTCTTGCAGTATCTGTTTGAACGGCAGTGGCGCAGCCTCAAGGAGTATGCAAACAAAAAAAAGATCCGGATCATAGGGGATATTCCGATCTATGTCGCATTCGACAGCGCGGATACCTGGAGTCACCCGGAACTGTTCGAGCTCGATGAGAAAGGTTTTCCCACAGTGGTCGCCGGTGTCCCACCGGATGCCTTCTCTGCCACGGGGCAGCTCTGGGGCAACCCCATCTATCGATGGGATCAGCACAAGGATACCGGATATGACTGGTGGATGCAGCGGCTGGCGCATATGTTCAGGCTCTATGATGTCGTGCGGATCGATCACTTCCGTGGATTTGACGAATTCTGGGCCATTCCTTACGGCGAAGAGACGGCCATGAAGGGAAGATGGGAGCAGGGGCCCGGATATGATCTGTTCACCGTGATGAAGGAAAAGCTCGGCAAAAAGGATATCATCGCAGAAGATCTCGGGTATCTGACGAAATCGGTGCTAAAGCTCGTGAAGCGCACCGGTTATCCCGGCATGAAGGTCCTGCAGTTTGCCTTTGAATCGGGTGCGGACAACACTTATCTTCCGCATCATTATACAGCCAATTCCGTTGTATACACCGGCACCCATGACAACGATACGACCCGGGGCTGGTACACCTCTTTGGGCAAAAAAGACAAACTGTTTGTAAAGAAATATGCAAACATCCGCAGCAGCCGGACGGCCACGAGGGATCTGATCAGATTGGCCTTCAGGAGCGTTGCGGACACGGCGATCATTCCCGTTCAGGACTACCTGGATATCGGTTCCGAGGGAAGGATCAACACGCCTTCGACTCTTGGCGGAAACTGGTGCTGGAGACTGGTGCCCGGACAGCTCAGTCAGGAGCTGGCATCCGAAATGAGAGAATTGGCGCAGACATACGGCAGAAGCGCCGGCTGAAGATTCATCAATTATTCAGACTTAATCAGATTTCCGGGTTGGATTTTTGAAAGAGGCTGTGTTATAATGCACTGTAATTGTGTAAATCAGACAGGAGGATACTTTCAATGAGCGTTACGGTTGAAAAACTGGAAAACAGTATGGCGAAACTCACGATCGAGGTGAGCGCCGAGGACTTTGATAAAGCAATCGATAAGGTATATTTTAAGCAGAGGGGAAGACTGACTGTTCCCGGCTTCCGCAAAGGCAAAGCTCCCAGAAGGATTCTGGAAAAAGCATACGGCGCAGGCATTTTCCTTGAGGATGCGATCAACGATACGATCAACAGCACATATCCCATGTATGCGCAGGAGAGCGAGATCAGCGATGAAATCTCTTCCAATCCCGAGATCGAGCTTGTGAAAGCACAGCCCGGTGAGCCTCTCATCTACACAGCAGTCGTTGCTGTGAAGCCTCCGGTAGGCCTTGGCGAGTACAAGGGCGTAGTGATCGAGAAGATCAATGTCGAGGTCACAGATGAGGAAGTCGACGAGAAGCTCAAGGCGGAGCAGGAGAAGAATGCGACGACCAATGAAGTGAAGGACAGACCGGTCGCTGACGGCGATGAGATCAAACTGAACTTTGAGGGCTTCGTAGACGGCACCGCATTTGAAGGCGGCAAGGGCGAGAACTTCAGCCTCAAGATCGGATCCGGCTCTTTCATCCCCGGTTTCGAGGAGCAGCTGGTCGGCGCAGAGGTCGGCAAAGAGATGGAAGTCAATGTGACCTTCCCCGAGAATTATCACGCAGCAGATCTTGCCGGAAAGCCCGCTGTATTTAAGTGCACGGTACTCAGCATCAACGAGAAGGTTCTCCCTGAGCTCAACGACGAGTTCGCTGATGATGTTTCTGAGTTCTCCACACTGGAAGAGTACAAGGAAGACATCCGCAAGAACCTGATGGAGCAGAAAGAGGCGCAGGCGAAGACCGAGAAGGAAAACAAGGTGATCGATGCGATCATCGCAGATTCCGAGATCGAGATCCCCGAGCCCATGCTCAAGACCCAGCAGGAGCAGATCGTAGACGAGTTCGCACAGAGACTTCAGTCTCAGGGACTTAACATCGATCAGTATTTTGCTTACATGGGCAGCAGCAGAGAGAAGATGCTCGATGAGGTGAAAGATCAGGCTGACAAGCGCATCCGCACACGCCTGATCCTTGAGAAGATCGTCAAGGAAGAGAACATCACGGCTACAGAAGAAGATTACGAGGTCGAACTCGGAAAACTCGCTGAGGCGTACGGAACAGACCTTGATACGATCAAGAAGATTTTTGAGGGAAGAGAGAAAGACAGAATGATGGAGGATATCGCTGTACAGAAGGCAGTTTCCTTCGTCGCTGACAATGCTGTAGAGAAGTAATAGGTCGGCGGAGTGCAGGATCTGTGCTCCGCCGCCATATATTGCATTGTATGACAATGGATTGGAGAATAAAGATGGCAAATTTTATTCCTTATGTAATTGAACAGACCGGGACAGGCGAGCGCTCTTATGATATTTTCTCCCGACTTCTCAAGGAGAGGATCATCTTTTTGGGCGATCAGGTGACGGACGCATCGGCCGAGCTGATCGTGGCTCAGATGCTGTTCCTGGAAGGTGAAGATCCCGATAAGGATATTCAGTTCTACATCAACAGCCCCGGCGGTTCTATTTCCGCAGGAATGGCAATTTATGATACGATGCAGTTTGTTAAATGCGATGTGTCCACGATCTGCGTCGGACTTGCTGCCAGTATGGGAGCATTTCTTCTTGCAGGCGGAACCAAGGGAAAGAGATACTCGCTGCCTCACTCTGAGATCCTGATCCACCAGCCTCTGGGAGGCACGGAAGGACAGGCTTCCGACATTGCGATCCAGGCCGCACATATGGCCTCGATCAAGGAGAGAATGAACAGGATCCTGGCACAGAATACAGGTCAGCCCTATGAGAAGATCGTCATGGACACAGACCGCGATAATTGGATGACACCGGAGCAGGCGCTGGAATATGGTCTGATCGACCGGATCTATACGACGCGCAAGGAGATTACAGATGGCAGATAAGACGAAGATGCAGCCGCCCCGCAGGTGCTCGTTCTGCAACAGGACGGAGAACCAGGTGGCTAAACTGATCGCAGGCCCGGAAAATGTCTATATCTGTGATGAGTGCGTCGCCATATGTGCCGATATCATCGACGAGTCCATGCAGGAAATGGATCTGTCCGCAGCGGAGACTGCCGTAGCAGGCATCAATCTCCTCAAACCGCTGGAGATCAAGAACTTCCTGGATGAATATGTGATCGGACAGGATGAGGCCAAGAAGACACTGGCTGTATCCGTTTACAATCACTACAAGAGAGTTACTTCGGCACCTGGGATCAAAGAGGATGACGGCGTCGAACTGCAAAAGAGCAATATTCTGATGCTGGGCCCCACCGGTTCCGGTAAGACATATCTGGCGCAGACACTGGCCAAGATCATCAATGTGCCGTTTGCGATCGCAGACGCGACCACATTGACGGAAGCCGGTTATGTCGGCGAAGATGTGGAGAACATACTTCTCAAACTGATCCAGGCGGCCGATTACAATATTGAGCGCGCTGAATACGGCATCATCTATATCGATGAGATCGACAAAATATCGAAAAAGGGTGAGAATGTCTCGATCACCAGAGACGTATCCGGTGAAGGCGTTCAGCAGGCACTTTTGAAGATCATTGAGGGAACGAACGCTTCCGTTCCGCCCCAGGGCGGACGCAAGCACCCGCAGCAGGAACTGATCCAGATCGACACGACCAATATTCTGTTCATTGTCGGCGGCGCTTTCGACGGACTCGATAAGATCATCAACGCGCGTATGGACAAGAGGTCCATGGGATTTCACGCTGCTGTCGAGGGGCATGACTCCAAGAAACTCGATGAGACTTTAAGGCAGGTCCTTCCTCAGGATCTGGTCAAGTTCGGGCTGATCCCCGAGTTCATTGGCCGTGTGCCGGTCGTCACCACGCTCAACGAGCTCGACAGAGAAGCGCTGATCAGGATCCTTAAGGAACCCAAGAATGCGCTGGTCAAGCAGTACAGAAAGCTGTTCTCATATGACCATGTAGAGCTCAGCTTCGAGGACGACGCGCTGGATGCCATCGCTGACCTGGCGGTGGAGAGAAAGACTGGTGCGAGAGGACTCAGGTCCATCATGGAGAAAGTAATGATGGATGTGATGTTCACGATTCCCTCCGATCAGACCATTAAAGAGTGTGTGATCACTAAGGAATCTGTACTGGAAGGTGCTTCTCCCAGGATCATCCGCGAGACTCCTCAGATCAAGACGATCGAACTGCTGGAGGCCAAATGACGGTTTCGGGATTGTGCCGGGCGCGCAGTATTTTGACGAGACCGCCCTTATATATGATGAGATGAATGATTTCGCTTCTGCATGCTGTGCGGAAGCGAAATTTGTATACGGCACTTTCAGTCGGTGCCGGAGACGATAATACTAACATACCAGGAGAGGGACGCTTATGATCATCAAAACGGTAAACCTTGAGACTGTATGCGGCATTACGAGCAAACTGCCTGACAACAAACTGCCGGAGTTTGCTTTTGCGGGAAAGAGCAATGTCGGAAAATCGACACTGATCAATGCACTCATGAATCGGAAATCCTATGCCAGAACGAGCTCCATGCCCGGAAAAACGCAGACGATCAATTATTATAAAGTCAATGATGCTTTTTACCTTGTAGATCTGCCGGGATACGGTTATGCCACCGCCGGCGTCAAGGTCAAGCAGCAGTGGGGCAAAATGATCGAGAATTATCTGCACACGAGCAAGAAGCTCGAGGCGGTCTTCCTTTTGGTGGATGCAAGACATGAGCCTTCGGAAAACGACGTGATGATGTTTGACTGGGTGCTCGCGGCGGGATTCACGCCATATGTGATCGCGACCAAATCCGATAAATTAAAGAGGAGCCAGATCGCCAAGCAGATGGCGATGATCCGGAGAACGATCAAGGAAAAGAGCACAGCCGGGCGCGAAGTGAGCTTTGAGGTGATCCCTTTCTCAGGACTTAGCAAAGCAGGCAGAGAAGATATATATACAGTGCTGGAAGGTTATCTCTCAGAATAAACATATGCTATAATAAAAAAGGCGATATGCTTATACCCGACTAACAGCTGCCCGGGGAGCAGTCTGGCGGCGGTATAATGGAAAAGCATATTTGGAGGGGTATATGAAGAGCTATAAGACGAATCGTATCATTTTCTCTGTCGGAGCTGTGATCATCGGAATCGTGCTGCTGATCTGGCCGGGGACCAGCCTCAACATCATAAGCCGATGCATAGGTATTGCACTCGCCATCGGCGGCCTTGTCGCAGGGGGATTCTTCATTAAGGACCATGAGTCCTTGTCCAAATCGTTCCTTCTTGTAATGGGAGTGATCATGATCATCTGCGGTGTGGTCATCTTTCTGCATCCCAATGATCTCGTCCGGCTGATCCCGACCATCATGGGAGTTCTCGTGCTGGTCAGCGGCATCGTCAATCTCATGGAGACCTTCACTTTGTCGAAGCGGAAGTATTCCAAGTGGTGGGTCTCGCTGATCATTTCACTGCTCACGATCGGAGCGGGCATCTTTCTCGTCAAGTATGCGTTCGACCTCGTGGCGATCATTACCAGGATCGCAGGAGGAATCCTGCTGTTTGACGGCGTCTCGGATCTGTGGGTCACTTCAAGGGTCCTGAGCTCTTCGAAAGAATCGGCGGTCGACGGCGTGATCGTAAGTGAGAAAGAAGCAGCGGAAGAAGGTACAGGCAGCAAGACGCCTCAGGGTGCTGATGCGCAGAAGGCCGAAGCACCGAAAGCGGCAGAAGCGCCTGTAAAGCCGCAGCCTGCAGCGGCGCAGCAAGCACCCGTGGAATCGAAGCCTGCAGCGGCGCAGCAAGCACCCGTGGAGCCGCAGCCTGCAGCCGGTCAGGAGATACCTGCAACGCCGCAGACGGACGCCAAGGCTGAGGACGGAAAAGGAAAAACCGGTATATCCGAGACGTCAAATTCGGACATCCCTGAATATATGCTCTATATGGATGCAGACAACGACTTGTACGATGAAGGAGACAAGACTCCGTAAAGCGGATTCGTATACAGCAAAATGTTTTTGTAAAAAAGCTTGACATTAATGCGACACGTGTTATAGTAGTTATAGAACAAACAAAAACAAGCAAGGAGGACAAGCGTAATGAATATTCAAAAGTTTACACAAAAGTCCATTGAAGCTGTGAATCAGTGTGAAAAGCTTGCCTATGATTACGGAAATCAGCAGATCGAACAGGAGCATCTGCTTTACAGTCTTTTGACCATAGAGGACAGCCTTATTCTGAAACTGGTTCAGAAGATGGGCATCAACCCCGAGGAGTTCAAGATGAGAGCGGAAAGGGCTCTCGCCGGCCTCAACAAGGTGAGCGGATCCGGTGCAAGAGTCTATGTGAGCGGAGACCTGAACAAAGCACTTCTGGGAGCAGAAACGGAAGCCAAGCAGCTGGGCGACGAATACGTGAGCGTTGAGCACCTGTTTCTGGCATTGATCAGGAATGCTGACCGCACGATCGGACAGATCTTCAAGGAATTCGGGATCACGAGAGATTCTTTCCTCAAAGCGCTCTCGACCGTCCGCGGCAATCAGAGAGTCACGACGGACAATCCGGAGGCAACTTATGACACACTTGCCAAATACGGCGAGGAGCTGGTCGGCAAAGCCAGGGACCAGAAGCTGGATCCCGTCATCGGCAGAGATGCGGAAATTCGAAATGTTGTCCGCATCCTCTCCAGAAAGACCAAGAACAACCCTGTTCTGATCGGCGAACCCGGCGTCGGCAAGACGGCAGTCGTCGAGGGACTGGCACAGAGGATCGCAGCAGGCGACGTGCCCGAGGGGCTTAAGGACAAGAAGATCTTTTCCCTCAACATGGGTTCACTGGTCGCAGGGGCAAAATACAGAGGAGAATTTGAGGAGAGACTCAAAGCCGTATTGGAAGATGTGCGCCAGAGCGACGGCGAGATCATCCTTTTTATCGACGAGCTTCACACGATCGTCGGTGCGGGCAAATCCGAGGGCGCAATGGATGCCGGCAATATGCTCAAGCCCATGCTGGCCAGAGGAGAACTGCACTGCATCGGAGCCACGACCCTCAAGGAATACAGGCAGTATATTGAAAAGGACGCGGCACTGGAGAGAAGATTCCAGCCTGTCATGGTAGATGAGCCGACAGTCGAAGATACGATCTCTATTTTGCGCGGCCTTAAGGAGCGCTATGAAGTTTATCATGGCGTCAAGATCATGGATAACGCACTTGTCAGTGCAGCGATCCTCTCAAACCGCTATATATCCGACAGATTCCTGCCGGATAAGGCGATCGACCTCGTCGATGAGGCCTGCGCACTGATCAAGACCGAAATGAATTCTCTTCCCACAGAGCTCGATGAACTTCAGAGGAAGATCCTTCAGCTGGAGATCGAGGAGACTGCGCTTAAGAAAGAGGATGACAAACTCAGCATCGAGCGTCTGCAGGATCTGCAGAAAGAGCTGGCTGAGCTCAAGGAATCCTTCGCTTCGATGAAGGCGCAGTGGGAAAACGAGAAAGCAAGAGTGGACAACCTCTCCAAGATCCGCGAACAGATCGACCAGGTCAACCAGGAGATCCAGAAAGCTCAGCAGATAGGCGATCTGAATAAAGCGGCAGAACTTCAGTACGGAACGCTGCCTTCTCTTAAGAAGCAGCTGGCCGATGAAGAGGGCAAGATCAAGGACGAGGACGTGTCACTGGTACACGAGCGCGTAACGGAAAACGAGATCGGAAGGATTGTTTCGCGCTGGACCGGGATCCCGATCAGCAAGCTGACAGAGAGTGAGCGCAGCAAGACCCTGCATCTGGATGACGAACTGCACAAGAGAGTCATCGGACAGGACGAAGCAGTGACGAAAGTCTCCGAGGCCATCCTGCGAAGCAAAGCGGGCATCAAGGATCCCACGAAACCGATCGGCTCCTTCATGTTCCTGGGCCCTACCGGCGTCGGCAAGACGGAGCTGGCCAAGGCACTGGCACAGTCACTCTTCGACGATGAGAAAAACATCGTTCGAATCGATATGAGTGAGTATATGGAGAAATTCTCCGTATCGAGACTGATCGGAGCGCCGCCCGGATATGTGGGCTATGAAGAAGGCGGCCAGCTGACAGAGGCGGTTCGCCGCAAGCCCTACAGCGTTGTCCTCTTCGATGAGATCGAGAAAGCGCATCCGGATGTATTCAACGTCCTTCTGCAGGTCCTCGATGACGGACGGATCACCGATTCCCAGGGAAGGACTGTGGACTTTAAGAACACAATCCTGATCATGACTTCCAATATCGGTGCCCCGCAGATCCTGGCCGATCTGGAAGACAATGTCGGAGAGGAAGGAGAGATCACGGAGGCGACGCAGCAGAGCGTCATGAACCTCCTGCACAGCCATTTCCGTCCAGAGTTCCTCAACAGACTGGACGAGATCATTCTCTTCAAGCCTCTGACCAAGGACAATATTGCGGGCATCATCGACCTGATCATCGAAGATCTCAACAAGAGACTGGAGGACAGGCAGATCACCATCCGCCTTACGGAGGAAGCGAAGAAATTTGTCGCCGATGCGGCCTATGATCCCTCCTATGGCGCAAGACCGCTCAAGAGGTATATTCAGAAGCATGTCGAAACACTGTCCGCAAGGCTGATCCTGCAGGACGAAGTGGAAGAGGGCGATATTATTGAGATCGATGTGGAAAACGGAGAACTTGGCGCTTACGTTGTCAAGGACGAGGAGTAAGATCGCAAATTATATAGCCATGAAAAGGAGTGCCGAAAGGCGCTCCTTTTTTATGTAACAAAACAGAAATTGATAAATAATTATCGATAATAGATTCTAATAATGCTCCAAATGGTGTAGAATAATATAAGATCCATATAGTCGGGTCGCTATTTTGATGCGTGAAAACAGGACCCGCTTCATCAGATCAACAAACAACAGTTTCTTACTTGTAACCGAAAGGAGAAGGGAATCGATGGCTACAATGGCTTTTCGGGGAACCCCCAAACAAGAACGCGAGCTTCGCAAATTTATTAAGAAGCACAAGGACCAGCCAGGCGCAATGATGCCTGTACTGCAGGAAGCACAGGGAATCTACGGATATCTGCCCAGAGAAGTGCAGGAGATCATTGCTGAGGAAATGAATGTTCCGCTTTCTCAAGTTTTTGGTGTAGCGACATTCTATTCACAGTTCACTTTGACGCCTAAGGGAGAGCACACAGTCAGCGTATGTCTCGGTACAGCCTGCTATGTAAAAGGCGCGGATAAGATCCTTTCGGCGATTGAAGACCGCCTGGGAATCAAAGCCGGAGAATGTACGCCGGACGGCTTCTTCTCCATCGACAGCTGCCGCTGTCTTGGTGCCTGCGGACTTGCGCCCGTCATGACCGTTGATGGAGAAGTGTACGGCAAATGCACACCGGAATCCGCAGTCAAGATTATTGATTCCTACTACGAGGAGGTGTAAGCCATGACAATGACATATGAAAAGCTCATAGAGATCAAGAAAAACAACCGAGAGCTGGTCATGGTCCGCAGACTGGTCGCTTCCAAGGCAGAGGAAATGGCCAAGCATACTGCATACCGCAAGCAGATCCTGGTTTGCGGCGGTACAGGATGTACTTCTTCCGGAAGCCACAAGGTTGTGGAAGCGCTCGAGAATGAGATCAAAGAAAAGGGGCTTACGGATGTCCTTGTTGTCAAGACGGGATGTTTTGGCCTCTGTGCACTGGGCCCCGTCGTTATCGTATATCCAGAAGGCGCTTTCTATTCTCAGACAACGCCCGAAGGCGCAAAGCGCATTATCGACGAGCACATCATGAAGGGCATGATCTGCAAGGATCTTCTGTATCCCGAGACTGTGCACGAGGACGGCGAGATCCTTCCTCTTAGCCAGACCAATTTCTATGCGAAACAGATGCGTATCGCACTGAGAAACTGCGGCGTTATCGATCCCGAGAATATCGAAGAGTATATCGCACTCGACGGCTATGAGGCACTGTACAAGGTGCTCACTTCCATGACCCAGGACCAGGTCATCGATACGATGCTTGCATCCGGTCTTCGCGGAAGAGGCGGCGCAGGATTCCCCACCGGCAGAAAGTGGGCCTTCTGTAAAGCAACCAAATCGGACATCAAATATGTATGTTGTAACGCAGACGAAGGCGACCCGGGCGCGTTCATGGACCGTTCCATTCTCGAAGGCGACCCGCACGCTGTCCTCGAGGCAATGGCCATTGCCGGTTATACGATCGGCGCAAGCCAGGGCTACGTCTACGTACGTGCGGAGTATCCGATCGCTGTTGAGCGTCTCAAG
>ODAI013441340.1_pt1 | contig 14865 bp, 14 predicted proteins | sample 1539321 | NCBI WGS metagenome assembly ODAI01 (sample SAMN02144231, study PRJEB22623) | gut metagenome | biome: sheep rumen | host: Ovis aries | place: New Zealand
GCCCAATTTGCCAATTTCAAATGCAACCTTTCATTTAATTGAACAGAATGTCCATTTGCACGCACCTCGTCTGCAATTTCATGCAACAATGTTGCCCAATTTAAATCCCAATCAGCCGGCTTTTCAAATATAGCAATTGCGGTATCCCCAAACGAATCCAATGTCAGCCCAGAATTTTTTAACTCATCTGCGATTTCCAAGATCGCCACAACATCTTCGGCACGCATATTTACAACAATCGGGGTCAATAATGGTTGAACCTTTATTGTATGGGTCCGCACACGTTCATATGTAATACGTTCATGCGCCGCATGTTGATCAACAATAATTAAATTATCCCCAGATTCCGCCAATATATATTTATCGCCAATTTGTCCAATTGCATGTCCCAACGGTCTTTGCGCAAACGCATCATCTGGCGAAACGATATTTTTTTCACACACAACATTTTCATCATTTAAATTTTGTTCATCAAAAAAATTTTTTACATTTGGCGACCGCACAGACAACACATGCCGCACAGTATTTGTATCACGATTTGCCAAATTAAAATTATCATGATGCGGTGTTGCAACCGGTATATTCATTTGTTGTGGGCGTGACACAAATTCCAAATCATGCGATACATCATTGGACAAATTATTTTGCACAACTGTCTGCAAAGTTTCCGCCAAACGATTTCTTAAATTTTTAATAATAAATGCACGCACATGCGATGGCTCTAAAAAATGAACCTCTGTCTTGGCGGGCGACACATTTACATCAACATTTGCCGGATTAAGATTTAAAAATAACGCACACAACGGAAACTCGCGCGCATGCATAACGTCCATATATGCGGCCCGCAAAGCCCCAACAACAACCTTGTCTTTTACTGGTCGCGAATTCACAAATAAAAATTGATCAACCGACGATGCCCGACGCAATGTGGGCTCTGACACAAAGCCCGTTAATGTCATATCCCCAGATTCAGATTTTGCATTAATTTCCAACATACGACCATTTATATCATCACCCATAACGGCAATCATACGTTCCAACAAATCTTGTCCTTTTGGGAAAAACCATTTGTTGTTTAAAACGAAACCAACGTCCCGTCGCGCCAACGCCAACCGTTTGATTATTTCCAAAACCGACATTGTTTCTGCGCGGTCACCACGTAAAAATTTCAATCGTGCTGGCACATTTCCAAACAAATTTTGAACCCTGATTCGTGTTCCAGAATCCCAATTAGACGGTTTTATTTCGCCCGTTGTTGCATTTAATTGCCAACCGTTTGGCTCACTGTCATTATATGTATCAATCGTCATATTGGAAACAGATGCAATTGACGGCAATGCTTCGCCACGAAACCCCATGTATGTAATATTCGTTAAATCATCATCTGGCAATTTTGATGTTGCATGTCGCATTATTGATTTTGCCAAATCATCACGCACCATACCGCGCCCATTATCAACAACCGTTATCGATGTGCGTCCCCCATCAACAACATCAACAACAATTTGATCTGCCCCCGCGTCCAGCGCATTTTCAACCAATTCTTTTACAACACTGGCTGGGTTTTCAACAACCTCGCCTGCGGCAATTTGATTCACCAAAAAATCAGGCAACACACGAACAGACATCAAAAAACCTTTCCAACCTTTTTTACATATTATATTTAGTCTTTGAATTTAACCTCGATAATTTCAAATTCTTTTTCACCACTTGGCAATTTTACAGTGCAACAATCACCCACACAACGTCCAATCAACGCGCGTCCCATTGGTGATGTGCAAGAAATAATTTGTCGCCCATCAGATTCAACATCAGACAAAATCCGGCATTGCATACGATTGCCATCTTCATCTTCGGCAACAACGCGCGCACCAAAAACCACTTTATCACCCGACAAACTGTCAATATCAATAACATCAGCATTTGCAACAATACTTTCGATATATTGTATGCGTTTATCAATCTGTCTTTGTTTTTCACGTGCCGCACTGTAATCCGCATTTTCCGACAAATCGCCCAACGACCGCGCCCATTGAACAACACGCAAAATTTCAGGTCTTTGAACCTCTTTTAAATCCTTTAATTCTTTTAACAGTGTATCAAATCCGTCCCGCGAAATTGGTTTTTTTTCCATAACAACCACCTTTATCAACATTATTTTCAAAGCCAAATTATACACTTTCATTTTAATTTTGCAATTGTCAAATGAACAAGGTATAATTCCCAATATTATGAGTATTTTATTTAGATTTTTATTACGCAGATTCTTTGGTGGCATCGGCATTATATTGCTGATTGTGTGCGGTATTATTTATGCGGTCACATTTGTAGAACGCCTGCCATCAAACCCCGATACAATATCTGCAATAACGGACGCATGGGTGCGCTTGTTGGAATATATCCCCATGTTTTTACCATTAACGGTATTTATGGGAACATTGCTGGCAATGTATAATTTAACCAAATCCAGCGAGGCTATTATTATATCCAGTGCCGGTCGGTCACCGTATCAAATTGCACGACCTTTTTTATTAGGGGCTTTTTTGGTTGGCATATTTGCAACAACGGTTATAAACCCATATTTTGTCAGTATCAGCGCAAAAAACATAACCGACCAAGAATTACAATTGGTTGATAATACAATTTGGATTCGTGAAGAAGCCGACAATCATTTTTTAACAATGTCTGCACACGATATGCACAAAACCAACGAAACATTGATATTTGGTGACGCAACAATATTTATCCAAGATAACAATTTCAAATTATTAAATCGTATTGAAACACAATCCGCTACATTATCTAATGACGGAATTGCTGCACAAAATGCAACAATATGGGACACACGCGGAAACACAACAAACGGCAAATGGGAAATAAAAACAAAACTGACCCCAAAAACCGTATTGGAACGATATTTACAACCAAACCAAATTTCATTTTGGGAATTACCCGGGTTTATACATAAAATGTCTGCAATTGGTGTTCCAATGCGTGGGCATCTGGTTCAGTTTTGGACACTATTATTCTTGCCATTAACCATGGTGGCAATGGCGACATTGGGAATTGCATTTTCACAAACCCGCCAACGCAGAAATTTTAACTTTGGCTTGAAATTTAGTCTGGGTATCATTACATGTTTCTTGATGTATTTTTTAATCAATACATTTAATGCCCTGGGGGCAACAGGCGCACTGCCACCGATATTGGCGATTATTGCACCACCGATTATAATTATCGCGGCATCTGGGGCATTTATCGAACATTTTGACACAATATAAAGGGGATAAATACTATGCCATTAAAGAAAAAAACAAATACAAAAAAGATATTGATTTGGTTATGTGTAATTGTATTGGTTTTATTTATGATAATGTATTTTGAACCAACAACCACACCGATTGAATTGGAATTGTACCCATGAATTACATAGATGTTTTTCTTGAAGCTTTATCTGCCGAAAAAGGACGCAGCGAAAAAACAATTGCCAGTTATGAATCTGATTTAAATCTGGCAGATAGCGCATTACCAAACGGTCTGTTGGGCGCAACCGATAATGATATTCAAAATTATTTATCATCTTTGACCAAAACAGAACGCGCGTCCAGTATTGCCCGCAAGGCAAGTGCCCTGCGCACATTTTATAAATTTTTAATGTTGGAAAAAATTATTCAAACAAACCCAACAAAAAACCTGGAACTGCCCAAGCGCGCACGCCCATTACCAAAATTATTATCAACCGATGAAATAGATTTATTGATATCATCGGCTGGCGATATAAAAACATCTGTGCGCCTGCGCGCAATGATTGAATTATTATACGCATCAGGTCTGCGCGTATCTGAATTATGCGAATTACCAATGACCGCGATTTTGGGCGACCACTTACTAATTCATGGCAAAGGTGCCAAAGAACGCATGGTTCCAATGCACGCAGGTGCAATATCTGCATTACAAAAATGGTTAGATTTGCGCGATGCCCCCGATTCGAAATATGTATTTCCAGGCACCGGAAAAACAGGACATATAACACGCGATGGATTTTTTAAAATTTTAAAAAAATGCGCCGTATTGGCGGGCCTGGACCCAACCCATGTTTCGCCACACGTCCTGCGACATTCGTTTGCATCACATTTATTGGCACATGGGGCAAACCTGCGCGCGATACAAACCATGTTGGGACACGAAGACATTTCAACAACGCAAATTTATACACATGTTTTACCTGAACAACTGCGTGAAACGGTTGAAAATTATCACCCATTATCTAAAAAATCAAAGGACCCAGAACAATGATAACAAAATGCGACCACCCAGGATGTACCAAGGCCGGCACATGTCGTGCGCCAAAAAATCGTGATTTGCGTGAATATTGGCATTTCTGTCAAAAACACGCCGCTGAATACAATAAAAATTGGAATTATTATGCAAACATGACCCCCCAAGAAATCGAAGAAGACTGGGAAAGACAAACATTTGGCGCACCATTAAAAGACACAAAAACTGCAAACGCGAACGAGGCCGAATATGTCCAATTTTTAAACGATTTTATAACTGGTCGCTCGCGCTTTGACCGTGCACCAAAACCCAGCAAATTGGGAACAAATATAACAAACGCATTTCGCGCATTGGATTTACCTATTACGGCCACCTGGCGCGAGGTTGGTGCAAAATATCGCGCATTGGCAAAAAAACACCACCCAGATACCGCCGAAAACAAAGAATCTGCAACCACAGAATTCACAAAAATCACAAACGCATACAACACATTAAAGAAGTATTTTAACAAATAATTTAATATGTTGCGTAAATGCCATGGGCTGTGCTATGCTGTGCCAAAACAAAAAAGGAAATTAAGGATAAAAAATGTATGATATTATAATCTTAGGTTCTGGTCCTGCGGGATTAACGGCTGCGATTTATTGCGCACGCGCAAATAAAAAAACTTTGATAATTGCCGGTGACACACTGGGTGGTCAAACTGGCGAAATTGCAAATCTGGAAAATTTCCCTGGATACATGGGTTCCGGCATGGATTGGATACAATCCACATTAAAACAGGCAACCGGATTCGGTGCCGAAATTGCATATACATCGGCAACCGACATAACATGGGACGACAATTTTACATACACCGTTAAATGCGACAATGGAAAAACATTTACCGCCAGCGCAATTGTCATGGCAACTGGCGCACGCGCACGCAGATTGGAAATCCAAGGCGCACGTGAATTGGTGGGTAATGGTGTTTCATATTGCGCAACATGCGACGGATTTTTCTATTCTGGCAAACGCGTATTGGTAATTGGCGGCGGAAACAGTGCATTAAACGATGCTTTATACCTGGCCGATTTGGCAGCCGAGGTTAAAATTGTTTATCGCAAATCTGCATTTACACGTGCCGAGGCCATCGTTCGCGACCGTGTTGCTGCACGCGAAAACATCAAACCAATATTTAACACTGAATTAAAATCTATCCGTAAAAACCCAGAAACCGGTGAATTGATTGCGACAACAACAACCGACGATGACATTGTTTGTGATGGAATTTTTGTTGCCATTGGACACGAGGCCAACACCGATTATTTAACAGAATCCATCAAACGCGATGATGTCGGCAGAATCGAATCGGCAAACCTGCCCCGCGGATTATTTGTTGCAGGCGACGAAAAAAGTGGTATAAAGATGCAGGTGGCAACCGCTGTGGGTTCCGGATGCAGTGCCGCAATGGACGCAATCGCATATATAAATACAAAGGATAACTAAAATGTTGGATATAAAATTTATTCGCGAAAATCCAGACATCGTAAAAAACGCATGTCGGGTTAAAAATTTTCCAGATATCGTTGATGATTTATTAAATCTGGATACACGCGTTCGCGAATTAAAAACAATTACCCAAACAAAAACGGCTGAAAAAAATAAAATTTCAAAGGAAATTCCAACCGCCGCTGACAAGGCACCTTTAATCAAACGCAGCAAAGAAATCGGCGATGAAATTGCTGCTGACATGGCGGAATTGGCGGACAAAGAAATTTTGTTAAACGATTTAATGCACCGCGTTCCACAAATCCCCAGTGCCGATGCACCAATCGGCGATGACGATTCGGCAAATGTGGAAGTCAAACGCGTTGGAACACCACGCAAATTTGATTTTTCACCACGCGCCCAATGGGATTTACTGGATATGAATAATTGGTGGATTCCTGAAAAAATCGCAAACATTTGCGGTTCGCGCGTATATGCATTGTGCGGCGAATTGGCAGAATTAGAATTGGCGGTTCAAACATACGTTATTCAAAAATTAATTGGCAAAGGATTTAGATATATCGATTGCACATCAATTACAAAACCCCAGACTATTTTTAATGCGGGACATTTTATGGGTTCGGATATGTCTGTTATGAATAACGATGTATTCATGTTGGCAGACACCGACAGATGTTTGGCGGGCACATCGGAAATTATTATGAATTCCTTGTATGCCGATGAAATTTTACCCGAGGCCGAATTACCAATAAAACTTGCTGGTTTTTCACCATGTTTTCGTCGCGAGGCTGGCGCCGCCGGTCGCGACACGCGGGGACTGGTTCGCGTTCATCAATTTAAAAAGGTTGAACAATTCATATTCTGTCGCCCCCAAGACAGTGATGCAATGCACGAATTATTGTTGAATAACCTGTGTGAAATTATGGAAGACTTTGAATTACCATATCGTGTAATTGCAAACTCAACCGGCGACATGGGATTTAACAAGGTTAAAATGAACGATGTAGAGGCATGGATTCCATCGGAAAACACATATCGCGAATTGGGTTCTTGTTCGTCAATTGGCACTTTCCAGGCACGCAGAACAAATACCCGCTATCGCGAAAATGGCACAAACGATGTCAAATTTGTTGCAACATTAAATAACACCGGAATTGCCCTGCCACGCGCATTGGTTCCAATAATAGAAAACCACCAAAACCCAGACGGTTCGGTAAATATACCTGCAAGCCTGCAACCATTAATGGGTGGCAGAACCAAGATTGGCGGTAAACACTAACGGACTTGTCACACGAAGCCTTGGCGAAGTGTGATGGGCGGCAGAACCAAGATTGGCGGAAAACACTAAAACAAAAAAAACTCCCAAACGGGAGTTTTTTTTATCTTTCTATAATAAAATTACGTTTTACAATTTTTAACATGTCTTTCATTGTTATTTTTGTATGCACATTTTTATCCCAAACATTGAAAGCATTTTCCAAACGTTCATCTTTTATATTATATTTTGCACGATATCTGGAATAAAAAACAATCGCGTTATACAAATCCATAACAGAAAAATAAACACTGTAATCAACCAAATTATTATCCTTTTTGGACACCAACGAATTATATGGCATTTGAATAAAAGAAATATGCGCATCTGGATTATCAATCACAGACTCTATATTATCAAACATCACATCAAAGCCACAATCACGATGCAATTTATTTTGATTTGCCAACCACCCCATAAAAATCATAATTTTTTGTTCGTATCTGTTTTTCATTTTTTATATATCCCTTGGTTAAACATATTGACGTTGATATCCGCCAAAAACAAATTCTTTTAACTTGCGTGAAACGCATGATTTAGATTTCGCAACAGATGCCCATTTGGAAAATTGTGTTGCAACATCTTTGATATAACTTTCATTAACATATGTTTCATAATTATCTTGATAGTAAAAATCTTGAACAGCATCACAAAAATTCCAAACATCACTGCTTTGAACGGCATAACCAATCTTGTCTGCGACAATCGCACCAGGTCCCGAAACCAACGACCCCTTGGTCACAGCAGCAACATAATCAACCCCATATTTTGCAATATCTTGTTTTGTTAATGCAGATTTTTCCATATAATCAAATGTGCGTTTATTCCATGCTGCATTTGTGAATGCCGGTGCAAAATGTTTATCTGGATTTTTTGCAACGTCCGCCAAAAACACCAAAGAACGCGCAAAATCCCATTGTTTGCCCTGACGTTTATCTGCCTTGAAATGTTTTTTCATATCCGCACGCGCGACAATATACATATCCATAAAACATTTTTTAATAACAGGTTTCAATTCTGCTCTTTTTATCATTTGTTCTGTATTCATTAACAATCTCCTCTTGTGTTATAATAATTATAGACAAAATTATTTAAATGTCAATATTTTTATTGACAGCACGCATATTTTACATATAATTTGTTGAAATCATAAAAATATAGTATAATCTATACACTTATTAACAAAATATAGGAAAATACAGATGAAAATTCGCAACATTGCAATTATTGCACACGTGGATCATGGTAAAACAACCTTGGTCGATAATATGCTGAAACAGGCGGGAACATTCCGCGAAAACGAACGCGTCGAAGACAGAGTTATGGACAGTGGTGACATTGAACGCGAACGCGGCATTACAATTTCTGCAAAACCGACATCTATCCAATGGGGCGAATACAAAATTAATATTGTTGATACACCGGGACACGCCGATTTTGGTGGCGAAGTTGAACGCATTTTATCCATGGTTGATGGTGTGGTGCTATTGGTCGATAGTGCCGAAGGCCCACTGCCCCAAACAAAATTTGTATTATCCAAAGCTTTAAAACTTGGATTGCGCCCGATTGTTTGCATAAACAAAATTGACCGCGCCGATGCACGTCCCGAAGAGGTTTTAACCGAAACATTTGACTTATTTGATAAATTGGGTGCAAACGATTCACAACTGGATTTTCCATATTTATACGCGGTTGGCCGCGACGGTTGGGCTGTGCGCGATTTAAAAGACATTGATAATCCAAACAAAGATTTAACACCTTTGTTTCAATTAATTGTTGATCATGTGCCGGCACCTGATTGTAATGGCACACGCTGTCAATTAGACGCACCATTTACAATGTTGGCAACAACTTTGGAGGCCGACCCCTATGTTGGTCGTATTTTAACCGGTAAAATCGAATCTGGAACCGTCAAAGTTGGTCAAACGGTCAAGGCTATCAATATGGCTGGGGAAACAATTGAAACCGCAAAAATCACAAAGATTATTGAACATGCCGGTATAAACAAAGTTTCCCGCGACAGCGCATCTGCGGGTGACATTGTTGTTGTTGCTGGATTTTCCAAGGCAACTGTGGCGGACACATTATGCGACCCATCTGTCACAACACCGATTCCAGCAATTCCAATTGACCCACCAACCCTTACTATGACTTTCTTTGTTAATACATCACCATTGGCGGGTAAATCTGGCAAAAAATTAACATCGCGTATGATTGGCGAAAGATTATTCCGCGAGGCCGAAACAAACATCGCCCTGCGTGTCACACAAAGTTCTAACAACGAGGCTTTCGAGGTTTCTGGTCGTGGCGAATTACAACTGGGAATTTTAATTGAAACAATGCGTCGTGAAGGATTTGAATTAAGCGTCAGTCGCCCACGCGTCATTATGCAACAAAACGAAAAAGGCGAAAAGTTAGAGCCAATCGAAGAAGTCGTTATTGATGTTGATGACGAATTCAGTGGTGTTGTTATTGAAAAAATGACTAAACGCAAAGCCACAATTACAGAAATGAAACCATCAGGAATCGGTAAAACACGAATTGTATTTTCGGCACCATCGCGTGGATTGATTGGATACCTGTCGGAATTCCGCACAGACACACGTGGCACCGGCATTATGAACCGCGTATTTGATAAATATGATTTATACCGCGGTCCAATCACACAATATCGCCCAGGCGTTTTGGTTTCAATGGAGGCAGGACAAACAACAACATACGCCCTGCACAATCTGGAACCACGTGGCGTTTTGTTTGTTGGTCCCCAAGTTGAAGTATATTCTGGTATGATTGTTGGCGAACACAGCAAAGAAAATGATATCGAGGTAAATCCAGTCAAAGGCAAACAATTAACCAATGTCCGTTCGGTCACAGCCGATGAAAAATTATTCTTGGCACCACCACGCAAAATATCATTGGAAGAAGCCCTGTCATATATCCAAGACGACGAATTGGTAGAGGTCACACCTGATACAATCCGTCTGCGCAAAAAAGAATTAGACAGCGGCAAACGCAAAAAGGCATACAGATTTGCCGAAACTGATTAATCAAAAACCGCCCCGAAATTTCGGGGCATTTTTTATTTCTTGCGGATTAAAATCCTATGTATTAAAATTAATTTAACCTAAAAAACAATAGGATTTATCAATGAACTGGAAAATAAAAAAATTCTTTTGCAATCTTGTTGCACTCCCTGGTTTTACACGCACACAACGTCGTCGCATTCGTGACCGTTTAATGTTTCGCGATGTTATATTGGAAACAAATGTTAATTTTTTTACAACACCATCAAAACAGATATATAATAAAACTAAAATAAATGTGGCTTTTTGCTCCGACAAACGCGGTATAAAATTAATGGCGGTGGCAATAAAATCATTGTTGAACGTATCTGCAAACAAATGCGATTACAACATATATTGTGTGATTGATACAGATGTCACATCTGCCGAAAAGAAAAGCATATCAAAACTGACCGACGGCACAAAATCAACCATCACATTTTTAAAGCCTAATCATGACTTTGATAAATCTTATGTTCGTCATTGGACACGCGCGATATATTATCGCACAATGTTGCCCGATTTATTACCTGATGTTGATAAAATAATTTATGCCGATATTGATGTTATATTCTGCAACGATTTAATAGAAGCATATAATATAGACATGGATAAAAACTATATTGCCGGTGTAAAGACTTTTAATAACGGTTATATAAATTCTGGATTTTTAATAATGAATTTAAAACAAATCAGGAAAGACAACCTGTATAAAAAATGGATTGATGCATCACAACGCAAACAATATCCAAACCCAGACCAAGATTTATTAAATTTCACTTGCCGCGGTCGTATTTTATACCTACCATTAAAATATAATTTTCAACCAATGGATGGTGCAAACATATACAAATATCACACCCCATGTGAAATTGCCGATATTCAATATCATTTGGTTGTATTACACTTTTCAAATTGGATGAAACCATGGCATGCTAAAAATAAACGACCAATATTTTCTGAACTCTGGTGGAAACATGCCACACAAACAGGTCTATGGTAATATTTCAAAGGATAAAAATATGAAAAAATCACAACCTTTATTTACAGTTGTAATTCCAATGTACAACGCGTCCAAATTTATCAAAAAACCAATTGAACAATTAATTCATCAAACTTTTGATGACATTGAAATATTGATTGTAGATGACGGTTCAACCGATAATTGCGCTGAAATTATCAAACAATATGCCGCGCACGACAAACGCATCAAATTGATACAACAAAAAAACGCGGGTGTATCTGCCGCATCAAATACAGGCATATTAAATGCCACCGGAAAATATATTTGCATACATGACCACGATGATTTTGTAAATTTAGAATATTTTGAAAAAATGGCAATCGCTGCAAACGGGACAGATGCCGACATTTTATGTGGCTGCGTTAATGAACCAGGCTGGTCCTTTCCAGAATTTGACCACATAGAAATCGCGACTGAATTGGCTGACAAAATTTTCATGACCCACGCGAACGCATTTAATTGTGCATGGCGATATGCGTATAAAAACGAATTTTTACAACGCACAAAATTATTGTTTGAAACATCTGTTTGGGGTGCCCAAGATGTCATATTTTCAAAATCTGCAATTTGCATGGCTGATTCTGTGGCAACGGTTCCTGGGGCAATTTATACCGTCCGCGACCAACCAACATCACTTGGCAAAGACAAGAAAAAGAAAGCCGCACACGAAAACGCCGAATCAGGACGCGCATGGGCGCGATATGCACAAATTTTAAAAAAATACGGCGCAACAGAATTAATGAACGCACCCGACAAACCGTCACACATCACAACATTCAAAATGTTTAATCGTGTAATTTCACGCGTTGAAATTTACCCACGCAAAAAACGTTATTACCTGTTTGGTATAAATATCGGCACAAAACATTTTGATTAAATATTCCCCGATATATTCGGGGATTTTTAATAACCACATTGCAAAACCAATAAATAAAATGTATGATAAAGACATGAAACAAAAACGACTTTTTTTATTTGCAGGTTTCACCACCAATGGCAAAATTGATGATTCTTTGATTTATTACATAAAATCATTGTCTGTATTTGGTGATATAATTTTATGCATAGATTCTAATTTAAATAATAAAGAAATAAATAAAGTCAAAAAATACACAATTCACACAATCGCGACACATCATGGCGAATATGATTTTGGGTCTTATAAACGTTGTTTTCAATATGCACGCGATTGCGATATATTAAAAAACTATAATGTTTTGTATTTGGTAAATGATTCTGTGTATGGCCCAACAAAACCATTGAAACACACAATTAACAATATTGAACAAATTTCAACAGATGCCGCGGGCTTAATCGTATCAAAACATAAAACACATGCATTTATGGAATCTTGGTTTGTGCGTTTAAACAAATCTGTATTTATGACAAAATGGTTTAACGACTTTATGCAGTCAATAACGCATTTGGAACATAAATATCAAATTACCGTTCAATACGAACATGGTTTGAGTAATTTAATCACCAACAACAATTGCACATGGGACGGCATATATCATGTCCGCGGCAGATATACATATAACAAACCCAAAAAACTGTTTTTACGCGGTTGTCCATTTATTAAAAAGGCATCTTTTACCCGTCACAATGGCGCATTGGGATATCAAATAAATTATGTATTATCGCATTGCGATAATGCGGCATCAAAAATCATAAAAAAGTCCGGAAACGATGCGTATAGCCATGAATATATGTCATGGTTTTTAACATCAAATCCATTAACATATTTTACACGTGGAATAAAATATATTGTTCAAAAACAAAGGAACAAATCATGAAAAATTTAAAACGAATCGCTGCAATCACAATGGCGCGTGACGATGAATTTTTCCTGTCGCGTTGGATTGCATATTACGGCAAACAATTCGGCACAGAAAATTTATATATCATATTGGACGGCACAGACCAAAAAATTCCAAAAAATGCTGGCAACGCGCATATAACAAAACTGGAACATAAAAACCTGTCACGTGCATCTGGCGACAAATACAGAATTGGCAAATTATCTAACCTGGCAGCAGAATTATTAAAAACATATGATATAGTCATTGGTTGTGATACAGACGAATTTTTAATTGTTGATACGAATACAAAACAATCTTTGGCACAATATTTATCAAACAAAAAAATCAAGACTTCGTTGTCTGGACTGGGATTAGATGTTGGGCAAAATTTAAATTGCGAACCAGAACTGGACCGCGACGCACCATTTTTAGAACAGCGTGAATATGCCCTGCTTTCGACGCGTTATACAAAACCTGTTGTCAAAGTGACACCGTCCCCCTGGGGCAGTGGTTTTCACAGTATTCGTGGTAAAAATTTTCACATTGATAAAAATTTATATTTATTGCACTTTGGCGCAATTGATTTAAAGATGTTGGAAACCAAGGCTGCCGCACGTGGTACCGATTGGTTAAACCATTTGCAAAGACGTGGCAACGGCACAATTAACGCGGTCAGCACCATGACACCGCGCCATGAAAAATATATGCACCGCGCGCGCATAATGCAACAAATATTCCGTCCAATTTACGCATTGGATAAACCCGGCATGTTAGGATTAAAATGGGTTATAAAAATTCCATCGCGCTTTAAAAAATCAGGGATATAAATCCCTGATTTTTTTATTTATCAATAAAATCTAATATTTTCACAGCCAATTTTATGCGTGATTTTGGCACAGACCGGAACACACCAATTTCATACAATTCTGTAAAGCCCTGCTTTGCCAAATTTATTTCTTCCGCTGTTTTTAAATATTTAACTTTGGAAAAAGCTTTGGCAACAAAAAACCATAAAAAGTTTTTTGACCACATATTCATTTGATATACAGATGCCTGGTCGCTATACAAAACAAAAGAATCTTTTATCCCAATAATTAAACTTTGCATGATACGCAACTGTTTTGCACTTAATACAATTCCACCAAAATTTGGAATATAATAATATAATGGTAATGGCGCAACTGTGACAGTTGGATTTCTCAACATAACACGCGACCACCATGGAAAATCTTCAAACACAATTCCTTTGATAAACGGAATATCCGCAATCAAATCACGACGATATAAATTTTTCCAAACCTGACAATGTTTAATCAACCATTTGCGATTTTTACGAAACGCGTTATGCGCAGAATCCGTTGCATATTCATAAATATCTGTAATTTTATGTGATTTAATTTTGTTTATATCATAATGTTTTTTTATTCCACGCGGCACAACATCATCTGTCGCCATACCCAATTTATGCCGAATCATTAACTGCGGACGATACAATCTGTCGTATGTAAAAGATACAATATCACTGTTATCACGTTGTGCCAAGGTATATGCAATTTCCATTGTTTGCGGGTGAATAAAATCATCACTGTCCAAATACATGATATATTCACCTGATGCGTGCGACATACCAACATTACGCGCATCAGACAGCCCACCATTTTCTTTATGAACAACAATAAACCGTTTATCCAACGCCGCATAAGATTCCGCAATTTCACCTGATTTATCAGGGCTGCCATCATCAACCAAAATCGCCTGAAAATCTGCAAAAGTCTGCGCACGCACAGAATCCAAACACCGCTTTAAATATTTTTCCACATTATACATTGGAATAATAATTGAAATTTTCGGTTTTTTATTCGGCATTATATACCCCTTTGTTTTACATAAACC
>ODAI014152072.1_pt1 | contig 14865 bp, 8 predicted proteins | sample 1539321 | NCBI WGS metagenome assembly ODAI01 (sample SAMN02144231, study PRJEB22623) | gut metagenome | biome: sheep rumen | host: Ovis aries | place: New Zealand
AATCAAGTTGCTTTACACATTTATATGATATTAAAACTCTAATTTTGGCAATCGAAAATCTAAAACCCATATTTTCATTAACTGCAATAACATGAAAAAAACTTTATCACTACTATTGTTAATGTTGCTTTGTCTGTCCGTGTCGGCGCAAATTCGCGTGACGGGTGTTGTCGGAGCTTCCGACGATCCTGAGCCTGTTATTGGTGCCAACGTGACCGTTAAAGGAACTACACGGGGTACTGTAACGGATTTTGAAGGTAACTTTGAACTTCAGGCTAATGTAGGTGAAACGCTCGTATTCTCCTATATTGGTTATGCTGATCAGGAAGTTACGGTCAAAGGTTCAGCTCCTATTAGAGTTACCCTACAGCCCGACAATCAGATGCTGGAAGAAGTCGTAGCCATAGGTTATGGTGTTATGAAGAAGTCGGACCTCACGGGTGCCGTGACTTCCGTTAAGGCCGACCAACTTACCAAGACTCCGGCTGCCGGTCTTGACCAAGCGCTGCAAGGTCGTGCCGCGGGTGTGACAGTAAATAGTAATTCCGGTACGCCTGGCGGTTCGGCGACAATACGTATTCGCGGTATCGGATCGGCGATTGGCGGCAATGACCCGTTGTATGTTGTGGACGGAGTTATCACCAATGATATCTCTTTCCTCTCTCCTAATGACATACAATCCATGGAAATCCTTAAGGACGCTTCAGCGACAGCCATTTACGGTTCGCGAGGCGCTAATGGTGTTATATTGATTACCACGAAATCGGGTGGTCAGGGCAAGGCCAATATAAGTTTCGACGCCTATTGGGGTATTCAGAACCGCTGGAAGAAACTACCGCTCATGGGAGCCAAAGAAATGGCAGAAACAAAAATGGCGATTGATGCCATGAAGAACGGAGCAGATGCCATGGAAGAATACTATAAGTACGGCAACTTCAATAGCTGGATGTTCTTCTTCAACACCGGTAAGTCGAAGTATTTTCCTGTTATTCAGGGAATGGAGGGCTCTTATGGTGCCGAAGCGCATCATCAGGTGGCTCCCGGCGATGGCTTCGACTATTCCGCCATTGACACTGATTGGCAGGATGAGGTATTCCGTCGTAATGCCTTTATGCAGAATTACAACCTGTCGATAGATGGTGGCAATGATAAAGGTCACTATAGTTTTTCAGCAAGTTTCTTTGATCAGAAGGGTACCCTTAAGGGGTCTGACTATAAACGTCTCACGCTGCGTTTCAATTCCGATTACGAAATACGCCCGTGGCTCAAAATCGGTGAACACCTGTCGTTTATGTCGTCATGGGCGCATAACGATGCGTCGAACAACAATGCCAATGCCGGTGTGCTGAGCCAGTCTCTGCGTATGGCGCCTTGGGATCCGACGCATTATCCCAAAGGAACGCAAAACCTCTACGGAGAAGACTTGAGTGGCGTTACGGCAGCGTCGTCTAATTTCAAGAATGTCTATAACCCGTTCTCTATAATTGATGAGGCTCATCCCAATAACACATCGAACCGCTGGGTCGGTGATTTATGGCTCGAGATAGAACCAGTCAAAGGACTTAAACTGAAGTCGTCAGTGAGCATCGACAATAGCATTAACCGCTCGCGCTTGTTCAAAAATGCTTACGACTACAGTACTTATGACCAGTCGCAAAAAAACTATGTGTCAAGCTCTGTGACGCGCTATAACACTCTGCTTGAAGAAACAACTCTTACTTATGCCAAGACTATAGGTAAGCATAGTTTCTCAATCATGGCAGGTCAGACATGGTCGGAATATAACTACTATACTATCGGCGGTGCCGGTTCTTCGGTACTCAATCCTAACAAGGAACATTGGTATCTCAACCAAACTACCGAAGACCAAACGTTTGCCAATGATGGTGTAGCCCGCCAACGCCGTTTGTCATTCCTCGGACGTGCATACTATAGTTATGGTGGGCGTTATATGATTACCGTAAACTTCCGTGCTGACGGCTCGTCGAAGTTCGCCAACAATCCGTGGGGTTTCTTCCCCTCAACGGCTTTGGCATGGCGCATCAGCGAAGAACCGTGGATGAAGGATAAAGACATCTCTTGGCTTGATAATCTTAAGATTAGAGCAGGATGGGGACGTGTCGGCAACGACGGCATACCGGAAGGCTCTTTTGTGGTTAAGATGCATCAGGATAAGTATTCTTTCACAGGATATACCTTTGGCAAGAAACAACAACTGGCTACTGGAGCTACGATTATCACCTATGCCAACACCGATGGCAAGTGGGAAACCAATGAGCAGTGGGATGTGGGTATCGACTTCGGATTCCTCAATAACAAGATTTCAGGCTCCATTGACTACTTCCTGCGCGACACTAAAGATGCCTTGCTGTATGTCAACGCTCCTGCGCATGCCGGCAGCCAATTCTCGATGGTAAACAACGTAGGCGTGATACGTAACCAAGGTATCGAATTGACCCTGAATCACGAAAATCAGGTTGGCAAAGTACACTATAATATAGGTGGTAACCTCTCGTGGATTACTAACAACCTCGAGAAACTCAACGGAGGTTCACAACTCCCCGGTGACCGCACCATGACCGATCAGGGAATGCCCTTGAACTCATTCTGGGGGTATGAATATGAAGGAATATATCAGACTGACCAAGAGGCTCTCGAACACCTCTATCAGTATGACGCCACAACAATCGGTGTTCACGCCGGTGACGCGCGCTACAAAGACATCAACGGTGACGGCAAAATCGATGACAGCGATAAGAAGATGATTGGTAACCCGTTCCCGAAAATCACCTATGGCATCAATTTGGGCGCGGAATTCTATGGCGTGGATGTGCAGTTATTCTTCCAAGGTGTCGCTAAAGTGGATGTGTACAACGCATTGCGCGTATGGACTGAAGGCGCCGGTGATGAAATGACGCTGTCAACATCAATGCGCGATGTATGGATCGGATATACTGACCTTGTGCGTAATTCAATAACAAACCGTACGGGCATTGACGGCGCCAAGTTTGAGAACCGCTCAGGCTCTATACCTAATCCCGTGGGAGCACCCACAAACACCGAAAACAGCACGCGATTCCTCGAAGACGCAAGCTATTTCCGACTCAAAAATATGCAGATAGGCTACACTCTGCCCAAGGAAATAACCAAAAAAGCCCATATTGAGCGCTGCCGCTTCTATGTCTCAGCAACCAACCTGTTTACCGTTACCAAATATCAGGGCTATGACCCCGAGGTTGGCAGTGGAGTGGACTATGGCAACTATCCGCAAAGCCGCACATGGACATTCGGCTTAAACCTGAATTTCTAACATCTAAAAAACATTAAGCCTTATGAAAGCGAAAAATATTTTTATATCTCTTGTTGCTGCGCTATGCCTTGTCTCATGCGAGGATTATCTCACTGCACCAGAGCCCGGAGTTACAAAAGCCGTCGATTACTATTCAAGCGGTCAGGCGTGCATATATAATGTCAATGCATGCTATGCGCCACTATGTTGGGAATACTCCTCTACATACTCCTCGGAATGGTTCATAGGTGATATCGTCAGCGATGATGCCTTAAAGGGCGGACAAAACACCAACGACATGGCGGCGGCGTATGACATGGAGAATTGGAAAACAATATCCAACAACGATTTGCTTAATGATGTCTATCGATCCAACTACCTTGGCATAGGACGTTGTAACCTAGCCCTGAAGAATATTCCCGGCATAGCCGTTGACGATGTGATGACGGCTAAAATCAAAGCTCGTATATTGGCTGAAGCGCATTTCCTGCGTGCCTACTATTATTTCCGTCTTCTGCGCATATTCGGCGGAGTACCACTCACGCTTGACGTTATTGAAACAGCCGATAAATGGACTATGCCGCGAGCGTCGGTGAGCGACGTGTTTGACGCTATCATAGCTGATTTGCTGGAAGCGGAAAAAGACTTGTGGCTCAAGAGCGAATATGCTGATGAAGACCTCGGACGAGTAACAAAAGGCGCGGCGCAAGCCATGCTCATGAAGGTTTATCTGTACATGGCAGGTGACTTCTGGCAGAAACAAGGCGTGAGCCTCTCAGCACAAGAATGTTACAAACAGGCTAAATATTGGGGAGACCTCGTGATAGCGTCAGGTCAATATCAACTCAACCCCGACTATATCGCTAACTTCACCCTTGAGGGAGAGAATGGCATGGAGTCGGTGTTTGAAATACAATATGTGGAAGACCCCAACTCTGACTATGGTGCTGATGCCGGAGGCTTCGGAATGACACGCGGCACATTCTCCGTTATCCTTACCCGCTCGCGCTCATCAAAACTCGGGGGAGGATGGGGCTTTAACAAACCGACGACGAATCTCTACAACGAATTTGAAACAGGAGACAAACGACGCGATGCAACAATTCTTGACCCGATGGGATATATGGAAAACAATAACGAGGAGACATATCTCGGTGACCGATATCTGAATCGCAAATACGCACTCTATGATGTCATAGGCAAAAACGACCCGGCGGCTCACGGCGAGCATGCCGGCAAGGATACCGTGGCGTATTATAAACTGGCGCACGCAACTCGCGGACCTATCAACAATAAGCAAATACGCTATGCCGACGTGCTTCTTATGCATGCCGAAGCGTGCATAGGAGCCGGAGATGAAGGAACTGCGATTTCAAATCTTAACGAGGTACGTTCAATGCGTAATATGCCTACATATCCGGGATATAAGTTCAAGGTCAATGGCACGGAAATATCCTCCCCGACACTGCTGCAGGCCGTGCGGCACGAACGCAGGGTGGAACTCGCCATGGAAGGACATCGCTGGTTCGATATAGTTCGCTGGAATGGTGCCGAAGGCAATGGCGTCAAGGCGCACATGGAAGCCTATCAGGCTACGGAAACAGATGAAGCGAAGTCGCACATGGCTGCTTTCCAAGAAGGAAAACACGAACTAATGCCAATTCCGGCAAAACAACGTGAACTGAATGGTGCGCTCACGCAAAATCAAGGTTATTAGCAATTATTTTAATACTTAATCATCATAAACCAAAAAATTTTAATCATTATGAAAATCAACAAACTGTTAATTGCCCTTTTGGCAATGGCAACCATTTTTGTAGGTTGCAAAAAAAGCGATGACAAAAAAGACGAACCCACACCTCCTTCTGGAACTTATGCCATCACACCCAATCCGGCATCAGTGCAGGTAGGCAAGACTGTGCAACTCACTCTTAATCCTGCCGCTGCGGCAGCATGGTCCTCAGGCGACCCCACAAAAGCTACTGTTGACGCTAACGGTCTTGTAACCGGTGTCGCTGTCGGTCAGGCGGTAGTAACAGCAAAGGTCGGTGACGTATCAGCTTCTGTTATCGTAACTGTTACCGCTGACGAACCCATTGTTGATCCGCAGCCGTCTGAATTACATGCTTCACTGAAACACTCTGAATATTACATATTCCAGATGGACGATATCACCCTTGCCAAGATCAGCAGCAAGGTGAAAGCTGACCTTCGCGCCAATGACAATGGTGATGGCTCTAACACACACTCATGGTACATCTGGGAAAACACCTATTCGGCAGGCAACACTTCAGGTCGTAATTTCTATGGTGAAGCAGAAGGTTGGTATTCTTTCCAAGTAGGTACCGTAGGTTGGTCCGGTGGCGGACTTAGCATTCATGATGTTATGAAGAAAGACGTCAACGGAAACCCGACAGATGAAGTTGAAATAGCAGGTGCAAAAGACATGAATCCTCTCTCAGCTATCATGGCTAACCCCGCTGACTACGTGTTCCATATCGCTATGAAAACTACCGACCAAGCCGTTCACGCACTTCAACTCGGCGGCGCGGCAGGCTCCAACTTTACCGTAGGTATCGGCGGAGACTTCAATGACAACGGTAAAATCTATGCCAAGGCGGCTGACATCGTTCGTGACGGCTCTTGGAACGAAATAGAAATACCAATGACTACATTCATCAATGGAGGACTGCAATACGTTTCTAACAACACTGAAGCCGTAAACGCTCTCGTGTTCTTGTCAGGAGGTGCGGCAGGCACTATGCTCCAATTTGACGCTTGCTTCATCTACAAAAAATAATCATTACCATAAAACCAATGGGGGTGTTACAGCCCCCATTGGTGATAATTTATCACAAGAGTTCACTCTATAAACATTACACATCGGACTCCACAAACATGAAAAAAATTATTTCCGTTTCCATACTTTTAGCCCTTTGCCTTGCTGCATGCAGCAAAAAAGATGACAAAAATGAGCCGTTGTCATATTTGAGCATCACTCCAAATATGTGTATTCTTGAAGTCGGCAAACTCACCACTCTCACCATCAATACCACAGAAAATGTTGTCTGGCAAAGTTCCGATCCATCGGTAGCAACCGTGCAGGACGGCATAATTACCGCAGTGGCGGAAGGACACGCAGAAATTACAGCCAACGTTGGTAATGCTGTAGGAAAAGCTGATGTGTATGTCATTCTGCAAGGAGGAACATATCAGGGCGAATACCAACTGGTATGGTCTGAAGAATTTGACGGTAACAGCCTTAATACCAATATGTGGAATATCGAGACCGGTGGTGGAGGCTGGGGCAATAACGAGAAACAGACATATACCGCCTCAGAGAACAACCTGCGTGTACGCAACGGCAATCTTGAGATTGAGGCGCGTAAGGACGGAGAAAACTATTACACCTCGGCACGCATAAATACCAAAGGCAAATTTGATGTGGCGTATGCCAAAGTCGAGGCGCGTATCAAGATGCCGGGTGGAGGAGGTACATGGCCGGCATTCTGGATGCTCGGAAAAGGCTCATGGCCCACGTGCGGAGAGATAGATATTGTGGAGCACGTCGGAAATAATCCAAAATACGCCTCGCATGCCGTGCATACGCGTGAAAAAAACGGCTCAAAAGGCAATAACTGGCATAATAGCCAACTAGTTGAAAACCTCGTGGGAGAATACCATGTCTTCGGAATGGAATGGCTCAAAACTTACTACCTCGGGGTAGATGCCATAAAATTCTATGTTGACGGAGTATATAGCGGCACAACGTATGCCGCGCAAAACGCCACATTCGAGTCATGGCCTTTCACTGCCGACAGACCCGAATTTATTATCCTAAACCTCGCTTTAGGAGGAAATATGGGAGGCACGATAAACAATGACATATTCAACAATCCTGTTATCATGTATGTCGATTGGGTGCGTGTCTATCAGAAAAAAATGTGATTATGAAAAAGTTAATACCACTCATCGCTTTTGTGTTGCTGGGCTTGTCATGCAAAAAAAATGACGAAGCGGCTCCGGTTAACGTACTGGCAATAGTTCCCGAAAAGGTCACGTTGCAAAGCGGCGAATACGTTAATCTGCAGTTGCTCTATAATGGTGCAGAACTCAGTGCCGGATTGGCACAATGGGCTTCGTCTGACGAGCGGGTGGCATACGTGTCAGCGGGATTGGTATTGGCAAAAGCTAACGGAACAACGGTGGTGACAGCCATCTATAATAACATTACCGCACAGTGCAATGTCGTAATAGGCAGCGAAGAACAACTGTCGCCTACCGAAAATTTCACGAAATCCGTGAAGTACCTCACGCGCAGCGCCAAACGAGGTGTAGGATTCAACTTCGCGCAATTCCCTCAAGAAGATGTAGCAGCTCTCTCGCCTTTTGTGTCGTGGTGCTATAACTGGGGCTCGCAACCGGCTTCGGCGCAAATTTCTAACCTGTTGGATGCCTCAAATGTTGATTTCATACCCATGGCATGGAACGGAGTCAATGAAGCGCAGATAAGAGCCTATAAGCAGACACATCCGCATTGTGAATATATCCTCGCATTCAACGAACCCAACCTCAACGATCAGGCGCATATGACACCGGCGCAAGCAGCAGCAAAATGGCCTGAACTGAAAAATATAGCCGACGAGCTAGGACTCAAAATAGTATCGCCGGCAATGAATTACGGAACTCTGGAAGGATATCACGACCCCGTGAAATGGCTTGATGAGTTCTTCCAACTGGTGCCCATAACTGACGTGTGCGCAATAGCCCTGCACTGCTATATGCCGGCTGCGTCATCAATGTACTCTTACATACACCGTTTCGATAAATATAATTTACCAATATGGATGACAGAATTCTGCTCTTGGGATAGCCCCAATCCACAGAATGTCAATGCGCAAATCGACTATATGAACGAAGCGGTATTGATGCTTGAGGCTGAACCGAAAGTGGAGCGCTACGCATGGTTCATACCACGCGCGTCAGGAGCAGTGGAGAGTTATCCATATATGCAATTGCTCTCAAAAACCAACATAGGACAACTGTCACCACAAGGCGAAGTCTTTGCCGCAATTACCACGCTCGACAACAACACGTGGCTGCCAACCGATGCGCCGATACTATGCAACACGTTCAGTAACTGCTCGGCGGCGGAAAGTATCAGAAACGGAACTTTTGCTGCGGCACCACATTTGAGACCTTCCACCGACAATCCGTCAATGTTGATGCTGACGAATATGGCAGCAGGACAATGGATTGAGTACCAAATTGATGTAAAGGAACAAACAACAACAATGTCTTTCAGACATCTCGGTATAACAAAGTCCGCATTAACAATATCTGTTGATGGAGAGCAAAAAATAGTAACCGACATCGAGTGGTCTGATATGAAATGGACTACGAAAGATATAGACCTCACTCTCAATGCCGGACATCACACTATGCGACTATGTGTTCCCACAGGACATATTTATTTCGGGTGGTTCAAACTACAATAAGATAGCATTACCAAAGTCTTTTAATTTAACTATATGAAACAACTTTTACCCCTGCTAATGATGGTATATGCCATTCCCGTCAATGCTCAAGACCTTCTAATAGAGGATTTTGAGAATGTTAGCAGTGTATGGGAAACAGTGAGTTGCTATTCCGATGTACGTGATAATGCTTTCAAACAGGGGCTTAATCTTTCCGGTAAAGTGCTTTATATAGTCCGTGCTCCCGGCTGCGACAACTGGTCAGGAGCCATATACACTCCTTCTGAACCAATACGCGGGTACAGCTATGTGCATATTTACATGTATCGTACGAATGGCAACAAACCTAACCTCAAGATTTCAGAAAACGCCCCGTCAGGCGGCAGTACTGACCTCGAACCTGTCAATAGTATAGTGGCTAATGAATGGCAGGACGTGGTATTTGATATCTCAGCTTTTTCACAAGTTGATTTTCTGATGATTATGGCAGACCGCACCGCCATCACCAATGATGCGGAAATCTATTGCGACCAGATACTTCTCTCCAATGATGCCGCGCCGCGCACAGCGGTATTGCAACCGGCAGAGCAAGACCCCGCGGAACCTATAAGCGGAGAAGTGGATAGTGAGGGGTACCGACTGATGTGGTCTGATGAATTTGACGGTACGGCACTCGACCGCAACGCATGGACCACGGAAATAGGTACCGGCGACAACGGATGGGGCAACTGGGAGCAGCAATACTATACCGATGATGCAATAACAGTGGAAGACGGAAAGCTTGTTATAACAGCAACAAAACGTGACTATCAAGGTTCGCACTATACTTCCGGACGCATGATATCGCGCGACAAGATGTATTTCACCTACGGCAAAGTGGTGGCTTCTATCAAATTCCCTGACCTCGCTAACGGCTTGTGGCCGGCATTCTGGATGATGGGAAATGACATAACATCTGTCGGGTGGCCGCGGTGTGGCGAAACGGACATCGTTGAAATGGGTAACGCAACAGGCATCAGCAATGGCACGCAGGACCGCTATTTCAACGGAGCAAGCCACTGGGGGGAAAACTGGCCTCAAGCAAGCACTGCCAATGCGCAGAATGCACCTTATGCCATCACCGACGGTAACTACCACACATTCACTTGTATTTGGACGCCTACACAAATAAGTATGTATCTTGACCGCGATAAATATCCCAACGTGGAACCTTACCACACATTAGACATCTCAGACCATAGCGGACAACTATGGACTGCGGGAACATACTTCAATAAACCCAACTTCCTGCTGTTCAATATGGCCGTCGGAGGACAGTTTACAGGACTTAATGCAAACGCCATTACAGCCCTTAATAACGGTCCGAGGAGTATGTATGTCGATTATGTGCGCGTCTATCAACGGGGTGACGAGGGCGAGACATTGCATAAACCCAACTCACAAACTGCCTTGCGGGACATCAGTGCTGACAAGGATGTGGACAGAATAGAATGGTATGATATGCAGGGGCGGAGAATAGAACCGGCAACAAAAGGGCTATTTATCAAAAAAACAATATTCACCGACGGCACTATGAGGGCTGACAAAGTGCTGTTCAATCACTAAATAATTGTTATTTCTATGAGAATTAAGTCGCTGATATTATCGCTGTTATGTGCTTTTGCGATTTATGGGCAGGAGCAGTGGAAGCTTGTGTGGCATGACGAGTTCAACGGCATTACTATAGATACCGCCTCATGGAATTTGGAGGATAACTCACGTGGCGGTGGCAATGCCGAATTGCAGTACTACACACCTCGCAACGCATCTATCGAAAAACATCCTGTCACCGGAGATAGTTGCCTTGTAATCAAAGCTCAACGCGAAAACTACAGAGGCAGACCGGCAACATCGGCACGGCTTAATACGCAAGATAAGGTCACAGTGAAGTATGGTAAGATAGAAGCTCGGATAGCATTCCCAAAGACTGCTGACGGACTTTGGCCGGCGTTCTGGATGTTGGGAAACAACCTCGCTACAAATCTCGGTGATAATGACGATATAGACAAAAAAATCAAAGAATTAAAACGACAAGGACGTGTCGTGTGGCCCAAATGTGGTGAGATAGATATTTGCGAAATGGGACATGTCAACGGTATCAAGAACGGTACTCAAAGCCGTTTCTTCAACGGGGCGGCACATTGGGGCGAGAGTTTCAATAATGGTAAATACCCCAATACGGCAGGAATGTTTACTGCTCCATACGATGTACAGGGCGATTTCCACCTCTGGACGGTGATATGGGATGAAAAGCATATAGCCATGTATCTTGACAACGATAAGTACCCGGATGCAAAACCCTACTTCTATCTTGAACTCAAAAGTAATGGCAGAAACAAACCCGGACGCTATTTCAGACACCCGTTTTATTTTGTGCTCAACCTCTCGGTAGGCGGATTTTTCCCCGATATGCCCTCTGCCGAGAAATATCCGGAAGTGATTACAGCAGATGACCCGGCATTCCAACGTGTTACGGCATTGCCCGCTGACGGAACACCGGTCAAAATGTTCGTGGACTACATCAGAGTCTATAAACAATAGAGTGTCTGGCTCAATGACATAATTATTGAAATACAGAAGTTCCTATAATTCGTTAGAAAAAACAGAAGAAAATAATATTAATCCGTAAGCAGTGTCTATTGTCTGATAGCGAGCGTAAGCGAGCGGTCTTTTATCTTTTTTTATCAATTTTATGAAACTCTCAGTAAAAGAAAAACTAGGTTATAGCCTTGGTGATACAGCCTCGCACTTTGTGTGGGACCTTGTAGGTTTCTGGCTGTTGATATTTTACACCGACATTTATGGTCTTACCCCATATTTGGCAGGTGTGATAATGTTCGTGGGTAGTATTTGGGATGCCGTTATGGACCCCATTGTCGGTGTTATCAGCGATCGCACTAACACTCGTTGGGGCAAATTCCGTCCCTATCTGCTATTTGGTGCCGTGCCCTATGCCATACTGGCAGTGTTGGCATTCACAACGCCCGACTTTACCATGAGTGGTAAGTTCGCCTATGCTATGATAACATGTCTGCTGTTGAGAACCGCATACGCTTTCGTTAATCTGCCTTATAGCTCCCTAAGTGCCGTGATGACCGATGATAGCAATGAGCGGGCGTCATTGAATACATATCGTTTTATCTCAGCCTATATAGGGCAGTTTATCGTAACCGGAGCTGCATTATATCTCGTATCGTTCTTTGGCGCTTTGGGTCAACAAGGTGACTCTGTCAATCAGGCGCAGGGCTATCAAATCACCGTCATGCTGTTCGGAGTGCTCAGCGTCATATTTTTCCTGATAACTTTCTTTACCACCAAGGAGCGGGTACCAGAACCCAAAAAACAAGATAATAATGTGCTAACCGATTTCAAGTACCTATTCATGAATAAGGCATGGATAGTGCTCACTATCGTTGGTATAGTGTCATTCATTATGTTTGCCATGCAGAATGCCGCAATAGCATACTATTTCAAGTATTACATCGCTGATGCCGAAAACGTGCAGCTATTCAATATCGTAGGCACTGTGGCACTAATAGTGGCTTTACCGGCATCAAAGCCTTTGGCAAAACGTTTTGGTAACAAAACCGTGTATATCATGTCCTCGGTCCTGTCAGGAATTTTCTTCGCGCTGATATATGTCGCCGGCGATAACTTATGGCTTGTTTATACTTTTAATGTCCTTGCCAAGATGGCTTATGCTCCTGCCGTACCATTGCTGTGGACTATGCTTGCGGATGTTGCCGACTATGGCGAATGGAAATTTAACCGCCGCACTACAGGCTTATGTTTTTCGGCATCTGTACTGGCGCAGAAATTAGGCTGGGCGATAGGAGCTGCCGCGGCAAGCTGGATACTCGGTGTGACGCATTTCGTAGCCAATGCCGACGTGCAGAGCGATAGCGCTATGCTTGGAATAAGACTACTGGTGAGCGTCATACCGGGAGTGCTGTACGCCTCGTGCGCGCTGGTGATGATATTCTATGGACTTGACGCACAGACTATGGAGGAAATGAAGCAAGAACTTGCCGACCGCAGAGTGGAAACAGAAAATGATTAACATACAGTAACTAACACACAGTCAATAATGTACTTAGGAAAAAATAAAATAGTAGAACCTGCTCGTCAAGCCGAGGGGCGTTTTGTGGATATCGATGGCGAAAAATTCTATCAGATAGCCGATTACGACACTATGCAGCCTTTCTTTATCAGTTTGGCATCGGATACCGATTTGTGGATGTATGTCTCTAGTACAGGAGGACTGACTTGTGGCAGACAAAGCCCCGACAAAGCTTTGTTCCCGTATTATACTGACGATAAAATTACCGAGCAGTATGAAATGACAGGCCCCAAGACCATCATTCGCGCTACGAGGGAAGGTAATACTTTTCTCTGGGAACCTTTCAGCGAACGGCAGCAGGGGCTCTATCATCTGCGCAGAACAATAGCAAAAAATACCATCGGCAATAAACTGCTATTTACTGAAACGAACATCGACCTCTCGTTGACTTTCAAGTATCTCTGGTGCGCTTCTGACCGCCATGGTTGGGTGCGTAAAGCGACACTGATCAATACATCCCTGAAAGCTTGCAGCGTGGAACTTATTGATGGTCTGCAGAATGTGCTTCCGGCAGGTGTGGACCATCTCACACAAAATACCTATTCAACACTCGTTGATGGATATAAAAAAACAGAACTCGTCGAAGACTCCTCACTCGTTCTTTTCCGTATGGAAGCCATACTGGTGGACCGTGCCGAACCCAGCGAGTCATTACGCTGCAATACAGTTTATTGCGTGTCTCTTCCCGAAGCCGATTACTTGCTCAGCTCAAGGCAATTACGCAATTTTCGCACCGGAGCCGGTATAGTGCCCGAAACAGAGAGTAAAGGAGTAAGAGGTGCTATTTTTGCTCATGCTAAATTAGATTTTCAAGCCGGAGAACAGCGCACATGGTATTTTGTGGCGGATGTGGCAAAGGACGCAGTGCAAGTCAGACGCATGATAAATATGCTCAGTCAGGACAATCTTGCGCAAGACATCGAGGCAGGTATGGCTCATAGCCGGCAAACTCTATGTGACATAGTAGGGCAAAACGATGGTTTTCAGCATACTGCCGATGAACATAACGACGCACGACATTTCGCTAATACTTTGTTTAACACAATGCGTGGCGGTTTCTATTGCGATGACTATGAGATTAATGGTAAAGCTTTTGCCAATCACGTCAGGCTTTTCAATAGAGAAGTGGCTGTTCGCAACGACGCTGTGCTGCACGCTTTGCCCGAACAGATACAATATGCCGACCTGCTTAGTCTTGTCATTAATACGCGCGATAAACAACTGCACCGTTTGGCTCTCGAATATCTGCCTCTCACGTTCAGTCGAAGGCACGGAGACCCCTCACGGCCATGGAATCTGTTCAATATTCGTGTCAACGATCAGAACGGCAAACGCATAATTTCCTATCAAGGCAATTGGCGCGACATATTCCAAAACTGGGAAGCGCTATCACTGTCTTATCCGCTATATATCAATGGAATAATAGCTAAGTTCCTCAATGCAACAACGATCGATGGCTATAATCCTTATAAGATAACGTCCGAAGGCATAGACTGGGAGGTTATAGAACCCGATAACCCGTGGTCTAATATCGGCTATTGGGGTGATCATCAGATTATTTATCTGCTCAAACTTCTCGAACTTTCATACCATCATAATCCACAAGCACTGCGGGATTTGCTCAACGAAGCGATATTCGCTTTCGCCAATGTGCCGTATCGTCTCAAAACATTTGACGAGATAGTCCGTGACCCTAAAAACTCTATACGCTTCGATGCTGAATTACACAATGCTATCTTCGCTGCAATACCAACTTATGGTGAAGACGCAAGATTAGTACGTGATGCCGAGGGTGGCGTGCAACTTGCCACAATGGCGGAAAAACTGCTCATACCGCTACTCGCCAAACTCGGAAACTTCATACCCGCAGCGGGAATATGGATGAACACCCTGCGACCCGAATGGAATGATGCCAATAACGCCCTTGTGGGCTATGGCGC
>ODAI011432845.1_pt1 | contig 14864 bp, 8 predicted proteins | sample 1539321 | NCBI WGS metagenome assembly ODAI01 (sample SAMN02144231, study PRJEB22623) | gut metagenome | biome: sheep rumen | host: Ovis aries | place: New Zealand
CATCGGCTTCACCGCCGGGTCTGCCCTGCTGCGTGATGATGTTACCAAAGGCACCATAATCGAGTCCACCTCATTCCCGGACGGGTCTCAGCTCCACGTATGGGCATGGCACAGTGCAGCCTCACAGCATCTCACCTTCGGCGGCACCACAAAGGTGCACCTGAGCGGCGGTGTGTGGGACTATGCACCCCACCAGTTCTGGAACTGGAAAACCGGCGATGATTACTATGACTTCCTTGCCGTATATCCGGGAAACAGGAACATAACCCATCAGGCGGCAAGCGTGGCGCAGCCGCAGCTTAACGCGACGGTGAACTACGACGCCCTCACGGACCAGTATGACCTCATGGGAGCCGGACTCCGCCGCACGGAGAAACTCACAACCACCGTTCCTCTGGAATTCCGGCATCTCCTGAGCGCAGTGAGCCTGACGGTGAAGAACTCAAGCAGCAGCGTTGATGCATTGGGCAACCCCAAGACAATCACATTCAAGTCCTGCCGCTTTGTGAACCTTGTCACCGGAGCCCCCGTAACCATCTCCTTTGACGGAAACGCGCTGGCGTCGCAGAACGGCATCGTCACACGGTCCGCTTCGGCGGCCCTGGGACTCATGGCATCGGCCTCGCTGACTCCGGGCTCATCCTACCCCGCCTCCACCTCGTGGGATATCATGCTTCCGCAGGACCTGCGGACGGAATCCATCGGCAACCCTCCCCCTTATCTGGAGATAGTCTATAATGACGGCACACAGGACGTCACCATGCCTCCTGTGTACCTGAAGGACATCAAGGACAGCTTTACAAAAGAGGAGATTACATCCTGGGAGGCAGGCCGGCGATACAAGTACGAGATTGAGATCAAACTGGGCGGAGGCATACTTGTGATTGTAAGCACCACCCCGTGGGAAGTGGTTGAAGCGGAAACTCCGGGTCTTATGATATGATGAAGAAGATAAAGAAGTACTTTAACATAATAATGCCTCTCATGCTGGCGTGTTCTTCCTTGCTTTCCTGTACTGAAAGCGGGGAACCAGACACGCGGGAAGGCTCCGTGACGCTCAGTTTTTCAACCGGCGCCCCTATTACCCGCGCCGGAGACGGAGACGTTTCCGACGGCGGAGGCATCAAGGTGACCGCCGGCGAACCTGAACTGTACGTAGCCATCGTCAACTATGTGGGAGACATTGTTGCAAAGTACCCGAGTACGGATTCTTCTTCAGACTGTCTTGAAGCATCGGCCACCCAGGCAACAATACGCTTCAACGGATTCACAAGCTCCGGGGCTTATACCGTTTACGCCGTGGCAAACACTTCCGGCCTTTGGACAATGAACTCCACACTGGATGCCGCCACCACGGCTTCAGACCTTGAATCCCTTGTTTTCCAGGAACTTGCCGGGACAAGCACACCGGCCGTTTCCGGAGCCATGCCACTCTCTGCCAAAGGCACGCTCATGGTCAACGAGAGCCTGAACGGACAGGCCGACCTGGACCTCCTGCGCTGCGTCGGCAAAGTGGGATACAAGTTCAAGAACGAGACGGATGGCGCATTGACCCTGAGTGACTGCGTGGTTACAATCCACGGCATAAACCAGAGCAGCGGCTACCTCTTCTCCCACACCCCGGATGCCGCCGGCTCCCCGCGGGACCTCTCTTTCAACAAGAGTTCCATCGTGATACCAGCCGGTGAAAGCACTGAGTTGTATGAGATGTCCAAGGTGTTTCCCAGCACTGCCCCTGAACAGTCGGTTGGCAGCCGGTACCTGTGCGACATTTCGTTTACTCTTTCCGGTTCCGCCAAATCCTACACGGGCCTTCCCATCCATGACAAGAAATCGCAGGATATTCCCGCCCTCCAGCGCAACCAGTATCTGCAGATAGAAACGCGCATCAACAGGGGTATGAACATATCCTTCAATTTTGAAGTCTCCGGCTGGGACACCCTTTCCGAAGAAATCTTTTTCCATTAGGCAATGAACAGATTTATCCGCATAGCAATCATTCTGCTGCTGGGAGCTTTGCTGCCGGCGGTATCCTGCATAAGGGAAACGGACGTGCTGGAAAGGGAGACGGTACCTGAAGGAGAGCCGGTTACCATCACCATGAGTTTCGGTGCCGATGACTTCCAGGAAGTTAAGATAGGCACGAAATCAGAGGTGAACCGGGCCGACGAATCCCGCATCCACGACCTGTTTGTACTCATCTTTGAAAAGAGCGGTGGCACAAAGATTTACGGACGATATTTCACCTACGAGCACCTCTCTTCCAGCCTTTCCACCATGCTGGCCCAGGAGAATGAGGGCTGGTATGTGGACAACCTGCTGCTGTCCCAGACCGATACGGACAAGAAGACAAGAGGCGTTGTAAAGATTTCCACCATATCTAAATCCAACTGTCAGCTGGTTCTGGTTGCAAACATCGCAAATACCATTACCTCCATTAACAAGCAGGACGCCCTTGACTGGCTTACATCGGATATCAAGCTGGAAGATTTCAACAAGGCAAACGTCACCCTGGAGCAGAATGTCGTGAACCGGGGCAACCTGTTCCTCATGATGGGTTCGCTGGACGTTGCCAACACCAGCCTGATGACCTGGGACAAGACCCGTGGCAGTGCAACCGGGGACTATGGCACGGACTACCGTGTCCGCCTCACGACGCTGGATGCCAAAGTCAAGTTCCGCATCAGGTACGACCAGACAAATATCAGCGGCATCACGCCCCGCTACTGGAAGGCATTCAACGTGCCGGACCGTTGCCGTCTGGCTCCTTCAGACCTGAGGCCAAGTGAGATAGGCACACAGTTTTTCAATACCAACGAAGCCTATTTTGAAACCACCGAAACCTATGACGGCACCACACGGCAGGTATTTGCGTTTTACATGCTGGAAACCAAACCGGTGGCAAAGAGCCACGCTGACAGCTACTACAAAAGGGACAAGAAAGACAAAAACGACGACGGTACGAATAAAGAAACCTGGGAATTTGCTCCGCAGGACGGGGCTTACGTACAGTTCGACGTGATTCTCAGGCTCACCAAACAGGGAATCCAACATATTCTGGACGACCCTGAAACCAACCACGCCCTCACTTCCGACGCCCTCTTCACCGTTCACCTGGGTGATTTTACCAGCAGTGAATCAGGCGGCGGACATGACTACGACAATTACAAAGTAGAACGCGGACACTCCTACACATATAATATTACCATTGTAAATTCAAAGAGTATATATATAGAAGTAGTGAACGACCGCGAAGACGAATCGGGCCAGGAAGGTTCCCTTCTTCTCACCACCGATGAAATCATAAACTGCGACGCCCACTACGAGTACCACAACATGGTATTCAAGGCCAATTCGTCCCTGGCCACAGACGATGCCCAGGAAAAGCTCTCCTGGTATACCAAGAGTCCGTTTGCCGAAGCCGGGCCGGATTTCAACGAGACCACCAGGCATTATGAGATTCCCCGGAACAGTGACGGCACCTATAATGCCGACTGCCTATGGGTCAAATTCGGCATAAACAAGAAGGAGGGAGGCCTGTACTCCACAAAACGTTTCCGCTATCCGGGGGATGATGCCTACAATCCTGACTGGAACCCTTCCGCATGGGATCCTGACACCAATCCCGTACCTCCTTTGATTGATATCAACCAGCTGGTGAATCTGCTGTTTGTGCAGAACAAGCGCAAAGTGAACGGGCAATCACATCTGTTTGACAGCGCCAACGAACTTCGCGTCACCGCCTTCGTAAATGAATACTACTACGAGAAAGATCCGCTGACAGGTGAACTGGATGCAGACCTGTGGCGGAAGTTCATCAACGCAGACCCTCGCGAACTGCATATCCTCTCCGAAGCAGTTTACAGCAAGGACCTCCAGAGCGACGTTATCAAGTCCAGCCACTCCATAATCCAGAATTCAATCCAGACCTTCTATAACACCCTGTCTCCGCACCTGAGCTCCGTATGGGGAACTGAGCACATTGACGAAATGCGCAACCGCGGCGCTGCAGATCCTTCCTCCGGCGTTGGACGCAGCTGGAGCTGGTGGCACGGCAACTGGACCCCCAAGGGCATCATCAGCGACCCTGAAAACGGCAGGGTGAACACGTATAATCTCTGGGCCCTTGACAATACTCCGGCATGGGATTCTTTCCTTGACTATGAAGTTGACAACGACACTCCTGAACTGAAGAGCAATTTCCAGTACATGGCCTACTCCTGCCTGAGCCGCAACAGGGACAACAATGGAAACGGTGTCATTGACGAGGAAGAGCTCCGCTGGTACACCGCATCCATCAATCAGCTTATAGGAATGTGGGTGGGCAGTGAATCACTCTCCCTGGATGCCCGTCTCTACCAGCCAGTGGACGCCTCCAGCTCCGATGCGCTCAAGTGGCGCGCCCACGTTGTCTCAAGCACTTGCAAAAACAACAGTACGCCCGGAAATCCCCGTGTAATCAGGGCGGAAGAAGGCGCCACCAAGTCATTTTACGATGATTGGAACTGGGCATTCCCCACCGGCTCTCCTCAGGAATACCGTGACCGCGTTTCATCCGTACGCTGCGTCCGCAATGCCGGGACCTTCCGCAAAGACGGAAAGCTTGCCGACATCAGTTATGCCCCTTACGACATCATGGTGGACCAGTACTACGAGATCCCTATGGGAACAAACAACAGCGGGAAGGCGTTCTCCAATTCCGACGGCACCTACACCGTCACCTTCTCCGGGCTGAATCCGAAGTCGGTCCGGGAATACACGTCGGAGGACCTTCCATACCATGACGAATTCTCCCTTCACAACCGGGTTTACCTGGAGCTCAACATCCAGTCCAGGGATGACTATGTGGTGGACGGGTCCACCACGGACAATGAAGGGACCATGAACAGCAACATTACCTCCTCAGGTTACAACACCTACTGTCCTCCGGGTTACCGCCTGCCCAACATGACTGAACTGCTTGTGATGTCCAATCTTGTTCCGGCTTCGTACTGGAACCAGACCTCAGTGACCGGCAATCAGAGTTTCCCTTGCAGGACTTATTTTTCCAGAGGTTCCATGGGCAGTAACAAGACCGCCGGCGAAACCGGGAAAATCGGCTGGAAATACAATGAATCGGGCGACCGCGTTCACATGGCCGACAACGGTGACCATATGACAGGCATCCGCTGTGTGAGGGACAGGAACATGACGGGAGACATTACCGGCAAGGTTATCGTAGAAGACTACAACGACCTCCACAACGGCCAGGAAACCACAATTTCCCTCAATTTCAGTTCAATGGCATCGGCCATCAGGAGCGTGGACATGGCTATCATCTGGGTTGACGCATCCGGGAATGAACATTCAATGCGCATCGATGAAGCCGACGCCGTGCCCATCTCCGGAGTCACGCTCATAGACGAGTTTAAGTACACAATCCCCGGTGCGGGCACAGGATTCGATGAATCAGGCAGGGAAAAGCTGCCGGTACGGGGATGGATGACGGTCAGGGCCGAAGTCACCAATGCCATGGGCATGAAGCGGGTGTTTGAAACGCCCATCCATATTGTTTCCGATGTGACTACGTCCATCAAGCTCCTGCCCTGCGATTACGACGGACGCTCCCTTGCGGAAGCTCCGTACCAGTTCCCGGTCCTTCTTACAGCATACAACGAGGACAACGACATCGCCTCCTGGAAGCTCAGGATTGTGTCTCCGGACATGGCTATACGCACAGTTGAACTTGGCAGTCCGGGAACCCGCTATGCCAGTACCATATATAATTACAATCCGTACGAAGGTGGAGCTGCCCTCCTGGAAGGCACCTATACCTTCCAGCTGGAGGCTTTGTGCGACGGGAACACAGTGCGGTCGGAGGTGGTTTCCATGGATGTCCTCCACGTGAACATGCGGCCTAATTCCGAGGAAGAGATTGCCGCCGCCGCTGTAGAAAAGACTGCCGCCGCCCTTACAGGCCGATGGGAACGGGAACTTGTGGACGGCCTGGACTTTGTGGCCGGAGACTTCATTGAAACGGACATGGACATCTCCCTGTGCGAATTCATAGCGGATCCCACAGCCACAACGGACAAGGAACATTCGGACAGGGACCTTGGCATGGACGACCTCATCACCTTCGGCCTTACGGACATAGAATGGGTGCCATGGACCCTGAACGTCAATTACCCGGCCATTGAGAACGGAGAGGCATGGGTTTACTTCAATCCCACATGGCTCAACCCCCAGGTCACTCCAAATGCCAGCAACGCCCATGTTGGCTACGCCGGCCTCAAATACGGCATGACGGACAAGGACCTGCCGCTGCATATCCGCCTGGAAAAGAACGGACTGTTCTGGAACGGAAGCAAAGCCGATTACGGGCGCTGGGGCTCCAATCAGGCCTACGTCCAGGCTGCCATAGAGAAACTGATTGCAGCCAATGCACTCTATATAGGCTCAGTGGAAGGATATCACCGCTCACGTGCCAAATACCGTTTTGTACGTGTTGCACATAACGGCCGTGATTCCTCCGTAAAGGGTGGAGACAGTAATTTTAAAGACGATCCCGGATATGGCGGTAAACTTTAGAACCAAGAGCACAGTTTTAGCACTGCTGCCCATAGCCCTGCTCCTGTCCTGCGTACGGGAGCAGCAGGTACCCGAAACCCCGGATGAAGTCACCTCCGTTGTACATTACGTAGCCACAGCCGGTGAAGGAACCGGTACCAAGGCCACGCTCAACGCCATACAGCAGTATATCTTCGAATCCGGAGACAAGCTCTACATCGTTGATTCCGAAACCGGCGGCAGCAAACTGTACGGTGTCCTGAGCCTGGTTTCCGGCGTGGCCAGCACTACGGCCAGCTTTGAGGGAGACCTCATGTGTCTGGACGGGTTCACTCCATCCGGGTCCACCTCCCTCAATGCAACCCTGGTTTCCGGCAGCGACAAACTGCACACCTGCAGCGGCGGAAAAATCACGGCAACCCGGTATCCGGAAAGCGGAGCGGACGTGTATGCCTCGGATTTTGCCGAAGCCGTGAGGAAATTCGGAAACTTCACCGCCACGGGAACCTATTCCTCGCATGCTTTCTCGCTTGAGCAGAATACTGCCTTCCTCATATTCACCATAACGTTTGACGAATCTGTAATTGCAGGAAATTCAGACATTACGGCCGAAATAACCAACAACAGCACCACCCTTCGTACGGGTACGGTGCGGACCCGGGAGAAGGACCTGTCTGTACACGCAAACTTTGTGGCGGCGTTCCCGTCAATCACCCTTGAAAATGCCGCAGTGTCTTTCCTGAGCGGAACCACCCACATTGCAAGCTATGACGACATCGTGGCAGTGACGCTCGCCGCCAACCGTTATTATGAGATTTCCCGCACGGACATAGACCTTTCCTGCTTTACCATCCAGGCAAAGGAAGACGGCACTTCCATCACTTTCAACCATACCGGAAACGGCATACAGTACAAGAAGGGCGCGGCAGGCGAATGGACGGACTACGACGGAAGTGCTATATCCTTGGACAGCAAGGAATACGTCCGGTTCCGGGGCAGGAAAACCTCATATACCGGAAATAATGCCGGGACATTGCCTCTCTTCTCTGCCGATAAAAGCTGTTATGTCTATGGTGACATCATGAGCCTTATTTCAGACAGCAGCTATATTCCAAGCGTTACTTTCAATAATAAGGCATTCCAATACGCTTTCAAGAATGCCACATGGGTGGACATTCCCATGGGAAGGCCGCTGATACTATCCGCCACCACACTCAAAGAGTCCTGCTATGAGCAGATGTTCTACGGATGCACGGGACTCACCCATGCACCGGAACTTCCGGCATCCAGTGTGCCCAAGAAGGGATACAAGAGCATGTTCCAGGGCTGTACGGCCCTCACTGCGGCACCGGAGCTTCCCGTAACAAGCGTAGGAGAAGAAGGCTGTTATTCCATGTTCCAGGGCTGCACATCCCTTACCGGTGTTCCGGCAAGCCTGAAAGGAGCTTCCGGGAATAGTGCCTGCAGGCAGATGTTCGATGGTTGCACATCTCTCTCCAGGGCGCCGGAACTGGAATCCCTCAGCGTTGGGCAGCATGGCTACAGGCGGATGTTTGCCGACTGCAAGTCACTTGTCCGGGCTCCTGAACTCCCTGCAACCACTATCAGCACCAACTCCTACCAGGATATGTTCATCAATTGCACAGCCCTGGTGAGCGGCCCGTCTTCTCTCCCGGCAACCACTCTTGCTGCAGAATGTTACAGGTCCCTGTTCAATGGCTGCTCAGCCCTTGCCACCGCACCGGCAAGCCTGCCAGCGTCAACAGTGCCGTCCAACGCATACCGGCAGATGTTCCAAGGCTGCATTTCGCTAAATAGTGCCCCCGACCTTACGAACATTGTGAGCATCGGCTCCGAAGGATGCCGGTATATGTTCAGCGGCTGCACTTCACTTGTATCTGTCAACGGCCTTGAAAATGTTACAAGCGTGGGGGAAAACGGTTGCAACCAAATGTTTATGAATTGCGGAGAACTTACCACCATTCCTTCGGTACTGCCTGCCGGAACCCTTGTGGCGAATTCATACAGTGAGATGTTCCGGGGCTGCGCCAAAATTACACGTGCCCCTGAAATCCGCGCAAGCGTGGCTGCTGACAACAGCATGAAAAACATGTTTTATGGCTGCAGGCGCTTATTGACTCCTCCACCCGCCCTTTCTGTGGAGAATGTGGGAAAGGAAACTTTCAGCGGAATGTTCAGGGGGTGCACCGCCCTTGCATCGGCACCGGATATGTCTGCAATGGAAAGCGTGGGGCAGTCTGGCTGTTACCAGATGTTCTACGAGTGCAGCAATCTCCGCACTCCTCCGGACCTTCCGGCCATGACTCTGGGACAAACCTGCTATCAGGAGATGTTCTACAATTCCGGTATAGAGGCGCCGCCAACGCTTCCCGCCACCACTTTGGAAGCAGGCTGCTACAACAAGATGATGAAAAACTGCAAGTACCTCATGGGACAGCCGCTCCTTCCTGCAACCGTTCTTGTGAAGGAATGCTATCTGGAGATGTTCAACAACGCACGGCTGCTTGACGTTGTCATCTGCCTTGCAACCGACCATTCGGCAGAGAACTGCACCCAGAACTGGCTCAGCGGCGTAAGCTCCAGCGGAGAATTCGTATGCCCGGAAGGTGTTGTCTGGGCCACGAACAATGCATCGGCCATACCCACCGGATGGAGCAGGAGAGACTTCGGCATTGAACCCATTTTCCCGGACGAGCCTTTTGATCCGGAGGAAGATTTTTAAGTAGGAGGAATGAAGATGAAAAAGTATTTGGCCATATCACTCGCCGCCCTCCTTGCTTTCTGCGCATGCACCGGTAAAGAACCGGAATCGGGCACCCCTGCAACATACAGGCTGGACCGGCTCACATTTGACTTCCGCATCGACAGGGAACCCTCCACCAAGGGCGTCCGCAGCGGCTGGAGAGCGGATGACAGGATTTTTATCTTCTTCAGCGGAGTAAACGATGCTTATCTCACCATCACTTACGACGGTTCTGCCTGGAGCGCTCCCGTACTCACTGGAAGCACCCCGTCCCTTGATCAAAGCGGCATTCTTACGGCCATCCATCTTCCCTATGGCAATGACCAGACTCCGGAATGGGATTCCACCGCCCAGGCCTGGACTGTGACAGGCTCCACTGACTATTATTTCCTGCGCGCGGAAAAGGCCACATTCTATATAACTGACATGGGGGACCAGCTTGCCTCCCTGGGCTCATATCTCTACATGGACAATGCCGATGATTACGTTCAGTTCTTCATACCTGAGGCCGGAGCATCCGGCGCCGTACGCTTTGCCTGCAACGCCATTCATCCTGCCGGGTTTGCAGGCGTATCACTGGACGCGGCGGTATCGGACCAGGCCCTTACTCCGGGCGGATGGATAAGTGCAAGGGCGGACACCATTGACGGAGAAACCGGTTATTACGGCAGCGGCAAGCTCTATGCCCGCCCGGGAGTGTATTACTATTTTGCACTGGATGAAGGCGGTACATATCGGCATTATTACAAACAGCGCGACGCCGCCATCACCGGGCACCGGGCTTTCCAGCTTCCCGCCTTGTCTGCTTGGCCAGAAGCCGGTCCGGCCATCGAGGTGACCATTGCCGGCAACGGGTGGAGGGCCGTCAACATCGGGGCAGACAACCCCTGGCAGTCCGGTTCCCTCTATGCTCCTGCCAATATGGACGACGACCTCCCTTCCGACACCCAGGTTCCTGCCGATGGGGAATGGGACGCTCTCATGGACCGCTACAATACCGCCTGGGTGCAGATTTCCGTTGCCGGGACTGACGGTTACGTGGTAATCGACCGGTATGCTCCCGAGAATTATATCTTCCTGCCCTGTGGGAAGTACTGGACTTCCAGCCTGAGCGCCGGCGTCAGCCATTATTTTGAAGCCGGGACAAACGATACCAAGGGCATATACGATTCAGCTCCTCCTGCAGAAGCGTATGTGCGTCCTGTTTCGTCATTATATCTTGGGGGATTCAATCCGCCGGAGAACGGAGGTAACATATAAAACTTGAACTGAGATGCGTAGAATCATTCCGGAATATCTTGTTCTGAGCCTGGCGCTTTTGCTCAATGCCTGCGTCAGGGAGGCTCCCGTGGTACCGGATACGGAGCTTCCGTTTTCCGTTACTGTGAAGCAGGAACCCATTACACGCGCTTCGTTTGACGGAAGTTCCTTTAGTGGAGGCAGTTATGTGTTCTCTTCCGGAGATAAACTGTACGTAACCGGTGGTGACGGAGACGTCCATGGCGTGCTTGACCTTGCTTCCGGAGAAGGCACCGGGAGCGCTGTGTTCAGCGGTACCCTTACCGTATCCGGAGGCTTTGAGCCAGACGAAAACACCTTGTTTAACGCCACACTTGTTGGTGCGTCCCAGGGGAGTTTTTTCACCATTGTGGGTGACAGCGTTACCGGTGATCCGGTATATCCTTCTTCCGTTCCATACTGTACATTGCAGGAAATGGTTCAGCTTTACAGTCACTTCACTGCCAGTTTTCCGTACAATACCAGGGCATTTACCCTTACCCAGCAGACCTCCTTCGTCAATTTCAAGCTTGATTTCCTTACCGGCAGCCTCACCGGAACTCCCGCAAGCCTCCAGGTGGATCTTAAAACATCCGGCGGTTCCGTGGTTCGTTCCGTTACAGGCGTACCGCTGGGCGGAAGCTCCACCCTGGGCTCGCTTTCATTCACGCTTCCTTGCTCTCCGTCAGACTCATCTTTGCAAGGCGCACAGACATGGATTGTGAACGGTGACGGCATCCGCTGCACACCGGATTTTGCCAATGATGTAGTGCTGTCTCCCAACAAGTATTACAACGCAGCACGTTCCGGGGTGGATCCCTTCACCATTGAAGCCCCGTCAAGCGGTACCGGCGCAAGCATAACGTTCAATCATCCCCTGACTGCCCAGTACCGCAGATACAGCGGCGGGAGCTGGTCCGAATGGGAACCCTATGAGTCCACCATAGTTCTCAGTGCCGGGGAAAAGGTTTCATTCCGGGCAAAGAACAGTTCCTATGCGAACAGCGACGGGACAACGCCACTGTTCACCACCAACGCCCCCGTACTGCTGTACGGAGACATCATGAGCCTTGTGTGCGACGATGAATTCAACAAGCAGTTCTCAGTTGGAAGCGAGGCCTTCAAGAAAGCCTTCTTCAACTGCACCAACATCAATGTGCACCCTGACAATGAACTGATACTCTCCGCCGCCACCCTGGACAAGTCCTGCTACGAGTCCATGTTCGAGGGTTGCACCGGCCTCACAAAGCTTCCCATGCTGCCTGCCACAGTTATGGCCAGCATGTGCTACAACCGCATGTTTTACGGATGCACGGGCATCACCTCACTCCCCACCGGTCTCCTCCCCGCCACTGACCTGGCCTTTGGCTGCTACGCCAAGATGTTCTCAAACTGCTCATATCTTACAACTGTACCGGCAACTCTCCTTCCCGCAACAACGCTTGCCACGGCCTGCTACCACTGCATGTTTGCAAGATGTACAAGACTGACTGCAGCACCTGAACTGCCGGCAACTGATCCTCAACCTGGCTGCTATTTCACCATGTTCAGATGGTGCAGTGCCCTGGAAGAAGTCAAGTGCATGATGCTTCTCACTGAGTCACAGCGTACAAGCATATCAACACCACCGGAAGTCGACAACGACGCTGCTGAGCAGGAAGTGTCTGGAATGACCGGCTGGACAACCATAAACATGTGGAGCGTTTTCAATAAATGGCTCTATCAAGGCTCTTCCACCGGCTCTTTTTACAAACATCCGGAAATGGAATATCCCCACACGAGCAATTCAATTGGTGGAGTCCCTTCCGACTGGAACCTCGTAAACTGGGACCTTAAGCCCCGTGAAATGTAAACGCCAAGAGGCGCAGGGATTTAGGTTTGATAAAGGTTGGCCACTCAAAAGCCAACCTTTATCATCAGAACCGTCCCAGGAATTCGTCCCTTACGGGCGGCCAGGAGGGTTCTTTCCACATGGCGTGGCCGCAGGTGGGGACGCACCAGAAGTGCTTTTCGCGGCTCCCGAGGTTGTTGTAGATGGCAAAGTTGGTGTGGGGCGGGCAGGTGGGGTCCTGAAGGCCCCAGGCCATGTAGGCCGGGCATTCTACCCACTGTGCGAGGTTCTTGATGTCAAAGTAGGTGAGCATGTCGTAGACCTCTTCACGGTCGAGCCCCTGGGCGTCTACTGTGTCCATGACCTCGTGGACGGGCCACCAGACAATCTTGTAATAGTCTCTGTAGTCTCCAAGGAAAGGAACTGCCTGGGCTATTGCCTTGATGCGGTGGTCAAGGGCCGCGGCGGCAACGGTGAGCGCGCCGCCCTGGCTTTCGCCGTATGCCACCACGTGGTCCATGTCGGCCTTGTCCAGGGTGGCGATGAAGTCAACTGCGCGGACGGCGTCGGCAAAGGCGCCCCTGTAGTAGAAGTTCTCCTTGGAGTCAAGGCCGCGGTCTATCCAGCGGGCTTCGCTGTCCCTTAAGATGCCCTGGCCGCGGACGCTCACAAGGAAGTCGATGCGGTCTGGATGGGAGGACGGATCGAAGTTGTATACGTCGGCGCCGTAGCCCATGTACTGGATGTGGACGGGGTATTTGCCGGGCTTCACGGGGATACAGAGAAGGCCGCCGGCGGTGGCGCCGCCAAAGGATTCGTATTTTATTTTGTAACTTTCGCGGACATCATTAGAAGCCTCGGGAACGGCCTCCCAGCTTGCTTCAAGCGGGATTTGTTTCATTTCTGAAATCGTGCTGTTCCAGAAAGAACGCATGTCTTCCTTTGAATCCACAGGGCTTTTTACCTTGTCCGGCTGAACGCCTATGTTGAAGCGGATGCTGTCCCTCAGGCGCACCTCGTAGAAGCCGGGCTCGAGCTTTCCAAGGGTCACGGTAAGTACACTGTCAGCTCCCACTTCCACCTCCTTCTGAAGCACCACCTCGGGTTCGTCGGCCATGAGGGAGAGGTCCGTGACAAGCTGCATGGTGGCAGGCCCTGTGAAGCTTGTTTTTGTCTCAAGTGTGTAGGGGCCGCGGCCAAGGAAGAGCCAGGCGGGGCCGTCGGCAGAGGTGCCGGTGGGCTTTGTGGAGCATGCCGCAAGCGCAAGGGCGGCAAGGAGGATGTATCGTTTCATTTTACCAGATTTATTGCACCGAAAACGCCAAGCGAGGCGGCAAGCATGATGGCTCCGGCAAGCAGGACGCCAAGGAGGACATACAGGACGCTCTTCTTGAAGTCCAGGTTGAGCATGCTTGCGGCAAGAGTGCCGGTCCATGCGCCCGTGCCGGGAAGGGGAATGCCAACGAACAGGAGCAGCGCCACGTAGAGGCCGCGCCCGGCCTTCTCTTCCAGTTTCCGGCCGCCCTTTTCGCCCTTCTCAAGGCACCAGGTGAAGAATTTGCCGATGACTTTCTTGTCCTTTCCCCACTCCAGGATACGGCGGGCAAAGAGGAAAATGAAGGGTACGGGAAGCATGTTGCCGATTACCGACACTATGATGGAGGGGACTATAGGCAGGCCGAAGCCCACGGCGTAGGGGATGGCACCGCGCAGTTCGATGAGCGGGACCATCGATATGAGGAATACTATAAGGTATTTTTTCATGCTATCTTTTCGAGGAGACGGGTAATCTGGGTGAAGGCGTCGGCCTGGTTGAGGTCGGCACGGAGGATGAGGTCGAAGACGGGGGAGTCCGTGCGGCCCACCTTGAAGTGCGCGCAGGAACACGCAGCCATGTATTCAAGGGCGAAGGAGGGCGTCGGCAGGAGGGAGATGAAGAGGTCCGGCTGCCCGGTGAGCATGAGCTGCACCTTCTCCCGGGAGGGTTTTCCGTACCAGTTAAGGTCCTTTCGGAGCACTGTGGTGGTGATGCTGGTGATGAGCCTTTCGTCCTTGGAGAGGCGGCGGAAGTCGAAGAAGAAAATATCGGCCTTGATGCTGCGGCTGCGGAAGTAGGAAAGGATGGCGTTCTTGCAGGCGTCGAAGGAGGTGTCCTCCACGTCCAGGAATACCACTGCCGATTTCACCTTCTCCAGCGAAATCAGGCCTGTGGGCTCCTTGGAGGCGTTTTTCCGGAGGCTCCTTCCCTGAAAGAACTCCTTAAGCATACTTCTCGATGAGCTGCTTTATCTCGATCTTGGCGTCCCTCCAGCGCGGGATGTCTATCTTTGTGCCGATAACCTCTACCACCTTTGCGGCGATGATGGAGCCGATCTCTCCGCAGGCCCTGAGCGGAAGGCCCATGGAGTGGGCATAGAGGAAGCCTGCGGCATAGGTGTCTCC
>ODAI012275533.1_pt1 | contig 14863 bp, 13 predicted proteins | sample 1539321 | NCBI WGS metagenome assembly ODAI01 (sample SAMN02144231, study PRJEB22623) | gut metagenome | biome: sheep rumen | host: Ovis aries | place: New Zealand
ATTGCTCCAAAAGTTTGAGCCTACCGAATCATTTTTCCACTCGCTCGATTTGGATGCTAAAAAAGACTTTGTCCGTATTTTTGGTGCATTCCTCAAAATGAACAATTTGTTATCTATTTTCGATGAGTTCACCGACGATAAAAAGATTATCAAAGTGGGTCAGGTTCAGAATTTTACAAGCATTTACCAAGACCTTCGCGACGAACTCAAAGGCGACCCCAAAGGCGACAACACCAACATCAACGACGACCTTGTGTTTGAAATGGAATTGGTAAAACAGATTCAAGTTTCCATCGAATACATTTTGATGCTTGTAAAGGAGTATCACGACAACAACTGCGCCGACAAGGAAATTGTGGTCAAGATTTCCAAAGCCGTGAAAGCCAGTCCCGACCTCCGCGACAAGATAGATTTGATACAGCATTTTATCGACCGTATGACAGCATCCAAGGGCGACGTTTTCGATGAATGGGACAAGTTCATCGCAGAACAGAAAGAAGCCGAACTCAAAACCATCATCGCCTTCTACAATCTCAAAGAGCCCGAAACCCGTGCCTACCTTTTGCAGTCAGAATCCGACGGTTACATAAGTTCTACCGGCACTGCCCTTGCCAGCGTCCTTCCGCCTCTAAACCCCTTCCTGCCCCAGCGTGCCGAAATCAAAGCCAAAGTATTCGAGGCATTAGAGAAGTTGTTTAATAGGTATAGGAATGTGTGAGGGTAGGTGGATTGCCGACCACGATACTTTTAATAAAAAAATGCGAAACCTAAAAATTAGATTTCGCATTTTTTTATTATGCATTATGAATTATGCATTCTCTTAGTATTTCTCATTGTTGACAGCGTACCAAATCTTTGACTGAACGCCTGCAACCTTGGTGAAGCCAGCGATGTCGTCGGCGGTGAAGGCTTTGTTGTCTTCGCCGTAAACGCCAAACTTAGAGGTCATCAGGTCGTGCTCGGATTCGATGCCGTTGATGAAGAATGTGTAGGGACGAAGTGCAACATACACCTTGCCCGACACCTTCTGTTGTGTGCTTTCGAGGAATTTCTCCATATCGCGCATTTCGGGTTCGAGGAGCATACCTTCGTGGAGACGGTTGCCGTACCACTGCGAAATATTGTCCTTCCAATAAATCTGCCACTTGGTGAGGGTGTGCTTTTCGAGTGCGTGGTGAGCCTTGATGATTACCATCGGAGCGGCTGCCTCAAAGCCTACACGACCCTTGATGCCGATGATGGTATCGCCAATGTGCATATCGCGACCGATGGCGTATGCGCCGGCGAGTTTCTCAACTTCGCGGATGGCGTCAACCTTGTTGTCAAACTTTTTGCCGTTGACGCTTGCCAATTCGCCCTTCTCAAATTCGAGAGTGATTACAGATTCTTCCTCTTTGGTGCAGTGGGTCGGGTAAGCCTCCTCGGGAAGCGGCTGAGCCGAATTGAGGGTTTCACGACCGCCGATTGACGTACCCCAAAGACCCTTGTTGATAGAGTATTTAGCCTTGTCGAAATTCATCTTGATGCCCTTCTCTTTGAGGAAAGCGATTTCGTCAACGCGCTGAATGTTGGTTTCGCGCACCAAAGCCTGAACCTTGATTTCGGGGCAGAGAATGTCGAAAACCATCTCAAAACGCACTTGGTCGTTGCCTGCGCCGGTGCAGCCGTGGGCTATCTTGTCATAGCCGTTGGCCTTGGCATAGTTGGCAACCGTAATTGCCTGAATGATGCGCTCGCTCGATACCGACATCGGGTAAGTATTGTTTTTGAGCATATTGCCAAAAATCATATACTTGACAGTCTTGTCGTAGTATTCCTTGGAAACGTCGATGCACTCAAACCTCTTTGCGCCGCCTTGGAATGCGCGGTCTTTTGCGGAGGCGATTTCCTCATCGGAGAATGCGCCCGAATTGATCATCAGGGCTGTAACGTCCTCGCCCTTAGAGGAAAGCAACGTTGTAACCCACGTGGTGTCGAGCCCGCCGCTGTATGCTACTAATGTCTTCATTTATATTTTTGATTTACGATTATTTGATTTACAATTACTTCTGATACTGCCAGCCCGACACATAGTATTTGCCATCCTTGAATGTCAAAGTCGCCTTGATGTTGCTAATCACCTCGGGACGCTCCTCCTCCTCATAGAGTTCGTTCCATTTTGCACGGTTGAGAAGATTGTCGAGTTCGTCGTCGGGACCACCGTAAAGTGTCACGGCGTATTCGGCAGTTGCGCCTTTTTTGGCAATCAACTTGTCAACAATTGCAAATGTAATTCCCTCGCCGTCGCCGCACGGGAATAGGTACTCGCCGTTTTCATACTTGATGTAGCCTTCCTCCACCGACTGGTGCTTGGTGGGCTTTTGACCGAAGAATTTCAGGCACACCTTGTCAACCTCCTTGTCGGAAAGATGAGCGTATTCACCTTTATCATCCATTTTGAAGGACTCAAATGCATTTATCCACGAATAAAGCACGGCAAAGTCAATCATAATTGTGTCGTGGAGTTTTCCAGCCTCGAATGAGTTGAGGTGCGCACTCGCAACGTCGGAGAAATACTTGTTGAGCTCCTTGATGTCGATGTCAGGAAATTCTACGGCCTTGGTATCGGCAGACTTTGCCTGTTCCTTAGCCTGCGGCTCGCCCTGAGCATTGCCGTTGTTCTGATTGGCGGTCTGATTGGAGCAAGCTGTCATAATGCCCAACACCGACACCGCCAAAATTTTGGTAATTGTTTTCACGATATAGTTTTTTAGTTTTCATCAAATTCTACGAAAACGTTCTTCTCGGCGAACTTTGCCTTTTCATAGAGTTTGTTCCAGTCTTTGGGACCGGTCTCGATTTCCCACTCGGGGTCGTAGAGCATACCGGTGCAAAGGCAGTTTTTGCGGTTTTTGGCTGTGAGAGTCGGGAAATTGACGCAACTCTGGCAACCCTTCCAAAACTCGTCGTCGTCGGTAAGCTCGCTGAACGGAACGGGGCTGTAACCGAGTTCGTGGTTGATTTTCATCACTTGAAGACCGGTGGTAAGACCAAAAATCTTTGCGCCCGGGAACTTCTTGCGGCTCAGACGGAACGCAGTGAACTTTATGGCCTTAGCCACGCCCCTGCCTCTGAACGAGGGACTTACAATCAAGCCCGAATTGGCGACAAACTTCTCGTGTCCCCAACTCTCGATGTAGCAGAAGCCAACCCATTGTCCGCCTTCGGTGAGGGCTATTACACCTTTGCCCTCCTTCATCTTGCCCGAAACGTATTCGGGGGTGCGTTTTGCGATGCCTGTGCCGCGCGCCTTCGCGCTCGACGCCATCTCGTCAACAATCTCCTGAGAGTACTTGCTGTCGTCTTCTTTCGCGACCCTTACGATTATGTTCTCCATAACTCTTTGATATATTGCTTTTTAGTCTTTTATAGTTTTTTGTTGAAATTTAATGCAAAGTAACTCTAATATTATAATATACACAAACTTTTGGGCATAAATTTTTGTAAAATTTTTCTTTTTGTTGAAAGTCAGGAATTTATAATGCAATTTTGTTCGATAATTATGCAATAATTAAAACCCAAAATGAAAAAAAATGCAATTCCAAATGCTCCAATAAAACGAAGCAGTGTTTTTTATACAATTAAGAAATGCGACACCTGCGAAAAAAAATGTTGCAATTTTTTTTAGATTAATTGGGAAAATCATTATATTTGCCGATTGTAATTGTATAGCTATGACTACACCAAACGAAAAATCCAACAAGAACATTGCGGCGTTAGTGATGCTTACCATCCTGATGTTTTTGTGGGGCCTCGCCAACAATATGACCGGCACGATGCTCCAGAATTTCAGGCATATCATCAATATGAGCGACATCCAGGAGAGCATCATCAAATCGGCGTTCCACGCGGCATACCTATTTGCCGCGCTGCCAGCCGTCATATACCTTTACAAAAAGCACTCTTACCGAGCCACCATACTCCTCGGGCTGATGTTGTTTGCCATGGGAGCGATGTTTTTCTTCCCTGCCGCGAGCATGGAAAGTTATCTGGTGTACCTAATTGCAATATACGTGATGGCTACGGGATGCACCGTGCTCGAAACCGTAGCCAATACCTACATCGTGGCAAGCGCACCCACACACGACAGAGGCGTATTCAGGCTCAATCTGGCTCAGTCGTTCAATCCGTTGGGCTCGATGCTCGGCATTTTGCTCTGCCAATACATTATGTCCGACAATGCCATATACAGCGCAAACGTGGGCGACAACCCAGAAATCATACGCGAGGAGCTCGATTCTATCACAATACTCTACGCCAGTCTTGGCGAATTTCTGCTGGTGCTGCTGGTGTTGGTGCTGTTTGTGAGCATACCAACCATCAACGATGTGATGATTGGCCACAAATTCAAGGATATTCGCAACTCACTACGCAGACTATTTCATATACACGATTTCAGGCGCGGCGTGCTCACTATATTTATATATGTGGGCGCACAGATAGGCGTATGGAGGTTTACAATACCCGCCATCATCGAGCAGGGCAACAATTACGACCCCGCATTCATATACTCCTGCGCCATGGTGGGATTCGCGGCGTCGAGGTTCTTATTCACCTGGATGATGAAACATTTCAACTACCGCAAAATCCTCCTCTGGACTTCGATAATTGCAGCCTTGATGAACCTTGCGGTGCTTCTTGGCGACGGCCCGGTAGTAGTGGCGTCCATCATCGGAATCTCCTGCTGCATGGCGCCAATGTTTCCAACAATATTCGGCATGGCATTGGAAAATACGGGACGCGACATGCAGACCGGCGGTGCCATTCTGGTGATGATGGTGGTGGGCGGCTCGGTGCTATTTGCCATCCAAAACATACTTGCCGCCAGACTGAGCGCACAGATGTCGTACATCCTGCCTGAAGTGTGCTTCCTTGGAATAGTGGCATACGCTACATTTGCCCTGTTGCTCTCCGACAAAAAGAACTCCGCCTGAATTATAAGTAGTTGCTTATAAAAAATACTAAAAAATGAAAAACAAAATAGGAAAACTTATATTACTATTGTTGGCGATGATAACAGCCGCCACAGCAAGCGCGCAACAATTGCAAGACGTGGTGTACCTCACCAACGGAAGCGTGATACGCGGCACTCTCATCGAGCAAGTCCCAAAAGTGAAAATACGCACCTACGACGGCAGCCTGTGGATATTTGACCAAAAGGAAATCGACAAAATAACATCCGAACCCGCCGTAAATACCAACAACAATGTGCAGCATTATGATGATCCCGTCACAGAATGGACATCGCGCCCATCAAAGCCCAGAAACAATTACCACAACCTCACCTCTGGTTTCAGGATATTCGCCGACCTCTCCATAATGTCGCAGACCAGCTATTACACGTGCAGCGCGATAAGCTACTCAGGCTCTTTTGGTCATCAATTCTGCCCAAAAATTTACGCAGGCGCAGGCATAGCGGCGCAGGTGTATTTCGACTATTGGTATTACGCCGACCGCACCAACGAAGAACCCGAATTGTATGCGCAGATGCCCATCTTTGCCGAAGCAAGGTACGACGCTATGGCTTCCAAATGTTCGCCATTCGTCTCATTGAGAGCCGGATACGCCTTTGCCATCGACGAATACAATGACTATTCTGGCGTCTATATAAATCCGAGCGTTGGCGTCCGTTACAAGTCGCTCAACTTCTCCGTAGGACTCGACCTCGTAAAACTCGCCGACCCGTGGTACTTCGACGAACTGCTCATCAACTTAGAGCACAGGTACACCACGGTCAATTGGCAGAGCAGCGTTATGTTCAAGATAGCATGCGAATGGGGCGGCAGGAGGTCAACACCGTTTTAGAAAAAATATTTTTTGGAAAGATGCTCACATTTATAATATGCGTAACGGCAGTGGTATTGACATTTGTAATAATTAGAAAACTAAGGATATACCGCCGCCACAAGATGCGCCACAGACGCCTTGCCGCACAGCATGCACACGAAAAACCAATTTAACGATTTTTTCACAAAAAAGTTAAGTGTTTTTTTGCATTTTAAGCATTTTTAAAGTAAATTTGCACGCTGTATAAAGGTATTACACGTTTGGCCAAAACAATGAAAAAACTAATTCCTGCAATAATCACGCTATGTGCATCAATGCTTGCCGGCTGCCAGATAGACGACGAGATGCACACAATTTATGACGTCTATTACAAGACCGCATTTACCACCGACAGCACCAACGCCGTGCTCAGTAGCGCAGCCAAGGCAGACAGCCTCGACAAAAGGTGGGACGAATGGATAACAGTGAAAGGCGGCTTCGAATATGTCAATTCCGACATCGTAGAATACGGACACTGCTGGGTAAAGGGCGACGGTCTGCCCGTCATCAACAAGCAAGCGACCAACTGCGTCGCCTTCTACAACACGCCCAACTCCAAGGAATCATTCTATTCGACCATCAAAGGCCTCGAATGTGAAACTCAATACTCCGTGCGCAGCTACGTGAAGACACAGGACGGACGCATCGGCTACAATCCCGAAATACTCGTTGTAACCACCGACCACCCGCACGACAAATGGTTTGAGACACAGGGCTTCCTCAATAGTTCGATTATAGCCAACCGCTCCGATTGTGTCAACATAATGACAGTAATCAACGGCGACACGCTCACATTCTTCGGCATGGGACGCTCCGGCGCTATCAATTACAACGACATGTGGTGCTACAGCTCCAAGAAGAAAACATACGAACAAATACCACCCGTCAAAAGCCACACGGGAGAGATTATGGCGTTGTGGGGCGCAGTGGGATTTGTAATCAACTACATAGAAAACGACATTGCACACCACCTCCTATACGTAGGCTGCGGCTGCTCCAAACCGTCCGGCGACCTCAAAATCACCGATTACAACAAAAAATTCTTCGTCTATGACATCGACACACGCCAATGGGCGGAGGTAAGCTCCCTCGGCGACCATGACAATGTATGGCTCACCGAGCCGTTCACCGGACAGCCACGCACCGGCGGCATAGGATTCGCGATAAGGGAATGGGGATTTGTAGGACTTGGCGAGTTTCAAAACGGCAACACAAAAGCATACCACTCCGACATTTACCTATTCATGATGGCAAGGGACGAAAAGAAACAATACACCCCAACAAGCGGATATTTCAACCCGATGACAGACGATTTTGGCTTTGGCGGACGCTCCGGCGCATCGGTGGTAGTTGTAGAAGACAATGCCTACATCATGGGTGGTGTTGGCACCAAGAAAAATGACAACAAGGAGGAAACCGTATATTACGACGACTTCATCCCCTGCCGTTTCACAATGCCAATCAACAGCCGCCCCGACTCCTACACATTCACATGGCCGCAGCCCGACAAGCTCATCCGCATCAACGAAAAATTGGACGACAACCCCAATGACGACCATAAAGTGTTTAAGCCAAGGGCATACGCCTCTGCATTCTCCGTGAATGGTTCGGTATTCTTCGGCATGGGCGAAGGCGTAGATGAAAACGGCAACAACGAATATTATTCCGACATGGTAAAATTTGACCTCGACGTCAATTACAGCCCGATAATATGCGCACCCTATCAAAACGCCGACAGCCCGGCAAGCCGTGCGTCCCGCGCCATAGTAATCAACGGCGGCGACAGGACATTCGTAGTAGGCGGTCAACAAGATAGCGAAGGCAACATTACATACAACAGCACAGAATGGGTGTATCGTCCATAAAACAACAGAAAAGACATGAACAAGAGAATCATCATATTACTGCTGACGATATTGCCATGCATCGCGTCAGCGCAGAAGGGAAGGCATTTTGAGTTCGATTATTTTGTATTGGAACTCGGATTCTGCAATAGTTTCAACGGCGCGCCATCAGCACGCTGCGACCACAAGTATTACAAAGGCGGCGAAGGCCTTGTGCACCTCAATCAAGTGGAGACACTCGGATACACACCGGGATTCAACGTTGGACTTCAATTCCACCACGACTGCAAAAACGACAATGTAGGCTTCATTACCGGGCTCATGGTACATTCCTGGGGCAATTCGTACAAATACGAAACGCCACAGAAGGACATCAAACTCACCGAATGGAACAAGATGCTCTCGCTCGGCGTGCCGCTCTACATCAAGCTCAGCGACGAACTTTACAACCGTCAGGCATACTTCTATTTCGGTACACAAGTGGACTTCAATCTCAACGTTACCACCACCCAAAAGGCCAACGGCACGAAGTTGAGCACCAAAGACTACAACGACGCCCGCAGCAAAATTACTGTGCCAGTGATAGTTGGATTCAATTTTACAATCATCAATTTCAGGATAGGAATGACCCCGATGGCGATGTTTGACAAGGATTACGTCATCACACTTGGCGGAGGTCAAGAGGCTCTGCCATACAAGGACATCAACAATATGACCTTCTTCGCCAACTTTGCATTCACGATACCACTCTCGCAATGGACGGTCAAGAGGTCTTACTTCCTGAGCAGAATATTCTAAAAAAACATCCAATATGCGACGCCTTACAACAATCATACTGATAGCAACGGTATTTGCAACAGGGTGTGCCAGCGGCGGACATTCATCCCAAAACAACGCAGCAGACGGCAACACCCTATCTAATGGCAACACCCTAACATACGACACCACCGTGCAGGGCAAAAAATATTCAGTGGTGGCGCAACCATTGGACACTACCGACGGATATTCATACACAATATCCGTAAATGGACGCAAATTCATTCACCAAACAATAATCCCCGTCGTGGAAGGATTCCATCATTTTGCAACGGCAGAAGACGCTCTCAATACAGGCAAAGTGGTGGTATTCAAGATGATGAACACCTCCGATTTGCCAGCACTCACCACACAAGACCTGATAATGCTCGGCATCCTTACACAAGACGGCAACATAAAAGACAAAAAATGATAGACCCGAACCTCAAAAAAGAATTTATAACACTGCTCAAATCCACAGAGCGCGAAGGCGTGGACGACGTGATAGAAGAATTGCAGGAACTGGGCTTCTTTGACGCACCGGCATCCGCATCATTCCACCTCAATTATGACGGCGGACTCGTGGAGCACTCGCTCAACGTGTGCCGCGTAGCACTCGGCATACGCCAGCAGATGATTGCCATGAACAAAAACATGGCTGAATACCTCCCCGAAGACAGCGTGAAAATAGCCGCGCTACTCCACGACGTCTGCAAAGCCGACATCTACAAAAAAGTAACCAAGAGGAAGAAAGACAAGTTTGGAATGATACAGACCAAGCAAGGTTTCAAACTCGACTACACAAACTTTCCCCTCGGACACGGCGAAAAATCTGTAATCGTGCTGCTCCGCGCCGGACTTGCAATGAGCGACTTTGAAATAATGGCTATCCGCTGGCACATGGCGGCATGGGACTTGCCCTTCCAGAGTGCCGACATCAAGGAAAACCTCAACAAGGAACGGGACATCTGTCCGCTCTGCGCTGTGATACAGACCGCCGACACCCTCGCCTCCAACATCTTGGAACGCAAGAACATCGACGACGACGAAGACTTTTTATGGGTTGACTAATCAATAAAAATGGAAAACATCAGAAGGCAACCCGTTTTGATAATGGCAGTCAACTTTGCGTTTGCAATGTTGCTGTATATGGCAGAAAGGTGGTTTTTCTTTTGGATGAACCACTCGACATTCCAAGACGTCACATTCTCTGACATGCTGACGATATGCGGCGGCGGCATCAGGTTCGACGTAAGCGCATTGTGCTACCTCAACATATTGTGCATCGCCATGCAGACCATACCCGCCAAATTTCGCGACACGGTGGGCTATCAATGTGCTGTAAAGATTATATTTTTGATAATCAATACAATAGGCATATTCATAAACGTAGCCGATGTGGTGTATTTCGATTTTGGCGGACGGCGCACCACGGCTACATTCTTCTCCGAATTTGGCAACGAAAACAATCTCGGCAAGATACTCTTGCAATCGGTAACGCAGTATTGGCCCGTGTGGATATTTGGCGTTGCAAGCATATTCCTGCTTTGGAAATGCTATTACAACCCCATAAAACGCAATAAGCACACCGACGACTACGCACCCGCCGGAGTATATTATACTGTACATTCGTTGATTTTTGTAGTGGCAATGGTACTTACAATAGGCGGACTGCGCGGCGGATTCGGTCTCAAAATGCACCCCTTGCGCCAAGATTCGGCAGACATCTACTGCAAAAAGCCTGTGCAGGCGGCTATTGTATTGAACACGCCGTTTACAATACTCACCACAATCCACAAGACCGGCTACAAAAACCCCGAATATTACCCGTCGGAACTGTTGACCACGATTTTCAATCCAGTGCACCAGCCAGCCGACTCCGCCGAAATGCGCAAGCCCAACATCGTGGTAATACTGATGGAAAGTTTCAGCCGCGAGTACGTGGGCTATTTCAACAAGGATTTGGACAACGGCACTTTTGAGGGCTACACACCGTTTTTGGATTCGCTGCTCGGACAGAGCTACTGCTTCGCCAATTCATTTGCCAACGGCGTCCGCTCTGTGGATTGCATGCCGGGCGTTTTTGCGGGCATACCGAGGTACATAGAGCCGTATTGTTATTATTTTTACTCCAACAACACCTTACAGGGACTCCCCGAAATGCTTGGCGCGGAAGGCTATCATTGCGCGTTTTTTCACGGCGCGCCCAATACCACATTAGGTTTCAAGGGGTTCACCAATTCAATCGGCTTCACCGAATACTACGGCATGGACGAGTACAACGACGACAGCGAGTTTGACGGCACATGGTCTATTTGGGACGAGCCGTTTTTCCAATATTTTGCGCACGAGAGCGACCGCATCGCCAAACAAGGCAAGCCGTTCTTATTGACAATATTCTCGGCATCGTCGCACAATCCATTCAAAGTGCCTGAAAAATACGACGACGGACGCTTCCCCGACGGCGCAATCCCGATGCACAAGGCTGTCAGGTACGCCGATTACTCGTTGAAAAAATATTTTGAGGAAGTGAGCCAATACGACTGGTACAAAAACACGATTTTTGTATTCACCGCCGACCACACGGGACCCGGCTCTCGCGACGAATACGCCAACGAATACGGTAAATTCAGGATTCCAATATTTTTCTACACGCCGGGCGGACAGTTGCCCATAAAGTGCGATTCCACAAGGCTGATGCAGCAAATGGACATCACCCCTACCCTGCTCTCGATGATTGGATACGACAAGCCGTATTTTTCGTTTGGCAAAAATGTATTCGAGCAGGATTCCACGAAGTTTGTCAATTACGTCTTCAACGACCTCAACGGACAGTCGATGTATTACCTTGATACTCTGATGATTGAGTACAAAAACAACGAACTCACCGGCATCTTTGAGTATCAGAAAGACTATCAATTGAAAAACAATTTGATAGACCGCCGCGCCGACTTTCCTCAATTGCCTTTTATGGAATCGCAAATAAAAGCTATAATGCAGGAGTACGTGGAAGGCATGAAACAAAACACGCTCACGGCACAAAGATACATTGCAAAGTAATTGCGAAAAAAAACTTGCAAAAAAATTTGGACAGTTGCCAAACAATGTTTAACTTTGCAACGCTTTTTAAGAGCAACTTTGTTTCCCATAGTGGTACGCCCGGGTGGCGAAATTGGTAGACGCGCTAGTTTCAGGTTCTAGTGCTGAGAGGCATGCAGGTTCGATTCCTGTCCCGGGTACAAAGATTTATGAAGGAATTTGTCGGTAATGGCAGATTCCTTTTTTTGTAAGTAATTGAAGTAATTGAAGTAATTGAAAAACTGAGATGGAATTGGCAACGACGATAGAGAAAAAATATATTCTTGAACACATCGACGACGATGTGCGCAACCTCGCATTGCACATGAAAGAAATTGAGGATTTCCGCCCAAAGTTTGTGCTTCAACAGATTGCCGGCATACAGGCAATGAAGCGCAAAATGCCTCAATGGGCTGAAAATGAGGACATCATATATCCTGTGCACCTTTCGTTGGAGCAATGCTCGTCGAAATTTACCACACGCCCAAAAAGCAACATCATCTGGCGATATAGCAACAAGATTTCCGAAAAAAATTATGCCGACTTGACGGGCGGATTTGGCGTTGATTTTTCGGTAATGTCGGCGGGCTTTGGGCGGTCGTATTATGTAGAGCGCAACAATGAACTTTGCGAAATCGCCGCCCACAATTTCAAAGCGCTCAAACTCAGAAATTATGAAATTATAAATGGCGATGGAGTGGAATTTTTGAAGAATTTTGACGGTCATTTCGGCGCGGTTTTCATAGATCCAGCACGGCGCAGCAAAAGCGGTTCAAAAACTGTACGCATCAGTGATTGTGAGCCGGATGTCGTTGGGTTTCAGGATATTTTGTTGCAGAAAACCGACATCGCAATCATAAAACTCTCGCCGATGTTGGACATTTCAGAATGTACGTCCATACTCAAAAACGTTGCAGAAATCCATGTCGTTGGAGTCGATGGAGAGTGCAAGGAATTACTCGCCGTAATGATTCCCGGATTCAATGAAGAACCAAAAATATTTGTGTATGACACAGACAGATATATCCACATTTTCCTAAGAAGCGACGAAGCCGACAGCGATTCCGAAACCGCCACAAATTTGGAAACCGGGATGTATCTCTACGAGCCTAACGCCGCGATTATGAAAGCCGCGCCTTTCAATCTTTTGGCGGAGCATTATTTCTTAGAAAAAATAAGCGACAACAGCCATCTGTACGTCTCAGAAGATTTAATCAACGACTTTCCCGGACGCAGATTCCGCATCGTGAAGGTTGGCGGCGTGAAGGATTTTAAGCACATCGAAAAAGCCAACATCGCCGTCCGCAATTTTCCATTGAAAGCCGATGCACTCCGCAAACAACTGAAAATCAAGGACGGCGGCGACATTTATCTATTTGCCACCACGCTCAACGACGGGCGGAAGGCATTGATTGAAACAAGAAAAGCAGAATAATTCACTTTAATTTATTCCAATTCGTTAAAATTTTTGTTCTAAAAAGAGTACCTTTGCACAAAATTTTAAGCGAATGAAAAACGAAAACAGGCGCAGCTCATTTAGGGGCAGCATAGGATTTGTATTGGCGGCGGCAGGCAGCGCCGTCGGACTTGGTAATATATGGAGGTTTCCGTACCTTGCAGCAAAGGACGGAGGCGGATTATTTTTGGTGATTTACTTGGCGTTGGTGTTGACATTTGGCTTCGCGCTGCTCACCACCGAAATCGCCATCGGCCGCAAGACCAAACTCAGCCCCCTGATGGCTTACCGTCGCCTGCATCCGCGATGGAAGCCACTCGGCAAACTCGCCTGCCTCGTGCCGATGATTATTTTGCCGTACTATTTTGTCGTTGGCGGCTGGGTGATGAAATATATGGTGACATTCATCTTTGGCGGCGGCATCGACGCATCTGGCGACGGATATTTCAGCGGGTTTATCACCGGCGACATAGAGCCAATCATATATACCGCTGTATTTCTACTAATTACATCGTGCATCGTATATCTCGGAGTCAATAAGGGCATCGAATTGTCGTCCAAAATATTGATGCCGTTGATGATATTGTTGGTGATTGGCATTTCGCTGTATTCATTGACGCTACATTATACCGACGAAACCGGCGTTACACGTACCGGCATGGAAGGATTGAAAGTTTTGGTAGTGCCTGATTTGGAGGGCGTTACATTCCAAAAAATCCTCATAACGCTCATGGACGCAATGGGACAATTGTTTTATAGTCTGAGCGTTGCGATGGGCATCATGATTTCGTATGGCAGTTACGTAAGCAGCGACGACAATCTCGTCCGCGACATCAACAAAATCGAAGTTTTTGACACAGCGGTCGCATTTTTGGCTGGCGTGATGATAATACCGGCTGTGTTTGTCTTCATGGGACGCGAGGGCATGAGCGCGTCAGGACCGGGATTGATGTTCATATCAATACCCAAAGTATTTGCGTCGATGGGCGCGGCTGGCGCATGGATTGGCGCGATATTTTTCGTGATGGCATTTTTTGCAGCGTTGACGAGCGCGGTCTCTATGTTGGAGGCGATAGTATCGAGTTTCATCGACAGGTTCAAGATTTCGCGCCGCAGATCCATTGTGTATGAAGGCATTTTGTCGTTGGTATTGGCGGTGTTGGTTTGTCTTGGTTACAATGCGCTGTACTTTGAACTTCCGCTGCCAAACGGCGTATCCGCCCAAATCCTCGACGTAATGGATTATGTGAGCAACAATATCTTGATGCCACTCGTCGCCATCGGCACGTGCATTTTGGTAGGCTGGGTGTTGAAGCCCGACGTAATCACCGACGAACTCACCCGCAACGGCGAAACCTTCTCACGCCGAGGACTTTATGTGGTGATGGTGAGGTTTGTTGCGCCAGCGATGCTGCTGGTATTGCTGATGAAGTCGGTGGGGGTGATATAGTTTTTTAGAGGTGTATAAAAACTTTGCCGCGTGGGTTTCGGGAGGGGAAACACACGCGGCAAAGTTTTTTGTTAGTTGTAGAGACACTTAATCCCTCTTGAAAATATCCCTCGTGTAAACCTTGTCCTTCACGTCGTCGAGTATTGCATCATAGCGGTTGGCAAGTATTGCGCGGCTCTGCGATTTGAATTTTTCGATGTCGTTGACAACTATCGAGCCAAAGAAATCGTCGCCGTCTTTGAGCGTCGGTTCGTAAATGATTACTGTCGCGCCCTTTGCCTTGACGCGCTTCATAACGCCCTGGATGCTGCTCTGGCGAAAATTGTCGCTGTTGCTCTTCATCGTCAGACGATAAACGCCAATTGTAACAGGCTC
>ODAI014600770.1_pt1 | contig 14863 bp, 6 predicted proteins | sample 1539321 | NCBI WGS metagenome assembly ODAI01 (sample SAMN02144231, study PRJEB22623) | gut metagenome | biome: sheep rumen | host: Ovis aries | place: New Zealand
CCGACTGGATGTTCACCGACAGCAAAGGAAAGCCAGTGAAGAAAGAGGTGTTCTACGAACGTCTGCGTGAGCATATCCACGCCGTGGTCAACCGCTACAAGGACGTGGTCTATGCCTGGGACGTGGTGAACGAGGCCATGGCCGACGACGGCCGCAGCTGGCCGGGACGCGAGCAAAGTCCCTACCGTCAGTCAAGGCACTTCCAACTCTGTGGTGATGAGTTCATCGCCAAGGCATTCATATTCGCACGTGAGGCCGACCCCAACGCCACCCTTATCTATAACGACTACAGCTGCGTAGACCCCGGCAAGCGTGAGCGTATCTACAACATGGTGAAGAAGATGAAGGATGCCGGCGTGCCCATCGACGGAATCGGCATGCAAGGCCACTACAATATCTACTTCCCCGACGAGGAACTGCTCGATCAGGCCATCACGAGGTTCAAGGAACTGGTGAACCACATCCACATCACCGAACTTGACCTGAGAATGAACAACGAGAGCGGCGGCCAGCTGATGTTCTCCCGTGGCGAGGCAAAACCGATGCCCCAATATATGTCATCGCTGCAGACCGACCAGTATGCACGTCTCTTCAAGATCTTCCGCAAGCACAAGGATGTCATCGACAACGTGACGTTCTGGAACCTGGGCGACAGAGACTCATGGCTTGGCGTGAACAACCATCCGCTGCCCTTCGACGAGAACTACAGGCCGAAGGCTTGCTACCGCGTCATCCGGGAATTCAGCCCCGAGCTTGACAACCGTAAGCCCAAGGAAGACTTCGTGCCCAACGAGCTGAACCAGCCCGGCCAGGACTATCCGCAGGTGAACAGCGAGGGCTATGCCCGCTTCCGCATCGACGCTCCCGACGCCAAGTCGGTCATCGTCAGCCTCGGCCTCGGCGGTCGTGGCGGCACGGTGCTCCACAAGGACAAGGATGGCATCTGGACTGGAACGACCGACGGTCCGATGGACGAAGGCTTCCACTACTACCACCTCACCATCGACGGTGCTGTGGTCAACGATCCCGGCACACACAACTTCTTCGGTTCATGCCGTTGGGAAAGCGGTATCGAGATTCCTGCTCACGACCGCGACTTCTATGCCAACCGCATGGACGTGGCTCACGGCAACGTGCAGCAGGTGCTCTTCCCCTCGCAGAGCACTGGCGAGGTGAAACGTGCTTTCGTCTACACGCCTCCCACCTATGGAAAGAACAAGAAAGAGAAATATCCCGTCCTCTATCTGCAGCACGGTTGGGGTGAGAATGAGACCAGCTGGCCCATTCAGGGACACGCCGGCCTGATCATGGACAACCTCATCGCAGAAGGCAAAATCAAGCCCTTCATCGTGGTGATGACCTACGGTATGACCAACGACATCAAGTTCGGCGGACTGAACCAATTCACCGCAGAGGAGTTCGAGAAAGTGCTCGTCGACGAACTCGTTCCCTATATCGACGCTCATTTCCAGACCAAGGCCGACAAATGGAACCGTGCCATGGCAGGACTGTCGATGGGCGGCATAGAGACGAAGCTCATCACCCTGCGCCGTCCCGAGGCCTTCGGCTATTACGGACTGCTCAGCGGCGGACAGTATGAGCCGTCAGACATCAAGGATGCCAAGCAGGTGAAGCTCATTTTCGAGAGTTGTGGAAGCAAGGAGCGTCCCGATGCCATCAAGCAGTCGGTAGACAACCTGAAGAAGGCCGGCTTCAATGCCGTGGGCTACATCTCCGAAGGCACTGCCCATGAGTTCCTTACATGGCGCCGCAGCCTCTATGAGATGGCACAGCTGCTGTTCAAATAAGACTCACTGAACAGAATGAATAGAACACACCTTCATATCAACGATTGATTATTCATTATTTGCCTTCCCTTTTGAGCCAGCTCAAAAGGGAAGGCTTTTTCATGCACAAAGCAAAGGAGTGAAGGAATCACGTCATACGTAATAATTCATTGTAACATAGATATTATTATTTGTCACATTTCAATTAATCATGACAAAAGAATTTCATTCTTTCACTTTTTTTTATTTATTTTGCAAAGAGCAAAAGCTTACTTTGCCGATGTGACAGAATCATCAAATATATGCTAACTTATTTATATCAATTTTTTTAATATGCTGAAAAAACTCACCCTATTGTTGCTTCTTGGGATGCCTTTGGCTGTTTCGGCCCAAAATCCCATCATCCGCAATCAGTTTACCGCTGACCCAACCGCAAGGGTTTTCGGCGACAGGATTTATCTCTATCCCTCACACGACATCTTTCCACCACAAGGACAGCGCCAGGACTGGTTCTGCATGGAGGACTACCACGTGTTCTCATCGGAAAACCTGACAGACTGGACCGATCATGGCGTGATTGTCACCCAGAACAAGGTGCCATGGGTCAGGCCCGACTCTTATTCGATGTGGGCGCCCGACTGTGTCGAGAAAAACGGCAAGTACTATTTTTATTTCCCCTCCGCGCCGAAAGACGGACGTGGCTTTGCTGTCGGCGTAGCGATCTCCGACAGTCCGACTGGCCCGTTTATTCCTGAGCCGGAGCCTATCAAGGGCATCAACGGCATCGATCCGTGCGTGCTCCAGGCCTCTGACGGCAATGCCTACATCTTCTGGGGTAACGGACGTTGCGCCAAGTTGAAGGCAAACATGAAAGAGCTCGCCGATGACAACCCGAAAGAGACTGTCAAGTGGGGCAACCGCGAGGTTGAGATGGTGGGTGTCCACTGCCTCAAAGACCTCCCCAACAGACAGGCAGAAGGTCCGTTCGCCTTCGAGTACAATGGCAATTATTACCTGACATATCCTTATGTGAGGGAGAACACAGAGGTCCTCGCATACGCCATGAGCAAGAATCCGATGGGTCCTTACGAATATAAGGGTCTCATCATGGCCGAGCAGCCCAATGGCTGTTGGACCAACCACCACAGTATTGTCAATTTCAAGGGCCAGTGGTATTTGTTCTATCACCATAATTATTTTTCACCCAGCGACGACAAGCGCCGCTCGGCTTGCATCGAGAAGTTATCCTTCAATCCCGACGGAACCATCCAGGAGGTGAAGCAGACGATTCGTGGCGTAGGTGTCAACAAGGCCACGGAGAAAATAGAGATCGACCGTTTCAGCAACGCCAGCGCTGGCGTGACAGAGTCGCTGATCGACACGGTCAACACATTCCGCAGCTACCAGGCCACCCTGCCTGCCAAGGGCAGCTGGCTTCAGTACAACGACGTGGATTTCAGTGTCATCAACGATGGCTACCTGATCATGAATGTCAAGGCCTCCGACGACACTGAGTTGTGCATCCGCGAGAAGAGTGCCAAAGGCAAGGTCATTGCGCGCGTCAAACTGACCGTGAGACCACCCGAGCCACCTGCCGGCGCTCCTGTCAATCCCATGATGAACCGTTTCCGCCGTGACTTGCGCAACCAGTGGCTCACACAGGCTGTCAACTTGGAGTACAAGCCCACGGGTGTGACCGATCTGGTCATCACCAACGAGGGCGAAGGTGCTCTCAGCGTAGATTGGGTGCAGTTCAAGAACCGTCCCAACTACTTCACACCAGTCGCCGCCAACGCCCCGGCTACCAAGCCCGACAACGATGGCTTTATCCGCCGCTGGATGTTGCTGGAGCCCATCGACAAACCCAACAGCGGAAACACTGTCTTCACCGACACCTATCTGCGCGAGCATTTCAACAGACCATACTTCAAGGGCCAGCAGACCATTCTGCCGAAAGACGGACAGAAAGTGAAAGCTGTGTTCCAGCAGGAGCAGGCTCCCGCCGGTTTCGGACGTGGTGCGGCAGCACCTGAAAAGCCCGAGGTGAAGACCGTGAAGCAGACACTGACCTGGCATGCCCTGGAAAGCAATATGTTCAACGTGAAGCTGTTCCGCTTCGCCGAGAAATATGGAGAGAAGGTCTATGGCGTGCTCTTCTGGGGTGTCACCATCATCGACTGCCCGGAGGACATCGAGAATGTGCGCCTGGCCGTCGGTAGCAACTCCGCCTCCATGTGGTGGCTCAATGGCGAGGAAGTCCTGCTGCTCAGTGGCGACCGCCGCATGGTGAAGGACGACGCCATGTCGAAGCGCATTACACTGAAGAAAGGCCGCAACATCCTGCGCGGTGCCATCATCAATGGTCCTGGCATGAGCGACTTCTGCGTACGCTTCCTCGATGAGAAAGGCTTACCTGTCACCAACTATAATGTAACCATTAAATAATTACCAATAACGTTAAGCAGAAGATTATGAAGACGAAATATCTGATAGGTTTATCATTTGTCATTGCCAATTTATCTTTCAGCCCCGCAGCGGCTCAGGTGGGCGAGCCTTACATACACGACCCTTCGACCATCGCCCAAAGCGACGGCAAGTACTTCACTTTTGGCACCGGCGGCGGAGGCCTCATCAGCGAGGACGGCTGGAGCTGGCACAGCGGAGCTGACCGTCCCGGCGGCGGCGCTGCCCCCGATGTGATGAAGATAGGCGACCGCTACCTTTGCATCTATGGCGCCACAGGCGGCGGACTGGGTGGCGGTCACAGCGGCCGCATTCTGACGATGTGGAACAAGACCCTCGATCCGAAGTCGCCTGATTTCAAGTGGACAGAGGCCGTAGAGGTGTGCTCGAGCGACGGTATGGAAGACCAGGACGCCATCGACCCCGGACTGCTGCTTGACCCCACGACAGGACGTCTCTGGGCCAGCTATGGCACCTACTTTGGTACGATTCGCCTGATTGAGCTCGACCCGAACACCGGTTTCCGCGTGAGTGGGAACAAGGAGAAGGATATCGCCATCGACTGTGAGGCTACCGACCTCATCTACCGCAATGGATGGTATTATCTGTTGGGCACACACGGCACCTGCTGCGACGGTGTGAACTCGACCTATAATATTGTGGTGGGCCGCGCGAGAAGCGTCGAGGGCCCCTATATGGATAATGTGGGACGCGACATGTACCACGGCGGTGGCCGTATGGTCATTGCCGCCGGCGACCGCAAGACGGGAGCAGGGCACTTCGGGCGCACCATCATCGACGAGGGCGTGGAGGTCATGTCTTTCCACTGGGAGGCTGACTTCGACCAGGGCGGCCGCAGTGTGCTGGCTATCCGTCCGCTGCTGTGGAAGAATGACTGGCCCGTGGCCGGCGACCGCTTCAAGGAAGGCACCTACGAGATTGAGTCGGAGCGTCGTGGCTACTCACTCGAACTGGCAGTCGACTTCGTGCGCATGCAGCAAGACCGCCAGGGATGGATGAGAAACAACAGCAATCCCGAACCGCCGAAACCTATCGCCAACCAGACTTTGGAGCAAGTGGCTTCCACATGGCCTGCCGGAGATATCCCCGTGCGTGCCGGCGACTTCATGTTCCGTCCCCACCAGTTGTGGTCGGTGAAAGCTGTGCCCGAGGCCGGAGGCTATCTCGGAGGCCCTTATTACAAGATTGAGATTGAGGGAACGGAGCGCGCACTGACCGCCACCGAGTCTCTCGAACTCACCACCACGGCTTTCACAGGTGCTCCTGAGCAACTGTGGCGTGTCGAGCAACTCACCGACGGCACCTTCCGCCTGCTGCCTAAGCAGATACCGGGCAAGGAGGGCATCAACACCCAATATGTGCTTTATTCCGCAGGTGACAGCACCCCTACCCTGGCCATCTACGATTTCAGCAGCGACAATTCCAAGTGGAATTTCCGCCGGCAGTAAGGACAAAAGGTTTCACAACCAAAAATCTTGAAAAAGAGTGGCGCAGCTATAATTGCTGCGCCACTCTTCTTATATTTCAATCTCAACTGAAAGGCACAAAGCCTTACAGACAAAAGCAGTCCTGCCGCCCCCTCGGGCGGAGGAATGTCGTGGGAAGGATAGAGGTCTTCTCTCTGGGATCCTCGCCGTGGGGGCGGCAGTGAACTAATCGTGAATGATAGGAATGTGCGCCATCAGCGCTGATGGCATGAGATATGATAGTGATAACAGTTATTTCTTCAGTGAATATGCGATTGATCATTGACAATGCAAATTTAATATAAAAGATGTGAACGACATTCAAGAATTGTAACAATTGAAAAATTTACTGTAACATAGCGGTTTCCGCATACAAATAATAAAAAAAATGATACATCAAATAAAAACTATGTCACTTTTTTATAATAGATTTGCAACGCGAAATAATGATTCGCCCACTATTTATCGACTATAAGACAGAAACGACAATAATTATTCCTAATTTATTTCAACTAACATCATTTTAATTAGTATGTGGAACCTTAAAGCACTACAAAAGCCGTTAGCTTTGCTGTTTCTTGCTTGCTTGATGCCTATTTGCGCTATGGCACAGGGAACCGTAAGAGGAACGGTGACAGACGAGAGTGGAGATCCGATTATCGGCGCCACGGTGAAAGAACAAGGCAGTCAGGCAGGAGCCATCACCGACATCAACGGTGAATTCTCTATCCAGGCAGCCTCGAATGCAACACTTAACGTATCCTATGTGGGATATGAGACAGCTTCGGTGAAGTTGGCAGGAAGAACCAACGTCACTATCGTCCTCAAAGAAGACCTCACCACCCTCAACGACGTGGTGGTCATCGGTTATGGTACGATGAAGAAAAGCGACATCTCTGGTTCAGTGGCTACCGTGGACCAGGAACTCGTGATGAAGAGAATGCCTACCAACATCGCCATGGCCCTGCAGGGCTCTGCCGCCGGTGTGATGGTCGCCCAGCAGGACGGTGCCCCTGACGGCAAGGCAGCCATCCGCATCCGTGGTGTGGGAACCATCAACGGTGATGCCTCTCCTCTCTATGTCGTTGACGGTGTGCAAGTGGGCAACAGCGCCGACTTCGTCAACCCCTCCGACATCGAGCGTATCGAAATCTTGAAGGACGCCTCCGCTACCGCCATCTACGGTTCGGCAGGTGCCAACGGTGTGGTGATGATCACCACCAAGCACGGCCAGAAAGGTCACACCAACATCAATCTTACCGCAGACTGGGGCCTCCAGACCCTTCCTTACACACTTGACGTGTTGAGCCTCGGCACCTATACCGATGCTTTGCGTGAAGCCAAGGCCAACCAAGGCGACATGTTTATTAATAAGGTATGGGACAAGAAATTCGACGGCAAGCGCAAGGCTATCGACTGGCAGGATGAGATGACACGTGCAGCCCTCAAGCAGCAGTATGGTGTCTCACTCAACGGTGGTAACGAGAAGACCCAGTATAACCTCTCGTTCGGTTATCACGACATCGACGGTCTGGTCATCAACACCAACTACCAGCGCTTCACCACTCGCGCCAACATCACCTCCAAGATCAACAAGTACTTGGAAATCGGCGGCGACATCAACTACACCCACAGCGAGAGCCACGGCTCCAACATGGCACTGGGTAACAACCAGAACATGTCGTCTCTCCGCGACTTCGCCTCTCTCACCCCGACTCTGGACTACGTCTATGAGAATGACATCGAGAACAAGGCTAAGCTGCCCAATGACGGTCTGATCAATGTCAACTTGAAGAACTCAGACGGCACCTATGGAACAGGTGCTCAGGTGACCGCCAACGGATGGGAAGGTAACACCTCTATCGGCTCCAACCCGTACGCCTCACAGATGGAGAATGGCGACCGTGCCCGCAACGGCTACGACCGCATCCAGACAACTGCCTTCATCGACCTGACCTTCCTCGACATCAAGCACCACAAACTCGACGTCAAGACTCAGGGTACCTATACCTATTGGGGCAACAACAGTTCTGACTACAAAGGTGGACGTCATCGCTACAACTACATCAACGGCGCTTTGACAGAGGTTCCGATGCAGGCAGACCAGACCTACGAATTCTCACTGAACAACAGCAACGGTTACAGCCTCGGTATCCAGACCTACCTGACCTACAACTTGACCTACGACATCCACAACCTGACCCTGATGGCAGGTAACGAGGTGGGCAAGTCATGGGGACAATGGGTGAACTCAGGTTCGAGAAGTTTCCCCTCACTCTACAACCGTAACATCAACCTGACCATGGACATCGCCACCAAGAAAACCGGTGGTGCTTACAATCCCGATGTGCACACCATCTCCTACTTTGCCCGTGGCAGCTATAGCTTGATGGACCGCTACATCGTCACCGCAACCATCCGTAAGGACGGCAGCTCCAACTTCTCCAAGGGCAACCGCTGGGGTACCTTCCCGTCAGTGGCTGGCGCATGGCGTATCAGCGAGGAGCCGTTCATGAAAGACGCAAGCTTCGTCAACAACCTCAAACTCCGTCTCGGCTGGGGTCAGACAGGTAACGCCGGTGGTGTGGCAGGCATGGCCGTCATCGCTCAGAGCACAGACGCTGCCTACAAGACTTATCCTGCCACCGGTGCTTCGTCAGGTGCTTGGGGCAACGGTAGCCGCGACATCGGTTTCTTCATGCCTCTGAGAGACGCCAACCTGAAGTGGGAGACCACTGAGATGACCAATATCGGTATCGACTTCGCATTCCTGAACAACTGGGACATCACCCTCGACTACTTCATCAAGAACACCAAGGACCTGCTCCTCTGGCGTCAGATGCGTCCTTCTGCCGGCTACTCCGAGGTTTACACCAACTATGGAGAGATTGAGAACAAGGGCTTCGAGTTCGCCATTGGCTATCACAAGAATTTCAACAAGGACTTCAGCTTCAACGCACGTCTCACCGGCTCTACTCTCAGCAACAAGGTCAAGAAGATGGGTGACCCGCTCTACAAAACTTGCTCCGACAACGGTGGGTCTATCGACGGTTCGCAGGTGGGTGCCATCGACGGCAACGGTTACTGGAACAACCACTCTATCTGCGAAGAGGGTGAGGCCGTGGGTTCATTCTATGGCTACGTGACCGACGGTATCATCAAGGACCAGAAAGACCTGGATGAGTACTACAACTATCTCTGGGGACACTCCACTGAGACCAATCCTGACGGTTCATACGTGTGGGAAGGCGGCGGCGACGCTGAGTCGAAGGTCGACACCGATCACCCGCTGTCTATCGGCGACATGAAGTTCAAGGACCTCAACGGCGACCATGTCATTGACCAGAACGACCGCAAGATCCTCGGCAATGGCTTCCCCTCACTGAACTTCGGACTCAACCTTGGTGCTACCTATAAGGACTGGGACTTCAACATCTACATGTATGGCGTACTTGGCCAGGACATCATGTCCTACTCAGCCATGAAGATGTCCAGCATGGGACAGTTCGACGACCAGACCGTGCCCAACATCCTGAAAGAGGCTTACAGCGCAGCCTTCCGCAATGGCAAAGGCACTCTGCCTCGCCTGACCATCCTTGACTCGAACCGCAACTACCGTGTCAGCGACATGTGGGTGAAGAGCGGCGACTTCCTCCGTATTTCCAACATCCAGGTGGGCTACACCCTCCCAAGGAACATCACCAATATGCTCTCCATCCAGAAAGCACGCGTATACCTCGGTGTGAACAACCTGCTCACTATCTCTGGTTACAACAAGTACGGTGATCCTGAGTGCGGTATCGGCTCTGTGCTCTACACAGGTCTCGACACCGGTCGTTATCCGCAACCGCGCACCTTCATGGCCGGCGTGAATGTCACCTTCTAATTTGTTGAGTTGTAGAACATATATAAGTAAAAACCAGAAAAGAATATGAAAACGAAATATTATATTTTCGGAATCGCTCTGTGCAGCGTGACAGGCTTGGGCCTCACCTCCTGCGACAATGAGGAATTTCTGAATGTGACGGCGTATGATGTGGTCGACGAGGCTGCATCCTACGAGAGCAAAGCGAACGCCAAGAGGGCACTCAACGGTGTCTACGACATGGTGTACCCCAATGATACCTATGACGGTGACTGGGGCTTCAAGCCCAACCTCTTCACAGGTTGCCACCCGACAATCGACACCCAGGCCACTGGCTGGGACAAGAACTGGAACGTGCAGGCATGGAATGCCAACTCCAGTGAGTTGCTCAATGGCTGGAAGCATGTGTACGCCGGCATCTGCCGCGCCAACGACTTCCTCGCCAAACTGCAGGATTATGACGTTGACGCAGTCGGCGGTGAAACAACCATGAAGTATCTTGAGGGTGAAGGACGCGCATTGCGCGGATTCTTCTACCACTGGCTCGCCACCACTTTCGGACGTGTGCCTATGCTGGCCACCGGCGAGAACGGTGCCAACACTCCCGAAAAGGCCCGTGCTCAGACATATGCTGAGATGTGGGACTTCATCATCGAGGACTTCAAGGCTGCCGCAGCCCTGCTCGACTGGAAACCTTGGGATAATGAGTACGGACGCTGCACCAAGGGTATGGCTCTCGCTTTCTTGGGCGACGCCTACATGTGGAAGGCTTATCGTCTGACCGATGGCGCCAACGGCATCAGCGGTGTGGGCGTAGCTCCTACAACCGACAAAGAATGCTACCAGCTGGCAGCAGAGTGCTTCAAGCAGATTCTGGAAAGCAACACCTACAAACTGAACGAGTCATTCACCACCTTGTGGGATCCCGCTTCCGCTTGGGGACCTGAGACCATCTGGTGTGAGCAACTCGACGAAGGCAGCAACTGGGGCCAGTGGGACAACCTCACCTCAAAACTGATGCTGAAGTGGTACACCGCATGTCCTGAGAACGGCGGTTGGGGCTCGCTCTACCTCTCTTGGGAGTGGTACTCCTGCTATGAGAATGGTGACAAGCGTCGTGCCGGCTCGTGCTACACCGGTGCTGTCCCGCAGATTGACCCTAAGAACCCCGCCTACGATCCTCAGTACGAAGGATGGATTGAGCCGGCTGTTTACGGTGTGAACCCCTACCTCCAGGAAGTGCTGGGCAAGGGCCAGGCTGGTACCGCCACCAAGCAATTCCACTTCAACAACGGCGAATGGGCACCTGCCATCTGGAGCTCGAAGATGTGGCGTACCGCCTCTGCCGACTACAAGTCATGGGGCGACGGACACTGGAGCCCGACTCCTATCTACTGGAAGCGTCTGCCCAATGTCATGCTCGACTATGCAGAGTGCCTCTTCCGCCTCAACGGCGGCGATGATGCCACTGCCTGGGCACAGCTTGACAAATTGCGCGAGCGTGCTTTCGGTAAACTGGAAGCTGGCAATGAGGATGCGCTCACCAACAAATACCTGCCCTACTACAACCAGTTCGCAAACTGGACGGAGCGTGTTGACGGCTCAACCGACAACGGTGGCTTGTTCGTCAAGACCCGCACCGAGTATCCTATCCCCTTCGGAAGCAACGACGACAAGCGCGTGCCTGCTAAGCAGTACTACACTCAGTATGCTCAGTCGAAAGGCTTCTCGTCACCTGTGTGGAAAGTGGCTGTGAACACCGAGCGCCGCAAGGAGTTCAACTGCGAGTGGTGCCTCCGTCCGGATATGCAGAAGTCAGGCTTCATGGCCGACCATGTGGCCCACAACTATCCGAAGCGCAACGTGGAGGATCTCAAGGATGTGCCTTGGACCAACCGCGACTACGACTACAACGACTTGAAGATGGACATGCCTATCCCAATGGATGAGATCCTCAAGAACCCGCTCTGCGACCAGAACCCTGCATACGTAGGACAATGACCGGTGGCACGCTGCGCCCAAGTCAGTAAATACTCATCGTGCATCATTGAATAGTTGTGAGACTTGATGACTCACGATAAGAGAAGGAAGGGTGCCGCGTCGTAAAAACGCGGCACCCCGATTTTTTCCTACACATTAAACTAACGGATAACTCTATTATGATTCAGCGAAAGCATCTCCTCTGCCATCCGTTCACAGCCACCCTCCTGACGGCTGTCGCCGTATTCTGCCTGTGGTATGTCTTCTACCCGCAGCAGATGGCCAGCGACGAACAAACGACACTGTTCGTGTGGGACAAAGCTTTCCTCAGTCAATATATTTCCACTTACGGATGGACGAAGACCATCAAGGCTTTTGTCGCCCAGTTCTTCTATCACCCTATGCAGGGCGCACTGGTCATCGCCTGTGCCAGCGCCGCGTTGCAGTGGCTCTGCTGGCTGCTCTTGCAAAAGATATGCCGAAAAAGCAACAAGGCGGTAAAAGCGGTCTTATTCATCCTCTCATTCCTACCCACGATATGGCTCAACTGCCAGGTGGGCACCGCCGATGCCGGCACGGCCGAAGAACAGGCCTACGACCTGCTCCTGCGCAAAAGCGACTGGGACGGCATCATCAAAAAAAGCCAGACACTCACACCCACATCACCGGCATGCCGCAACGCAGTGGCTCTGGCTCGCTATTTCAAGGGCTACGGCAGCGCCGATGAGGTTTTCAGGAGCCTGACACCCACCAGTCAAGCACTCACAAGCAAGACAGCCGCGCAGATGATGAGCGACATCTATCTGTTCCTCGGACTGCCCAACCTCTCTCAAAGAGCTGCCTTCGAAGCCATGGAAGAAGGGTGGAACGGACGGGCATTGCACCGGCTCGTAGAGACAGCACTCATCACGGGGCAATATAAGGTGGCTGGCAAATACCTCGGACTGCTCCACCACACCCTCGGCTACCGCAAATGGGCCTTGCAGACACTTCCGCTATTGAATCATCCGGAGGCCATCGACCAGCATCCTTTCTACGGCAAAATCCGCCGGATGTACACCGAAACCCAAGACCAGTTTTTCCTCTAATGCCATCTTGTCATGAAAACTCCTCTTTTGCCTACCCTACTGCTGATACTCACTGCAGCCGCTTGCACGCCTACACCCCACGACGTGACGACAGACGAGAGCTATCCCGATATCTTCCCCGACTATATCGGAGTGACCGTCCCGGCAGACATCGCGCCGCTCAATTTTGAGATGGCCAGCGACAGCATAGAGGCTATCGACGTCACGGTGAAGGGCGCAAGAAAAGGACAGATACATGTCTGCGGCGAATACGCCGACTTCGACATCGACCAATGGCACGGATTGCTGAAAGCCAACAGAGGCGACAGCCTGGCGGTAAGCGTCATCGCCAAATGCGGAGAGCGATGGATACAATACCGCGATTTCGGCATCTACGTCAGCGACACACCACTCGACGAGTGGGGCATCACCTACCGCCGGATCGCACCTACCTATGAACATTTTGGGCCGATGGGCATCTATCAGCGATGCTTGAGCGATTTCGAAGAGAGCACGCTCATCGACAATCATCATAACGAGGGCATGTGCATCAACTGCCATACGGCCAACCGCACCACCCCCGACACCTATGTCTTTCACGTCAGAGGCAAAAACGGTGCCACCGTGGTGCACCGGATGGGACAGGACGAACTGCTCGTGGCTCGCAACGACAGCCTTGGCGGTTCTATGGTCTACCCCTACTGGCATCCTGGAGGACGCTTCTGCGCCTTCTCCACCAATAAGACGTCGCAGATGTTTCACACTGCTGGCAACAAGCGCACAGAGGTCTACGACAGCCAGTCGGACATCTTTGTCTACGACACCGAGCGACACGAGCTGCTCACCGACACCCTCGTGATGCAGACCTATTGGGCAGAGAACACCCCTGTCTTCTCGCCCGACGGGAAATGGCTCTATTTCACCACGGCACGCCGTCAGGTCTACCCCACCGACTACGACAAAGAACGCTACAGCCTCTGCCGCATCAGTTTCGACGCTCTGACAGGACACCTCGGCGATCAAGTCGACACACTTGTCAGTGCCTACGCCACAGGCAAGAGCGTCACATGGCCGCGCCCGTCCTACGACGGCAGGTATGTGATGTATACCCAGGCCGACTACGGCTATTTCTCCATCTGGCACCAAGAGAGCGACCTGTGGCTCCTCGACCTGGAGACAGGCGACACAAGACCCATCAACGAGGTGAACAGCGACAAGGCTGAGAGCCTGCACAACTGGACAACCAACGGCCGGTGGTTCCTTTTCACCAGCCGACGGGGCGACGGGGTCTACACTCGCATCTATCTGGCTTCTATCGACACGCAGGGGCGTGCCACCAAGCCCTTCCTGTTGCCCCAGCGCCATCCCAAGTCCTACGACCGCACATCACTTTTCTCCTTCAATACTCCCGACTTCTCTTCCACCCGCATAGAGACCGACATGAAAGCCATGCTCAAGCGCATCACGTCAGACGAGCGCACTCCCACCCACACCATCGTCAAGCGATAGGGAAACAGCGTTTTGCGCTCCTTTTCTCCATAAGAAAAGGAAGGAAGACACTATAAATTTACAAATCTTGAGATAGGCGCAAATGACGGAGGAGCAGATTGAAGCAAAGAAGCAATTTGCCGGGGAGAAGAGGACCTCTATGAAACGTCGTGACGACCGCCACGACTATACTGAAAGGCGCATATATATGATTACCCTTGAGGTGGAAGGCCGGCGCCCCATTTTTGGGCGATTGGTCGGTGATGCCTTTGCGCCTTCTGGCAGTGACAATGAACCCCGCATCGAGCTCTCGGAACTGGGAAAGGCCGTGCAAAGCGAATGGATGGGCATTCACAGCTACTTCCCGCAAATAGAGGTGATGGCGGTGCAAATGATGCCCGACCACATGCACGGCATTCTCTTTGTGACTTCGAAACTGCCGCTCCACTTAGGGCAGGTCATCTCTGGCTTCAAAGCAGGATGCCGAAAAGCCATGAGAGCACTGGATGCTGCCAACTCGCGGGCTGCTGCGGCGAAGCCGCAGCCTACGGAGAAAGCAGCGAAAGACCAAGCAAAAACGCCTGAAGACCAAGCAAAAACGCCTGAAGGCCAAGCAAAAACGCCTGAAGGCCAAGCAAAAACGCCTGAAGGCCAAGCAAAAGCGCCTGAAGACCAAGCAAAAGCGCCTGAAAGCCAGATGCGTCTTTCTCCGCAGGCAGCGGCTCC
>ODAI010297894.1_pt1 | contig 14862 bp, 16 predicted proteins | sample 1539321 | NCBI WGS metagenome assembly ODAI01 (sample SAMN02144231, study PRJEB22623) | gut metagenome | biome: sheep rumen | host: Ovis aries | place: New Zealand
ATATAACATAACCCAAGAAAACCTTGAGGTGAGGATGGCAGAACCAAACGCCACAATGGCAGAGGGAAACACAGTTTTTGGACGCGCTATTAGTTACGAGGTAGAAAGCGACAATTTGCGTTTTACCGAAATAATACACCGTGGGGCAGTAACGGACGAACTGTTAGCCAACAGTGACGTTTACTGTAGAGTTAATCACAGTGACGATTACATAGTAGCACGATGGAACAAGGGCAAAGGCAGTCTAAGACTTGAGAACCGCGCGGACGGTCTATATTATTCGTTTGAAATACCGCAGACGGAAAAGGGCAAAGAACTTGCGGAACATATACGCCGCGGCGAGATAACAAACAGTTCATTTAGTTTTGTTGTAGATGCAGACGGCGAGAGGTGGAGCAGAAGAAACGGCAAACCATATCATGAGGTAAACCGTATTTCATATTTGCACGATGTTGCACCCGTGTTTTTGCCTGCCTATAATAGTAGTACGTGCAGCCTGCGAGCCGCGGAAATTATAGCACAGTTAGAAAACGAAAACGAAGATATGACCGACGAAACAAAAACAGAAAATAAGGTTAAGGAAACTGTAGAGACAACCACCACAAACACGGTAACAACAGTTACCAAGAAGGTGGAGGAGATAACCGAAGAAAACAAACAAAATGATAATAGAAATAATGATATTGTCGCAGATTCTGTTAATAACGTTAGCAATACGGGCAATAACGAAGAACGCGCCGCAGAGACAGACGAGGAAGAAGTAACACAGGAAACGACAACAGAGGAAACAGAAGAACAGGAAGACACCGAGGAAGTGAGAGAGACCACAGACGAGGAAACAACCGACGAGGAAACAGAACAGGAAACAAACGATAATAACGAACATAATAGAAATATTAATATTAATATGAAGACTAAGAAATTTTCACTTGTTAGCGCAATTAATAGCGTAGTAGCAAATCAACCAATGGACGCGGTAACTAACGCAGTTAACCGCGCAGGACAAAACGAACTTGTAAACAGTGGCAGGGGCTACGTTGGGCAGATTTGTTTGCCACTTAATAACCGCGACGGCATAAGCGTAGAAACCGAAGGCGCGGATTTGGTAGGCGTTGAGGTTTGGGACATCACAAAACCACTTTACGCAAAGTCTGCATTAGTACAGAGCGGCGCGCGTGTACTTGACAACCTCACAAGTGACGTAGTATTACCAACAGGAAACGCCGCTACAGTTTATTGGGAAGGCGAACTTGAGACCGCAGGTGATGCAAACATTACTTTCAATTCTGCCAAGTTGCAGCCTAAACGCCTTTGTGCAACTACTTTAATTTCTAAAAAACTTTTGGTGCAGTCTCAAAACGAAAGCATTGAGGAATATGTTAGAAATACCATTATTGAGGCAGTACGTGCAAAGTTGGAGGAAACCATTTTAGGTGATGCAGCAGGCACAACCGAGAAACCGCAGGGCATGAGATATAACAAGACCGTAACAACCGTTACAGACTTTGCCGACCTTGTGGACGCGGAGGCAAGTGTTGACGGTATGGAAGACTACAACCCAAAATCTTACATTCTTTCAAACAAGGCAAAAGCCGCATTTAGAAGTATGGAAAAGGGAACAGGCGGTAACGGAATGGTAATGCAGGATGGCGAGATAGATGGAACGGCTGCAATTACAACCGCAGCACTTGAAGACAAGGCGTTTATTTACGGCGATTTTTCAAATGTTGTAATAGGCAATTTTTCGGGACTTGATATCGTGGTAGATTCAATTTCCGCCGCAGCACAGGCAGCAGTTAAAATTACTATTAACTTTTGGGTAGATTACGCACTCACACGCGATAACTTTGTTTACGGCGAAATCGGCGCGTAAGATAATAACACACAAACACACATTACACAATGTATATTAGTTTACAGACCATAAAAAAACACCTCAATATTGCGCCCACTTACACGGGGGACGATGACTATTTAACTATTATTGAGGATGCCGCAACAAAAGCGGTAGCGGCAACGTGTAATGTGGATTTTGCAGAGATAACGGAGGGGGGAGTAAATAGCCTTCCTTCTCCGTTGCTTTTTGCCTGTCTTTTAGTTATTGGCGATATGTACGCGAACAGAGAAACGACCGCATTTGCGAGTGTAAGCAAATTGCCAACACTTGAATATCTCACGGCAAATTTTACCGATTACGTAACAACGCGAAAGGAGGGATAATATGCAGGCAGGCAGACTAACAGAAGACATTACCATTACACGCCCAACAGTTACGCAAAACGAATACGGCGAACAGATAACAACATACGCAACCGTTGAGACGTGCAAGGCATACGCCGAATATATCACAGGCGGCAGCGGACGCACGGAATCAATCGAGGAGATAACGTACAACTCAATATATATGTTTACTGTTTATTATCACGTGGACGTAAAAAACTATGATGTTATAGAGTGCGACGGCAACAAATATAATGTTGTGTTTATTCAACCGAACAGGACGGCGAATTATAAGAGAATAAAATGTGAGGCAATAAATGAATAATAACAGTTTATACGTCGGCGAGTGGATTTTTAACACACTGTCACAGATTGAGGGGATAACAACCATTTCCCCCGTATGCGTTACACAGGGGACACAATGCCCGTACGCCGTATATTATAGGCAGAACGTAACGACACCGACAACAAAGGACGGGGCAAGCGGTGACACACTCACGTATAACCTCAACATCTACACAAGCACATACAAAGACGGTTTACACCTCATAACCGAGGCAAGAAAAAAACTTTCACGACCGACCAAATATAACAATATGGTTATTTCGGATTTTGCGATTAACGGCGGCGATGAAGATTTTACAGGGGACATTTACATACAAAGAATAACATTTAAAATTAAGGTAAAGGATGGCAACAGTTAAAAAGACATACAACGGAAACGACATAATGTTATTTACAGAAAATAACAAATCTTTTGCACACGCGCAAAATCACACCTTCACCGTTAACGTAGAAACACGCGAGGACAACACAAAAGACAATCCCCGTAACCCTATTGTTAGCGTGTCAAAAATCACGTATGAGATAACAACGGAAAACCTGTATTGTGAAGACTTTGTAACTTTGTTTAACTACCTTGTAAACGGCGAGCCTGTAAAAATCAAATTCGGGCAGAAAAAAGACGAGGGGGAAAAGTTACCAAGCACGGGCGAAATTGAGGCGTGGACGTTAAACGGTGCGGAAAATTATTGGGAAGGTTATTTTCTCTTAACCTCTTTGCAACTTAACGCGAACACAGGCGAGACCGCGACATATTCGGCGAACTTTGCCGCAGTTGGAAAAGTTGAACAGAAAAACGACATAAAAACGGTTAATATTTTGTCTGCATCTCAAGCATGGACTCAAGCAACGGAAAGTAATTACAGGCTAATTAAACACGACATAACAGAAGATACAAGACTAACTGTTAAAATGATACCTTCGGGGACTCAATGGTATAATTACAATGTTTCTCAATATGGTAATTGTTGGGGTAGACCATTCGGACAAATGCCGACGGGACAATTAACAAACTATATAACTTTTGCAAATGACAGTTTGACGAAGACGGCAAAAATAATTAATGTAACTGTTACTGTATGGCTTAACAACACCGACGAGGAAAGCCACGAAATTAATATATTGGGTGAAAACGAGACAATCGCAACAGGTAGCAACTATATAACTGTTACACGTAATATTAACTACATTATAGAACCAAATACCGAATGGGAAACCGCGCTATTTGGCTTAATTAGTGGTGAATGGTGCAACGCATACGGCTTTTTTGACCTTAATATAACAATACTTGAAGAATAAAATAAATTAAATAATTTATAAATTATTATGGCAACATATCCAATCAAACAAACTTACGATGGTAACAACCTTATGATTTTTTACAATGAAAAATCGTGGGCATGGGCTACAAGTCACTCATTATCAATAAGTTGCGAGACCGTGGAAAATCAAACAAAGGACACGGGCAAATATTCGAGCGCGCAGGTAAGTAAAATTACACATGAGATAACAACGGAAAACCTGTATTGCACAGATTACGACACACTGTTTTCTTTGATGATTGCAGGCGAACCAATCACCCTCAAGTTTGGTCTTAAAAAGGACGAGGGCGAGGCACTGCCAAGCAGCGGAGATATTGAGGCGTGGACACCTTCAGACGTAGCAGGCAGCAAATACTATGAGGCAAAATATTTGATTACTTCACTAACTTTGAACGCCAACACAGGCGAGACCGCGACATATTCGGCAACCTTTACAGGCGTGGGCAAGATTGAGCAGAAAACTGTAGCATAATTGTAATTTGTTTCTCATATTTAATGTTTTGGCAAGTGAAAAAAATTGATTTTTTCGCTTGCTTTTACTATTTATAATAAAGAACATAATCAACTAAAAACAAAAAAAATATGCAGATACAAATTAACGGCAAAGACGTAGAAATTAAAAACACCATACGCGCGTTTATCCTTTACGAAAACATAACGGGAAGCACATTTTTTGCCCCATCCACACTTGAGGATATACTCACATATTTTTATTGTGTTGTGGTGACGAGTGCAAAGGACTATAGCATAACGTTTGACAACTTTTGCGATTACATAGACGAACACCCCTCCGCGATAAAAGAGTTTACAGAGTGGGCGCAGGCACAGGGCGAACAGACAGAGGCATTAAAAAAAAATTAAAGGTTGAAGACAACAAAAATAACGGGCGCATAGACTGTTTATATACCTACATAATGCGCGTGTTGGTGTATCAATACAAACTAATAGATTACGCCTATTATATGGACGTAATGCAGCCGTGGGAAATAAACGGTATATTTGACAATTTACAGTTTGCCAACGGTGCAGAGTGGGAACAAACACGTTTTATTAGTTACATATTGGCAAAGGCGAATTTTAAGGGCATAGGCAAAATAAAAGACTTTTTGCCGCTACCGTGGGAGAATGAGGAAACAACACAGAAAAAGCAACTACCCCAAACAATAACACAGGAAGAAATAAAGAGATTAAAAGAACTTGAAAAGGTATGGAAATAACCGAGGTAACACAACTTGAGGACTATGTAAGAGAGTTAAAATATAAAATACGTGGTGCGGTGCTTGCCGCGGCGTTTGACGGTAAAAAGGAAGTGCAAAACCTCATAGATGCGGAAAGTAACAAGTTACGCCAACGTACGCCCAAGTTCAAAAACGCGTTAAAAGGTGTAACACTCAACACGCAGGAGATTGTAAAAGGAAACAATGTAAAAATTTCTGTATTGGGCAGTAACAAAGACAAAACCCAAGTGTTACGCCTGTTTACAGGAAGTAAGGAAAACGAGCGTATGACAAGAAAAAAGGGTAGCCGCGGCGTATTGGCAAACCTTAACCCTTTGGACGGAGTATTAACACAGATTGAACAAAAAATAAATAACCAACTAAAACAAATAATAGATAATGGCTAACACGTTAACGGCAAAGATTGGCGCAGACTTGAGCGGTTTAGACCAAGGCGCGAAAAAAGCGCAGGACATATTACAGAATATCGCCAAGTCCGCAAAGGACATACGCGAGAAAATGCAGCAAATGGGCAACGTGAGCAAAGAGCAGATAAACGCATTTAATAGCGTTGCACAGTCTTTGCAAAGTGTCAACGTGGGAAACATGAACACGGCAGAGTCCACGGAAAAACTACAAAGTGCATTTGCAGAGTTGGGCAAGCAATACGGGCAAATGTCAAGCACCATGCAAAACGGCGAAATCGGGGCAATGGTGCAACAGTTGCAGGCACAGACCGCAGAGGCAAAAAACGCCGCAAGTGCAGTAACGCAGTATTTGCAAGCACAGACGCAGACAGGAACAAAGGCAAAGAGCGCAAAAGCGCAGTTAATGGGAATGACAAAAGAGTTAACCGCGTTAACAATACAATACCGCGCAATGAGTGACGAGGAAAAGAAAAGCGCAGCAGGCAAAGAACTTGCCGCCAAAATGTCACAAATAAGAACACAGGCGGCAGACCTCAAGGACACCATCGGAGACGTAAAACAGGAAATCGCCGCAATGGCAAGCGATACAAGCAGTTTAGATGCGTTTAACCAAGTTATAGGCGTAAGCGGTAACGCGTTGTCTTCGCTTGCATCAACTTACGCGCTTGTTACAGGGGATGAAGAGAGTTTTAAAAATGCGTTAGTGGCATTTACCGCCGTACAAAGTACCGTTAACACATTAACCGCGTTAGGCAACGTTATTAATAGTTCAAGTATTGCAATACTAAAAGTGCAGAAGTTGCAAGAATACGCAGCCGCCGCAGCAATAAACGTAAAGGCAGCGGCAGAGGGTAAAAGTATAATAATAACCAAGGCGGCAACAGTGGCACAACGCGCGTTTAATCTCGCGGCAAACGCAAACCCTTATGTCCTGTTAGCGTCTGCAATAATAGCGGCAACGGGTGCAATGTACGCCCTTTATAAATCATTTAATGAGGCAGCACCACAGGCACAGAAAACAAGTGCCGCGATGGAGGAGTTAAACAAGAAAATAACCGCGGCGCAACAGACCAACAGAGAAACCGCGGTAACGTTTAACGCCCTTGCCGAGGAATGGCAGAAAACAAAGAGTGTGGCAGAACGTAACGAGTTTTTGACGAAGTACCGCGAACAGATAAAGGCTACAGGACTTGATATTAAGAACCTGCAAGACGCGGAAAAGGCATTCGGGGAAAATGGAGTTAAAAATTACAAGGAGTACATACGCGCAAAAATCATACTTCAACAGGAAGAAATAAAGATGAATAAATACGCGCACGACCTTGTAATGAACCAACTAAAAAAGGAAAAGGCGCAAAGAATGTTAGCGTTAAATCCCACACTTGAGGGACTCAAAAAATGGGGCAAGGAAATAACAGACGCGGACGCACAGATAAAAGCAAACGAAAAAGGCATAGAAAGAGGATTGCAGCGTATAGGCGTAGCACAACAAAATTACGACAAGGCGTTACAGAAGATAAACGGCGGTAACAAGCAGAACAAAAAAGGCGGTGGAAATAAACAAACAGTAACCGCAAAAACCGACGTAAAATTTACAGGTGTAACTGCATCCATAGACAAGGAAATAGCAGACCTTCAGCAACAATTAAAAGCAACAGGCAAACCGCTTGAATATTACGCAGAGGTACAGGCAAAATTAAACATCAAGCAGGACGAGAAGAAAACACTTGAGAACCAAATAGCCAAACAAGCACAGGACATTAAAACAAAAATAAGCCTTGAAACCGCATACAAAAACGGTGACATTTCCAAGATGGCAAAGGAGTTAAAACCCGTGCCGTTAGTCATTACGCCGAAGATAGACACGGAGAAATTACAAAACGATATGGCGGCAATGTCCGAAAGTATAACCGCACAAGTTAACAAGGATTTAGCAAACCGCAGACAGAGAGACGCGGAGGCGTTGAAAGAACAAAAAAACGCAGTTGACGATATAGGCGCAAGCCTTGAGCAGTTAAGCGGTATAACCGCACAATGGGCAGGCGAGAACAACGCCGCAAGTGTCGCAATGTTGGTTATGTCACGCGCTATTATTATAGCAAAGAACGCCGAGGCGTTAGCAAACGCTATAGCGTCCGCGTCTGCCATGCCATTCCCTGCCAACCTTGCCGCGATTGCGACCGCCGTCGCAAGTGTTACCGCGATGTTTGCAGCGATTCCAAAGTTTGCTCAAGGTGGTGTTGTGGGTGGCAATAGTTACGTTTCCGATACTACGCCGATACTCGCGCACAAGGGCGAAATGTTGCTTAATAACACACAACAAACAAGACTTTGGCGGTTAATGGATTCACCAATAAACGGCAGCAATACAATAACAAACGGTAGTGTGAAATTTAAGATTGAGGGGCAAAACCTTGTCGGGGTGCTCAAAAACTATAATAACAAGTTGTCAAAAATAAAATAATATGAGATACACAGGCGAATTTACAGGCATAAACGACACCGAATATAAAGTAACTATTAACACGCCCACAGTTGGCGCGGACAAACAAATTATATTCGGCGAGTCACCCGTTATATTATCACAGAACGGCGGCGAACTGTTTCAAAACATCAAGCCGCAAAGTGCAACAATACAGATACAAACGACAGAAGACTTGAGCGACCTCTACACGTCCGCGCAGATGCAGAACACCGTAACAGTTGAAGACAAAACAAACGACGTGGTAATATTTGAAGGCTATGTTACGCCGAACCAATATAGCCAACCGTATATTTACGTTAACACGGTAGAAATTGAGTGTGTGGATTTGTTAAGTGTACTTATGCAAAAGAAGTACACACCACCAACCGCGGACGCATTACGCGACAGTCTGTTTAATGTCCTGTTACGTTATATCCCACAACACAATATATTAATATATTCGCCCGTTTTGAACCTTACACAACTAAATTTCAAAATTGATGCAGTATATAACGGAGAAGACACAGGAAAAACGTTAACAGTAAACGACGTAATAACGGAATGCCTAAAAACTTACGGTCTCGTTTTGTCTTCATGTAATAACACGTATTATATATTTGACAACGAATTATTAATAAATGACAATGCGCCGCAGTGGTACAACATAACAACACAAACGACAGTAACAAAAACAAACACCCCCGTTAACTTAACCGTTGACAACTACGCAGGCAGTGAACAAAATATAGAGATTGACAACACGTATAACCAAATAACGGCGGTTGCAGATATTGAGGCGTACGACGCGGAAATATTCGACGGTGGGGAAATATATCCTTTACCTTATGAGGGCGTAACAATACCTTATCCATACCGTGACTATTCATTATTAGACAATGCGAATTATACACGCCACTACACAGCGGAAAAAATATATAAGATAGACAACACACAGTATTACACAACGTATCACAAGGCAACGGGCGTAACAGTGGACGAAAACGGCAATATTACGGACATAACATTACAGGCAACGGACACAATGCAGGCAGACACAACGTTACAGGAGTATATAACGGCAATAACGACAAAAAGCCATTGGGACGGCATATATAGTGATTATTATGATTTCGGTGATTGGTTACCACAGCACCCAACGCCCGACTATGCAGCAAACCCCTTGGCGTGTTCGTTTGACGATTCCGTTAAAGATTTAGGAAATATCGGGACACTGTCATATAATCTTTACCATGGTGAAGACTACCCGTTTACGACGATTAATCATCAACCGTCAAAATTAGACAACGAAAGTAATTTAGTTTTTTATACCGGCGCGTTAGGTGTTAACGCTGCAATATATAAGACAAACAAAAACAATGAAGACACGCACAAAGACCAAGACGCGGCAATAATAGAAAAAGTGTATAAAAACCCGTCTTTTCCATCTTTCGGAATACGCACAGGCAATTACATAGATTACGCCGTAGCCGAGGGAAAAAAAGGTTATATTACGCTTAAAATGGATATATTACACCAAATCGGTGACGGGCGCGGACAACAAGTAACAACAAACCGCCGAACAATAACCAATTTTGTAAAGGACTTAACAAATGAAGATTATTTCGGACAGGATTCCAAAAAACACCAAATCGCGGAATACACATTCCCAAACGATGGTTTTAATTATGGTGTACTGTGCGCGTATTATATTCTGCGTGTGGGCGATAAAGTATATAACCGCCGCACTTGGGAAACATACGACAAAACACGAAAAGCCGAATATATGCGCCCGTTGTATTTTTATAACAGTATAGCAAAAAAACGGGACGATACACAAAAAATATACTTGAACGATTGGCTACAGTTGGCGAACAATGTAGATATATTTAGGGCAACCGTCAAAGTTGAGGAGGGCGAAATAATCATTGGTGAGGTAAACAACACCGACCAACTAAGCGGCGAAATGACATGCGAAATTTGGCTTTTGCCTATTCCGATAAAGGGCAAAGACATAAACGACATGGATATTATCGGTTTTAATTGGTGGGAAACTGTCATGCCGTACGACTATGATGAGGTATATTATAATTACAATCTGCCAAACGTGGCAAAGTTAATCAAAATAAAACAACCCACTTTCAGATATCAAGTAGTGGACGCACAACCGACATTTGACACCCTGTTAACGGTAGAGGGCGAGGAAAGCGCAGAGACGGACACAGACAAAGAAATAAAATACACCGTCGTTAACTCTACTGCATACGACCGAGCAAATGAAGATTTGGAGTTTTTGCTCTGTTCATACCGTGACGAAATACCCTTCAGTCCAAACTATTTAACCGACGCAAACGGAATACAAATAACGGCAATAACGGACGCATACGACAACCAAACCAAACGCCCCGAACAAAGAGTAATAGAACAGTACAACCGACATTATGAGACGGCAAAATATATATATAACGCACAGATACGCGATTATTACAGACCATACACACAGATAACAACACAGGACACCAACGGCAAAAAATATATTGCAGATACGCAAGAATGGAATGTGCAGCAAAATATAAATAAAGTTAGATTAATTGAAGTGTAAAGACTATTTATTTATATACATATATAATAAATAAATGGACGAGAACAAAGCAAAACACAGATTAATTTTAACGTACGTGTGCGTTATCGTGGGCATACTGTTTGGAGTTGTGGCAATGATACTGCCGCCGTTGGGAATAATAAACGATTCGGTATTGTGGTTCACGGGGCAACTGTTTATAATGGGTGCGACCTTTGCAGGCTTGACACTACCCGACATAATGAGGAAAAAAATATAATTCATAATGAAACTAAGTACAAACTTTACACTTGAGGAAATGACCGCAAGCAGAACCGCGGACAAATACAATATAGACAACACACCAACCGCCGCAGAGGTGGAGAACCTTAAACGTTTGTGTCTTCATATATTGCAGCCAATACGTGACGAGATAGACAGACCGTTAACCGTGACAAGCGGTTACAGGTGCAAACAGTTAAACAAAAAAGTTGGTGGAGTACCAACGAGCCAACACGTAACAGGGGACGCGGCAGACATAACGTTACACAGTAAGCAGGCAAACAATAAGTTGTTTAACGTTATCTCGGACATGATACGACGGGGAAAAATAACCGTGGGACAATTAATTAACGAGAAGGGCGGCGAATGGTTGCACATTTCCAACCCACGGCAAGGTAAAAAAACAAATCAAATAATTTATATATAAATTAAACTATTATGGCAGAATTAACAAAGTTTTTCGCCTCAAATGAACTTTTCGAGGCGTGGAAGAATGACAAAGAAGTACCAAGTAATGTTATTGCCGTTGTGCTTGACGAGACAGGCGAAGACATAGAGAAAGTGGCAATAGGCACAAACAACATCGACGGGCAATATAAAACGTATGAAGTTGAGAAAGGAGAACCCAAGGAATATGCAAACAATGATAATGTATATGTTTGTTATGGTACTTATAACTTCAAATATAATAATACGTGTTTTCTTCAGAAAGCAAATTTAATAAGTGAATTTGAGTTACCGCCTATTGTTGATGACCAATATACATCGCCATTTACATTTACCTTGTATGGTATTAATGGCGATGTCGATATTAATAATGTCGAAATATATTGGGGTGATATTTTCAAAACACCTGCAACGTGGCAAAATATCTATGCCAATAATAAGCCGATTAATTTTGTAAAAAATAATGATGGCTCATATACTTGCACAGTATGGCTTAACGAAATTAGTATTTCCAACGATAATTTTTTTATCGCTTATAAATTGCCATCATCAACAGGAAGCGAGACAACAGACGTAACCCCTTATATAATAGGTTATTGGAAAAACTAAGTGTTTTAACAATAAAATAAGTAATGAGCAATGACAAATGAAGTTGTTGCTTATTTTATTTTATCTGTAACATATTGATAACTAATAAGATATAAACAATATTTTTTTTATATCCCCCCGTGGGTGGTTTTTTGGAAAAGAGGGGCAGGAAATCGCGCCCCTTGACCTTCCTTACACAAAATCAATTTTTTGGTGTTTCACTTTATATTAAAATGTACGGGTACATTATTAAATGAATAACCGCCCACCCTCACGGGCAAGCGGTCACAATAAGAAAATAAAAATAACATAAAGTAATATAGCGTGTAATCATGAACTATATAATAATAAATAGTGCGAATATCGCAAAAAACATTATCGCCAACATAAACGGATTGCAGCAAAGCAGCCACAGGGCAATATATGCCGTACCGCACAGGGCAAAAAATGTAATTAATAAGTCTTTTAATTTGTTTCTCATATTGTTTGTAATTAAATAAATCGTTTATCTATTGCCTTCCCGTGCTCATATAAATGATGCCAAGCGCACAAGGCTTTCAAATTGTTGTAATCGGTGGCAAGTGCTTTTATTTCCTGTGCCGTTTTTCCTGTGGAAATTGGGCGTATGTGGTGAACCTCAACGGCGGCGGTTATTCGGCTTTCAACGCGTCCGTTACTGTTTACGATTTTGTCGTTTTTACAGTCTTCGCAAAGTGGATGCGCGGCAAGATATGCCAAGCGGACAGGGCGGTATATATTGTATGCGTCGCGTACGTCCTTACGGTTGTAACCGCTTTTGTGCTTTTTGCGCTTTGGTAATGTTATTTTTGCCATAATCTCATTAACGTTTTAATGTCGTGAAGGTATTTGTTTTTATCGTTCAAAACGAAAATATCGCCGTCGTATATCATAATATATATATTGTTGTCGTGGCATTTGTCAAACAGTAAAGCGCGTTTATACTTACAAATGGGATTTGTGCATTTAAAGAATGAAATCGGCTTAATCTGTATGTTTATTTTTTGCCCATCCTTTACCGCCACAAGGTCTATGCCTTGTTTGTCTTCCTGTTCGTTTGCCGTCCGCGCGTCCCATCCTTCCGCTTTAATTATATTAATTGCGTATTCTTGCATCATACCACCGCGCCACGTATCAACCGCCAAACGCTCATATACCCATTTTTTAGCGGTTTCCGTGTCAACCTCTGCCAAGTCTTCCACCGCGTCAATAATGGCGTTAACGTCCGTTGTTTCCTGTATCTTTTCCCACAGTTCACCACATGAAGATATATTTTTTTTATTGTTGTTAAATATCTGCATCATATTGGGCAAGTATAGCCGTACACGCTGCCACGCCTCATTAATTTTGCCGTTGTCTTCCATAATAATTTTACCTGTTTTATCTTTATTTTCTTATTTATAAATAGTTGGCAAAATGGAAATGTCCGCAAAAATGCCTTGATATACATCAAGGAAAGTAAAAAAGTTAATGAGATAGTGAAAAAAGTGTTTGTTTCTCGCGAAATCGGGAATAATTTTGCAAGTGACGTTATATTTATTATTGTAAACGGGTTGCAAACCGTTGGCGTGGGGATTTTTAATTATATGGTTTATTGCCCCACGCCTTAATTACACAAACACAAAAACCATATAATTTCTATTGAATATAAATAAATAAACCATATAAAAAAATGAATAGATTTTCGGAATTTGTGGCAGTGCCCAAAATTTACAATGAACTTACAGGCAATGAACTTAAAACGTTTGTTGTGTTGCTTGATTTGGCAAGTTATTTTGCCAATGATAAAGGCGTTTTCTTTCGCTCACACGCGGATTTGAGGGAACAAACAGGCATGAGCATTAACACGCTTAAAACATCAATTAAAAAACTTGAAGATAAAAACTATATTACCATTACATCATATAACGACGGTAAAACTAACAACGCATATAACCGAGCAAATGAATATAAGATTAATTACACTTTCATTAATGAGTTATGCGAACAGAGAAGGGGTCAAAAATTGACTCCTTTAACCAATGAGAAGGAGTCAAAAAATGACTCCTTTAACACAGAGAAGGGGTCAAAAAATGACAGTAAAAGGAGTCAAAAATTGACAGAGAAGGAGTCAAAAATTGACTCCCATATAAGAAAGAATAATAAAGAAATAACTAAAGAATATACTAAAGAAAAAATAGATAAAAAAGAAATTGAGAGTGTAAGGAGTGACAACGGAACGAGTGCAACGAACAAACAACAGGAACAGACACACGGGACAAAACACAACACTTCAACGGAGAATAAAAAACACATAACCTCAAAGGACATGAGAGAACAAGACAGTAACACGGCAAAACGTATTAACGACCTCAAAAACGAGATAGACACGTACAAGGACATAATGTATAACACCATCCTTCAAGAGGTGGGGGAAAAGGCATATAACAACCTGTGCAAATGTATGAACGAGTTAAGCGCAATAATGAACGTTGACGATTACAAGGCATACCGTAAGCACGTTTCTAATTGGTGGAACGCTACAAAACAATATCTCAAGTGGCAACGCAGACAAGACCAAGACACCCAAATAATGAGGGATAAAATAGAAAGCGCGTGGCAAGGTTTCGAGTTTGCAAAGGATGCAGCCGAGGCAAAGAAAATGCTTGAGGTGTTGGTGTATCGCCTTGAACACTTCAACGGAACGGACAAAAACGAACTTTACACCAAGTACCACGGCAAAGTTAACCAACTTATAACAACCTCAAGAAAACATAATAACGCATATTTGGCGTTTGCCAACGGTGAAGATATGGAGACGATACCCACAGAACGCGCAGAAACACCCCAAGAACAAAGCCAAACGGCACAAGTGGAACAACTGCCCACGGAATGCGAAACAGTGCAAAATAACGACATTTCCGACGTTTGGGACGATAACGCCACGTCAAACGCGGACGTTAACGACGAGACAATAACCCCAAAGGACACCACAGAA
>ODAI010184633.1_pt1 | contig 14861 bp, 18 predicted proteins | sample 1539321 | NCBI WGS metagenome assembly ODAI01 (sample SAMN02144231, study PRJEB22623) | gut metagenome | biome: sheep rumen | host: Ovis aries | place: New Zealand
AATTCAGATCTTACAATAAATGTAAGTTTAATTTTTGTATCATATACAGACATATCTGTCCAAGGCATTCCATCAAAATCAAATATTGAATCAACTGCTCTTAGAAAGATTTCTCTATCTTTAATTTTTAATAAAGGTTTAGGAGTAGAATATCCTTTCTCTTTAAATCTACTTCCTTCACCTGCCATAGGCATGATTACATGTAAAATTTTATTCATACTATATAGTTTTACTTCTAGATTAATATAGACACAATGATATTAACTTTTCACTGCATTATCAAAATATTGTTCATAAAGCTGTAAACTATCAACACACCAAATTATATTCTTTTTAACTACATTATAGTAAGTAGATAATCTTGCAAATAAATATTCATATACTTTCATATGCCAATTATAATCAGTTCTAAATTCAATAGCATCATTTGAACGCATATGAACAGAATATTCTAATTCATAAGTATCATTTCCAATAGGTAATAATGATACATGCATATACATAGTGCATTGCAAATTATCTGTCGATGTCATAACAATAACTGCTTGCCTACTATTTGGATTATCTACTAATGTATTCCAACATTTTACAAGTTGATCATCTTTATATAAAATTGGAGTGTAATTCTCCTCATACCACGATTTATCAATCTTAGGTATTTTTTTAATGTCACTAAAAATGTAGCCTTTGTTACATTCAAAGACTACATTTCTAATTTCAACATATTTTCGTCCATTCATACAATCATATCCACAATCTTTTATATTATGATTGCGAACTTCTTGTATTAATAAACTTCTAATATCATCAATATTAAACATTCTCTAAAAATTTAAAATGCCTCTCATAAACATGTAATGAACCAGCATTCCAATGAATATCTCCTGGAGTTACGGTTTCACTAAATTCAAAAGTTAAATCTCTACTTAATTTTTCTAATACCCACTTAACCCAAAGATAATCATTATCATATCCAAATACAGCATCATTACTTCTTATATTTACGATACAATCAAGAACAGTACCAACACCATCATATTCATTTAAGAAATAATGAACATTTTGCATACACATAAAATCATGCATTCCGTTCTTATTATAATCTGTCTGCATACTTGGACGATTATAAATCATTATAGCTTCTCTTGTATGACGGTCACTAATTAACTTATTCTTACATGATTCATATTGATTACCATTCTCTTCACTAAAAATACACCAACCATAATTTGAATTGATAAAACCATCTTTATCTGCACAAGCTAACCACATCTTAGGTGTATCACCTGGAATATCATGTACATTTAATGATTGACTCTTATACCACTTAATCTCTCTATCAACATAATCATAATTAGGTTCACGAATTATCCAATCTTTATCGGCGAGAAACGTTGCATTTTGAATTTCAATTGTTTTTGATTGTTGAACCTCATTTCCAATTGTTCTAAATTCACCTCTTTGATATTTATCTAAAAAAATGTTTCTTATGTCATTTGTCGTTAATTCTTTCATTAAGTTTTTTATACACCTATATTTATAAAATCATTAAATTCAATTAATATATCTTCTCTTGTTCTGAAGTTATCTCCTTCATTAACAATTATCTTATGTTTCTTTAAAATTGAATAATCATATACCTCATCAAATAATTCCAATTCCCTCTTCATCTTTTCAATATCTGCATTTGATAATGATTTTCCATCATCATTCTTCTTAAGTAAATTTAATGATGTTGATGTTAATTGAACATATAAGATATCATCATAATTAAAATTCTTAAGAAGATAATCTTCTGTTATTGAAATCATTTGCTTAATTTTATCAGGGTCTCCATTTCTATACATTTGTCCATAAACGAATTCACCTTGATAAAATCTATTAAAAACGATTACTTTAATATCATTTCTTTTATTATCTTGAACTGCATTATATGCATAGATATAAAATAATTTACATTGCTCCTCAAATGGATCATCACATACGGGAGGCTTATCACAATGAACTAATTTTACTACTGGATTATTGTCAATTATACTTTGAATTAATGTGTTCTTACCTGTATTGTCTGGACCTTCGATTATTATTACTTTCATATATGAGAATCATATATTTTGATAATATAATATAGAAACTTCATGGATTACATTTCCATGAAGTTCCCAATTTCATTTAAGATCATATCTGTTGTTTTTCCTTCTCTTAAATATTTCTCAGCTTTAGTAAGAATCCTTGTATATCTTGGTATTGACTTATTATAAACATCTCGCATATAAGAAGAATTGCCAAGTCCAATCTCATGTTTTGAATAAGATACAACTGAAAGAACATCTCCAAGTTCAACAATAATTCCTTCAGGAGAACTCATATTATTAAATTCTAACATTTCATCTGCAAATTCTTTTGAAATCATTGATGAGTTAACTTCATACTCAGCTTTCTCTAATTCTCTATTAAGTCCTTTATATTTTGTTTTAATAGGAAAAGGAACATCAGAAATAAATACTTCGTTAAAATCATGAAGTAAAGCCATTCTTAATGCTTTCTCCAAATTAAAATCATAATAGTCATGTAACTTAAGAACATATGCAGCAACGAAAAATGAATGTTCTGCAACTGACTCTGAGCTTACTCGAGGTGCTGCTTGGTATCGTGTCAAATTTCTTAAATTATTGACATTAAACAAATAATCTGTCAAATTTGAATTAATCATAATGGATACTTTTTAAATTGTTATATAGAATATTTAATCATAATGGTTAATTTTTTAACTATTATGTACATTAATAATTATGACTTTATATACTTATATATTTTAATATAGAATACTGTGTATTTTTTATTTTTATATATATAAGTTTATTGTAATTCAAAATATATGAGAACATTCAATCAATTCTTAGAATCAAAGTATGTTAGTTCAATTAATGAACTTGAACAAATATTAGAAGCAGAAGAAAATACTGGTACTGAGAAAAATCCAGAAAAAGGTGAAGCAGACCAGGCAGTTGAACAAGCTGCAGAACAAAATGGAGCAAAAGATGACAAAGTTCAAACAATAGATATGATTAAAAGAAATGAAGAATATTTCTTTAAGAATATCATATTCTTTACAAACGAAAGAGAAGCTTCAAAGAATAAGACATTAAAGAACTTACAAGAAGCTATTAAGAATACTGATGTAAATCTTGTTGTATTTGTTTCAGAAGAAGTTGATTATACAGCAAATGACAAGAAAATAGAAATTAAAGATACTAAAGAAAAGTTTACAATTACAGACCAATCAAATATTGATACAATTGTAATTGTTAGATTAGGCGCTCAGGATTCTGAAGAATGTATGGAATGTGTAAAAGAATTACAAGATTGGGGATTATTTGTACTTAATCCAATTCAGGCTGCTAAGAGAGCATCAAATAAATATGCTTCTGCAGTTCTTATGCAGAGATATGATATACCTCAGCCTAAATTCTGTCTTCTTTCATCAAAGGATGTAGCAAAAGGTGAAGAATCATTACAAAAGAAACTTAAACTTATTTATAAAGAAGTAGGTGAGAATAAAGAAGAAGATGAAAAGAGAGAATATGTTGTAAAGATTCTTGATGGCCACGGCGGCACAGGTGTATTCATGACAACAGGTAAAGGTATTCTTGCAATCCTTCAAGCAATATTTGCTATTGACCCTGAAAGAGAATTACTTCTTCAGAAAAAAGAGGAAGCAGATGGCGGAGATATTAGAGTACATGTTTTAACAACAAGAACAAAACAAATTATTCTTGCTCAGATGAAGAGAAAGAAACTTGGCGGAGATTTTCGTTCAAATGTTTCTTTAGGCGCTCAGGCTGAAAAGGTTGAAATTACACCAGAACAAAGAGATATTGCATTAAATGTAGCAAAGATTTCAGGTATGCCTTGGTGTGCTGTTGATATTATGCCACTTGTAAAAGGAAGTAATCCTGAAATTGGAGATAATGTTGTTCTTGAATATAACTGTTCTCCAGGTACAGAAGGTATTTCTGAAGTAATTGGTGAAAACTTCTGTAAGATACTTCTTGATGCTATTAATGATATTAATGAACTTGTACTTGCACCTAAGTCAATTGGTTATATTGAAAATATGAAATTCATTATGGATAATGATTCAGAATTTGAGCTTGAAGCAAAATTTGATACAGGTAATGGTGCTAAAGCTTCTACAATTGGTTGTGAATCAGTTGAAGTAGTTGGCGATAAAGTTTCAGCAGTTATAAATGGTAAAACATATAGATTTAAGAAGAGTGGAGTTTCTAATCCTATAGTTGGACAAGTACGTGAAGAAAGAGTTACTGTTACAGTTCCTTGTATTCAAATTGGTTCAAGAAAATTACTTGATGTAGATTTTGCTCTTGTAGATAATAGAAAGAAATCAACACCTGTTCTTCTTAATAGAGATATAATGGCTAAGATGGCTTATCAGATTAATCCTGGAGCTAAACATACTCTTGAAGAAGAATTCCATTCATCAGAATATAATAAACATAGTAGAGATGAAAAAGCTTAATTTATACATATTTGAAAAGCTTCATCTTAATAAAGATATAAACTTACATAAATATTATCCAAAAGATAAAGATGAACTTAAATCTTTAATAGATAAACTTATTAAAGAAAGAGGTAATAATGCTGATTTAAATGATATTGATGTAAGTAATGTTACTGATATGGCGGGGATGTTTAGTGAATTAGAATTTAATGGTGATATATCATCTTGGGATGTAAGCAATGTTACTAGTATGGCGTGGATGTTTAGTGAATCTGAATTTAATGGTGATATATCATCTTGGAATGTAAGTAAAGTTAGAAACATGAGTTATATGTTTTATAGATCTAAATTTAATAAAGATATATCAAAATGGAATGTAAGTAAAGTTAGAAACATGAGTTCTATGTTTTTTAATTCTTATTTTAATCAAGATATATCTAAATGGAATGTAAGTAATGTTACTGATATGGCGTGGATGTTTAATGAATCTGAATTTAATGGAGATATATCTAAATGGGATGTAAGTAAAGTTATTTCTATGGAACATATGTTTGAAGATTCAAAATTCAACGGAGATATATCTAAATGGAATGTAAGTAATGTTAAAGGTATGCGTTCAATATTTTTAAAATCTCCTTTACAAAAAAATCCACCTAAATGGTATAAGAAATAATATGAATAATTTAAGTACATATATAATAGAAAAGCTTCATCTAAATAAAGATACTGAAGTAAAGAATCTTTTTGATTTAGACGATTTATATTTACTAATTCATAAAATAATTGTCAGAGAACATTTAGGTGGTACTCCAGAATTAAAAGTTTTCGTTGAAAATACTCTTAATATTAAAGAATATGATGACGGAAATATAACAATTATACCTTCAAACTGGAATAAAGAGTTTAAACATCATTACGAAATAATTAATGATAGAATTGTTATGTGTAATACAGTAGATTCATGGGATAAATCACTTTTATTACCATCTGAAGAAGCTATTAATTTTCTTAAAAATCTTTCAAAGAATAATTATTGTATAGACATGGAAGAATATTTTGGGGAAAATAAAAAGAAAGTAGTAGTTAGAAATGATTCTGAAGAACATACTATAACTGATGAGGAAATAGATACTAGAATTAAAGAAATAAAAGACTTGTTATGATTAATTTACATACATACATATCTGAGAAACTTCATCTTGATAAAAATTTAAAAGCATCTGATGATAAAAATTATATTGTAGATGATATTGTAGATAGAATACATAAAAGTTTTATACATTTTATGGTTTCTCGTAAAGATTATGATGTAGATCTTATTAATTATAAAAAGTATGTTGTAGATAAACCAGAAGATACTTGGTATGTTGAAATAGAATTTTATACAAATGATTCAAAACAAGTAAATACGATTTCTAAATACATACAAATTAAATTAGAAGATTTAATACCTGAAAAGAATGTAAATTACTACGAGATATATAAAGGTAAATATGTTATAAAAATTTATCTACACGACCCTGAATAATGAAACATTTATTATCATATATTGTAGAAAAACTCCATCTTGATGATGTTCCAGAATATAATCATGATATTGATACAAGCGGAGTAAAAGTAGATATGCAAATGGACGATGAAGATTTACAAAAAATTGAAAAATTATCTGAAGATCTTCCTCAGAAACCAGATGAAATTAAAGCTACAAAATCAGGTGGTGTTAAATTAGTTTATCATATACCAAAGAATAATACTCCTTCTGGTTCAAAAAAGAATAAAGAGATTCATATTACAAAACCAGAAAGATATCAGAATAAATGTTATAAGATAACTTGGCATAATGGTCATCGTTCATTGCCTTATGAATATCCAATGGGAGATGATTGGAAAAAGAAAAATGGTGAACCTAAATTAAAAACAATTGAAGATGTTTTTTCAGCATTGCAAGAGATGTGGGATAGAAGATTTTAAATAAGCAAAAAATAAAGCTCCTATTAAATAGGAGCTCTTTTTATCTTTATGTATTAGTATTACTTACTTAATGCGTAAATTAATTCCAAATGATTGCTTAATTCTTCTTTTTCAAAACCAGCCTTCTTAGCAGTAATTGCACCTAATGAGAAGATTGCATTACCTGCAAACATTTTAGCATCATCAAATAACTTTGTAACTAAATCAGCACCTTTCTTTGTTAATGCTATAATTTCTTTTACTAATAAAATTAAAAGACCTGCAGTTGTTAATGCAATATCTTTACTAATTTTTCCAATAGCAGCAATAATATTTCCTAATGTATCTTTAATCTTATTAAATGCTCCTTCAATCTTACCGATTACTTCGGCAACACCATCTTTAATATTTTCCCATTTATCTCCAGCCCAAGACTTAAGATTATTATATGCTTCCTTAGCTTCATTTGACCATTCATCAAATTTTGCAACAACTGCATCCTTAGCATTCTTAATACCTTCCTTTGTCTTATTGATTGTTTCTTTTGCTTTATCTTCAGCGTTATCTGCGAATCCAGCTAACTTTCTAAGTTTATCTCCAAACCAACCTTCATTTAACTGATTTTCATCATAAACCTCATTAGCAAATAATGTTTCATAAACATCTTTCATTGTCCATCCTTCTGCTACAAGAGCTAAAGATTCTTCAACAATATTACTATTTAATTCATAGTTTGTTGATTTTATGTACTGGGTAATTGTTTTCATTTAACTTTAAAATTTAATTTATTAAAAATAAAATAAGCAAAGGTAATTTATCTATACATTTTTATTTTTAATTAAATTAATTGTGATTAATAATGATTAGACAGAAGGTAGTGTTGGGAAACTATATATTTCTAGTAGATCTTTACAAAGCTGGTAAAGATTTAGTTAATCCTACATATAGAGAATTCTATCTTCTTAGAGATGTTGATCTTATTTCTGGAACGCTTTGCGACCGCCACATATATTTTATTAATAAAGAAATATATGATAAGAAAAACATTATTTATCCTATTAATAACACTACAGCAGTAGGATATTCAACAGATGCAAAAGCTTTCAATTCTAACATAAATGTAAATAACTTAGAAGGAAGTATTTATCATATTTACAAAAAGGAAAATGAAGAGTTTACTGATGCTACAGTATTATGTGATATGCTCCGTATATACTTTCCAGTAAATAAGAATAACATTGATTGTATTCTTGATGTTGAAAACTTTATTAATGACATTAAATTTCATTATCTTATTTCAGATATTCATGATTATGAAAGATGCGCAGGTAATGAAATAACTTATGAACATCAACTTTATTCTGAATATATTGATATTTATATTCCATCATTAGATACTTTATTATATGATAGTTCTTTATACATAAATGAATATGATACATGTATTAATGATTTAACTGGAGAAGTAATTAATGAATATTATGATAATAAATCAGTAATTCCTTTTAATACAATTTACTATCCTTTTAAAATATTAACTGAACGTGATAATCAGAATAAACCAATTTATAAGAAAAACTTTATCACTTCAGCAAATTACATCAATAATCAATTTTACAGTACATTAAATTTAATAATGTATCCTTATAGTGAAATTGATTCATTTGGATATTTTACTCCTGATAATGATTTAAAAGTAAATGTTAGAAGCTTCAATATGAAAATTGAAGTTTCATTAAATACTGAAATAAGATTTCCATTATCATCAGATTTTAATGATGAAGAAGTATATGAAAAATATTATGGTGTTCCTTGTGCTATAAGTACATTTAATATTAGTGATGAAACAGAAGAAACACTTATTAATAAGTATCTTAAATTAAATGGTCTTACATTAGAAGATTATGAATATTATGATCCTAATGATGAAGACAGAATTGATTATAAAGAAGCTGACGACGAATATTTTGGAGAAGAACTTTGGGAAATAAAGAAGACTGGTTTTTATATTGAGATGTCTACTGATAAAAATTTCAAAGATATATTCTTTACATATAAAGTAAACATTGATGATATAAATTCATTAATTGATAATTTTACATTTCCTCTTTATGGTATCTTCTCAGATTGGAATGATGTTCCATCAATAATTGTTTATAGAATAACATTTATTGATAAAGTAGCTTGCAATAAGATACAATCAAATCCAATAATTATAACTGATGAATGGTATAAATTCTTAGTTAATAATGAGCTTAAGCATAAGCTTCATTTGAATAAAGTATATAAATATGTAAACAATAATATGTTAGTAGGAAATTATAATGATGCTACTCAACCAATCTTATTTATTGATAAGATAAATTGTTCAATAGTAAAAAATGATACAGAATCAGAAGGATTAGAAATAGTTAAAAAGAATGCTCCTAAGGTAATTTATAAGCCAATATTCTATCGTACAACCGAATTGCAAAATATTACAATTCGTTCTGGTGTTACTCAAAATATTGGTATTAACCTTGATGAATATATGACAAAGGTTGAAACATTCAAACTTATTATTGATCAAAACGAATACATTGAATACGGAAGAAATAATATCTTCGTAATATTCAAGATAAATGCAAATAAGATTAGTAATACATCTGGTAAGTATATCATTACTGATGAAAATAATGAATACATTTCAGATGGTAATTATACAATAAATTAATTATTATATTATGCTTGATTTAGCTTTAGATGGAAGAATATTTTTAGATAATCCAATGGACTGTGCATTACAAGAAATTGATATGCTTCTTAATACTGAGAATACACAGTTGATTGGATATCCTAATTATGGGACTGAATTTGAATCATTCTTATGGACATTGTCTCCTACTACAATTGAAATAGAAAAATACATTAAAGATAAGATTCAAAATTCAACTCATTTTGCAAGTCAATATCAAGTATATGTAAAAGCTTCATTTATGGAAGGAGAATATCGTAGCATATATTATGTTAGAATTCTTTTAGTAGATGGAGAAGGAAATACTGGAATAAGAGAATATCAATATCAATAAAATTACATTATATAGATTATGAAGTTATTCAACATAATGGATACATCATTTGAAAATTATGATGATACCGTTAAAAAATATTTATCAAAAACATTTACATCATTAGGATATCAATATACTCATAACCAGATTTTTGGTGTTATCTTTGATGGTGTAAAAGGTATTATGCAGAATGTAATGTTCTACATTGAAGATGCATTAACAGAACAGAACATTCAAACAGCAACAAGAAGAAAAAGTATTTATTCACTTGCAAAAATTAGTGGATATGAACCTTATTATGGTAGTGCTGCTTCAGGTACTTTAATTGGAAAGATTATTAGAACTGCTTCATATGAAAATGTTGATAAAGTATATATTGATAATTACACAAGAATAATTAATAAGACAACAGGTATCAACTATATAATGTTTTTAAATACTAATCGTTATGTAATTTATGCTAATCAACCATTACTTAGTCATGAATTTAAGATTGTTCAAGGTAAATGGGTTAACTATCAGTATTCATGTTTAGGAGAACCACTTGAAAAAATATCTATTGATGCTTCTGGTTTATTTGATAGAGATTACATTAGAGTATTTGTAAATGGAGAAGAATGGGAACTTGTATCAAACCTTTATGATATGACAGAAGATGGTAAGCAATTAATTCTTACTGTTGGATATGAAAATATTTTTGATATAATGTTTGGTAATGGCATTTATGGTAGACTTCCTAAATTAGGAGATATTGTTCAAATATTATATGTATCTCATTCAGGTAATGTTGGTAACATTGGTTTACTTGATAATCCAATTTTTGAATTTAATGATAAAGGATATGATTCAGGTGGAAATACAATTGATTTAAATGAATATGTTTCACTTGAACTTAATACTGTTATTTCTGGTGGCACAGATTCAGACACAATTGATTTTGTAAGAAATATGGTTGGATATAATTCAAGAAGTAATGTAATTGCATCTGAACAGAACTTCAAATTATTCTTTAAGAGATTTTCATTCATTGGATATGTAAACTGTTGGTCAGAAGAAAACTCAATGACAGTATATGCAACAGCATTATGTAATGTAATTGATAATGTTTCATCATCTGATGAATATCTTACATTAACAAATAAACTTAATAATGATGAAGGAATTCTTTTAACAAATGAACAGAAGATGATGGTTATCAATACATTAAAGAATTCAAATAAATCATTTGCAGGATTAACATTAAAATTCCAAGATCCTGAAATTAGAAGATATGCTGTATTCTGTTATATAAAGAGTAAGTCAGTATATTCAAAACAAGATATTCAAGAAACTGTAATTGATGGAATTGCTAATTACTTTATGAACATTAAAGATAATTGTAGATTCATTCCTAAATCTGATTTGATTAATTTATGTACTGGTTTACATGAAGATATTGAATCATTTGATATTGATTTTATTTCTGAACTTGGAGAAGAATGCTATTATAACTCATTCTATTATAAGTATACATTAGAATATTTAAATGGTGAATATGAATTCATTAAGAATAAAGTTTACTATGAAACAGATAAGACTGCAGGATTAGATGATTTCGGAAACATTTCATTAGATTCTAATATTGAAGTTCCAATCCTTGGTGGAGGTTTCAAATACTATCCAAATAAGGCCGATGAAGATAAGTCTACATCAATAAAGCTTGATGCAGTCACAATAATATGGGTATAATATTTGTTATTTTTATATATAAGATAATAAAAAATTAAATATATGCGTAAGAATTTTTTAGAATTCGTTAGTGAAAACGAACAAAATATTAAAGATAAAGAAGCTGTTTTAGAGGCTTTCAAAGAAAAAGAAGTTGATAAAGCTTTGGATTTAATTGAGAAGACTCTTAAGAAACATATTCCTGATTTAATTCCACTTGTTGGTTTCGTTAATACTGAAATTGATGGTAATAAATGTATCACAAAACAATATATTGTTGTTGATAAAAATGATTATACAAAATCTTCAGCATTTGAAATCAACTGGCTTAATTCAGCTAAATCATCAGAAGTATATTCAATTGATTTCTTTAAGGATTTAGATGTTTATTGGAATGGAAATGGAAAAGCTGATTTATCTATTTATACATTAGGAACAAGTATTGTTAGATTCTTACCTATTATTTGGGATGTTGTTAATTCAGGAAATTATAACTTACAACAAGAAGATGCAATTAAATTATCTAATAAAGTATTTAAAAACGTTAAAGAAAGTAAATACTATGTTGGCGGTTTAACATATCATGTTTTTGAAGGTTATAAGAAATCAATTATTAATGACGCATTTATTATTGAAACAGAAGCTTCTGATTTAAAAAGACAAAAATCAGATGAAATTATAAAAGCAAAACAAGACGGAGCTGATTCTGAAACATTACAAAAGTTAACAGCAGAATATGCAGAAATTTGTAAAGCAATTAGAGGTGGTGCTGAAACATCAGAAGAAATTAAATTAGCAATTGAAAAAGGAAAACGTGTAAAAATTGAATATGATAAAACTGTTTCTTCTAATGAAAAAGAAGCAGATGCTTTAAGAAAGGACCCTGAACAAGTATTTAAAGAAATGAGTAAATATATTTCTTTAGTTTTAAAGGGTTTACAACCATCATTAATTCTTTGTGGAGCTCCTGGTGTTGGTAAAACATTTAGAGTAAAGAAACAGTTAAAAGAAGGTGGATATACTGAAGGAAAGAACTTATGCACAATTAAAGGTAAATGTACAGCAAGAAAACTTTACTTAGCATTATATGAATATCAAAACAAGAATGATATTGTTTTAATTGATGATGCTGATTCTTTAGTAGGTCCTAAGGCAGATGAAAACTGTATTAACATTCTTAAGGCTGCTCTTGATTCAACAACAGATAAAGAAGGTAGATTAGTTACTTATGGAATTGCTGGTAAGATTCTTGATGATGAAGGAGAAGAAGTTCCAAAGAGATTCTATTATAAAGGCGGATGTATCGTTATAACTAACTACAGAGCAGGTCAATTAGATACTGCATTAAGAGGAAGAAGTTTCATTCAAGATATTAATTTCAATAATGGAGATGTATTAAAGATTATTGAAAGACTTTTACCAAACATTGAACCTGACATACTTGATGCTAAATCAAAACTTAAATCATTAGATTACTTAAAAGAATTAAATGAAAAAGGTTCAAAGATGGAGCTTTCATTAAGAACATTTGTATTATGCGCAAAGATTTTTAAAGCTTGTGATGGAGATGATACATTTACTGATGAAGATGCTCAATCAATGATTGAAGAACAAATGAAACTTCAATATGCAAGAGGCGGACATAAATATTAAAATAAGTTGTTATACATATAATGAAATATTTATATTTATTTAATACAGAGGAAGACTTTGAAAAAGAATATAACGATAATTACGATGAACCCTGGGTAAGTCTTACAAAAATATCTTGGGGGGGGGGGAACTAAATATTTTAACATTTAATAATAATTATACTAAAAAAACATTAACATTTAATATAATATCAGATGGAGTAATTAAATGGGTTGCTACCAATACATCATATTCTAAAACAATTAAATATAAATTAAACCGTGGAGAATGGACTTCTATTACTTCTAATGTATCAGAATCATCACCAACAATTAATGTTGTTACAGGAGATAAAATTCAATTTAAAGGAAATAATACAACATACAATGGGTCTTCATTTAATGGTACAACAGCAGGATTTAATGTTGAAGGAAATATAATGTCGTTAATTGATAGTAAAAAATATTCAACATTAAATGTATTAAATAGTAACAATGTTTTTGATTCTTTATTTAAAAATTGTACTGGCTTAATTTCTGCAGAAAATCTTATTTTACCAGCTACAACATTAGCTAATTATTGTTATGCTTATATGTTCCAAGGTTGTTATTCATTAGTAACTGCTCCAGAATTACCTGCAACAGCATTGGCAGCTAGTTGTTATTTATATATGTTCAAAGGATGTTCAAGTCTTGTAACAGCACCTAAACTTCCAGCGATAACACTAGCACAGAGATGTTATCAATCTATGTTCTATGGATGTACATCATTAACCACTGCACCAGAATTACCAGCCACAACATTAGTAAATTCTTGTTATAGCAGTATGTTTATATATTGTAGTAATTTAACAACAGCTCCAGAATTACCAGCAACAACTTTAACAGGATACTGTTACGAATATATGTTTCAAGGCTGTAATAAACTTAATTACATTAAATGCCTTGCAACTGATATTTCAGCAAGTAATTGTTTAACAAGCTGGGTAAGAAATGTTTCTTCAACAGGTACTTTTATTAAAGCAACATCAATGACAAGTTGGGAAACTGGTGTTAATGGTATACCAAATAATTGGACAGTACAGGATGCTGCATAAAATATATAAATAAAATAAAAGAGGTTCTTAACGAACCTCTTCTTTAGTATAATATCCATTTACTTTCCTATTACCACTATCCCAGCTATCATAATAATAGCCATCAATTAATGTTACAACGTGTGCATGAACCCACAAGATAAATTTACCCTTAGGATGTTCAATTGCAAATTCATTTACCGTTTTCTTCTTTGATCCTCGTTCGCCTTTAGTATATTCATATCCAAATCTTTCAGTAAGAATCTTGTTAACTACTTTATGATCATCACAAATCATTGCCATCTCTTTACCTAATTTAGATGCCATATCATAAGCAGTATTCCAATCAAGATTCTCAGCTTTGCAATATGCTCTAATTGAACAATCACCAGTATTATTGTTCTGTGGATTAGGATTATACTTAATCCATTTTCTATCTGCTACTTTCTTGAACTTTAAATTATATTCATCTACAAAAGCAACAAATTCTTCAAGATTATCTTTATCGTATTTCTCAATTTTATTTACGACAAGATTATAATAAGTCAGCTCTTCATTCTTAATTACAGCTGTTCCAACTTTCTCATTCTCGTTATATGCATCAAGAGTAATATCTTGAGAAAGATCAAATGTAGTGATAAGTGTTATTTCCATTACTTATAATGCTCTAAATGTTTCTCTGTTTTAAAATCATATATATCTGCAGAACCATCTTTATTGAAAACTATTTGTAAACAATTTTCAAATCGTTCTACATCAAATACTTTATTTTCATTAATTGCACTTCTGAAATGTTCAAAGTGCGGCATAGGTGGATATTTACTCATAATCTATATCATTATTACTGTTTAATATAGAATTATAAAAAATGCTATTTCAAATATTTTTTATTTTTAATTAATTAAATGATGCAATGTATGAAAGA
>ODAI014416391.1_pt1 | contig 14861 bp, 15 predicted proteins | sample 1539321 | NCBI WGS metagenome assembly ODAI01 (sample SAMN02144231, study PRJEB22623) | gut metagenome | biome: sheep rumen | host: Ovis aries | place: New Zealand
CCGGTATCGGCAACTTTTATTTTTAAAATTATTCTGTCAGGCTTGTCAGGGATCTTTTCGCACCCGGCAGAAAAAGTTATGGATCCTTCCTTTGTATATTTTACAGCATTGGATAAGATATTTATTATGATCTGCTTGATCCTTATCTCATCACCGTTAAGGATCGAAGGAATATTACTGTCTATATCAATGTTGAAAGAAAGACCTTTGTCTTCTGCCTTCCTCTGTACCATATTGACGAGATCATTAAGAACAGATACAAAACTGTAATCCACATTGATGATATCCATTTTCCCCGCTTCTATCTTGGAAAAATCAAGGATATCATTTATAAGACCAAGGAGGGTCTTGCCGGCAGTTTTTATATTTTCGGAGTAACCAAGTATCTTTTCATCATCACTGTCCCTAAGGATCATTTCATTAAGTCCCAATATTGCATTCATTGGAGTCCTTATATCATGGGACATGGTGGAAAGGAAGTAAGATTTTGCTTCGTTGGCCTGATTGGCCTGGGATGCGGCTTCGGAAAGCTTCCTGTTGTAGGTCATAAGGATTATAAAATTAAAGACGAGCAAAAACACAAGCCCGAAAGATACGATTCCCGGCAAAAGCCAGTCGACGACGGAATTCTGTTCAAGATCACGCATGGGAATATATGCAAGCAGATACCAGGATTTCAGGGAATCAAGAGGTGTATAGGATAAAAGACAATCATCACCTTTAGAATTTTTCATGACCATGGATCCCACTCCACCGGTGATCTCATTTTTAATAGCTTCAAATTCTTCGATGGAAACATGATTGTAGTATCTGAAATATTCAAAAAAATTACTGTTTTTCAGGGATTTTCCGTGTATGACATAGTTGCCTTCCTTATCCACAAGGCTGATCTCAACGCTGTCATATTCTCCCTTTAAAAATACAAGCTTCTGTTCGAGTATGCTTAATGGAATAACCCTCATCAGAAGTCCTTTTCTAAGTTCGCCTGTATCCGGATCAATGATACTGACATAATTCATGAACGCAATGGACTGAACTCCGTTATCAGGATTGGTATAAGCTCTTGTTAAATTAACAACACCGTTACTGCTGCTTATATCATCAAGATTGTCAAAAACGGAAATATTCTTATAAGAAACCGTAAAATCCTCCGGATCGGCGATATTAGCGGCTGTGGAGAATCCTGAATATTCGGGATCGTCTGCGAAAATAAGATGGCCTGTTATCTCCGGGGATATCTTGACTCTTCTGATATATGATATGGCTTCATCCGCAGTCATGGGTGTGCCTGCATTGGCATAGCTGTTCACATAATTAGACCAGATATCACACAGATGCTGTTCATCTTCAAGGTAGTTGGTTATGATCTGATTTACCGTAACAGTCATCTTCTCATAATCTTCTATAACGATCATTTTGCTTTGTTCAGCCCTGAAATTTGCATAACTGATTATAAAGATCAGGACTAATCCGATTATGAAAAGATTTGGAATGATGACAAGTGCTTTTCTCACAAGGCGCTCTCCGGAGTATATTTATTACAGAAATATCTATTATTATACCATAGATGTGCTCTGTTTACTTAATTTAAACAAACAGGGCCACCCGGTAAAAGCATGGGTATCATTATTCGAAACTTCCATACATTGAAATGGCATCATCAATAGAAAACTGACCTTTTCCCACACCGAAGGAAGCTTCTTTGATCTGAACCGTAAGAGCATCCGTTATACCCAGAGCTTCAGGAGAAATGATACGTTCCGAGGGAACCTGTCCAAAGGGAGCATAAACAGAATCAAATGAAAAATCATTTGTAGGGGGTACAAGACGCTTGACAGAAGCCATCTGTTCAAGCTCATCATTGGTTATGAGAAAACGCATGAACTCATTAGTCATTTCAAGTTCGCTGCTGTCTTTGTTAACTGAAAATTCAATTGAAGGGCTGTCTATAAAGTATCCGCCTTCACCGGTCAAAGGAATGGGCATAAATGTATATTCAAAGGGAGATGCGGAAAAACTTTCAGACTTGCCTTCTCTTTTCCTGGTACCTGAAACGGTATCTCCGTTACAGATCATCATGGGGACATCGCCCTCAAAAAAGCGAAGGATGACTTCCGTATAATTATCCTCGATCTTATCACATTCATTTATATCGATGCATCCGCTGTTTACAAGCTGATCAACGGCTTCAAGTGCAGGTCTCATATACTCTCCCGCTTTGGGATCGAGATCATTGGCCAGGGACAATGCATCCGGATTTTCAGCAAGAGTTGCGGCAAACATGGGATAAGCCACGATATACATTAAACAGCCTGAGGATTTAAGACTGTATCCCATCATGGGATTTTTATAACCTTTATCTTTAAACTGTTTACATGTATCCAAAAGTCCGTCCCAGGTAACCGGAACGGAAATACCTTCTTTTTCAAAAAGATCGTTATTTACAAGGATCCCGTAACTTCTTGAAAAAACAGGTACCATATTTACATGTCCGTCCTTATCATGATCAATAAGTCCGGAACGTATACAGTCAAGATTTAAGTTGACCGAAGGATCCGAAAGATCTTCCGTGTGTGTGAAGATCGAATCGTATTTATCGTTTCCGATCATCCATGTATATGTAAAGAAAATATCAGGTCTGTCATCCGACTCAAGAACTTTGGGAAGGATATTATTATAATCGTCAAACTTTACATATTTGAGCTCCACATTGGGATATATCTCATTAAATCTGTCAAATTCCGCTTCAAGTGCTTCAAAATTTTCATAGCTGCCGGCTATGGTTATGCTGCACTCAGTTTCAGGATCAAGTGTCGGGGCAAATCCCCCTAAACCGTCTCCTGTTTTCTGCCCACCGCATGCTGTAAGGACAAGAATATTACTTAAAACCAGAAATATGGAAATTAATTTTTTCATAATCCTGTTAATCCCCCTGATCTGTTTATATCTTAATTTTTTATATCTGAAGACGATATTAAAATACTTACGAAACATATAGATTATACTAATTTGGCAAGAATGAATCAAATACGGTCAATGATCTTTTCCGCCGGTACATACTGCTTTATGATCCTGAGCATTTCCCCGATCTCTATAGGTTTGCTTAAATAATCCGCAAATCCCTTTTCAAGATATTCTTCACGGACCCCGCTTAATGCATTGGCAGTCATCATTATAACCGGAGTTTCCCTGTTTACATTTTCATTATCCTCAAGTGATAATTCATAGGTCCTGATTCCGTCAGGCTCAGGCATCATATGATCCATAAAGATCAGATCGTATTTTGTCTCTCTCATTTTCCCGAGAGCTTCTTCACCTCCGTAAGCCGAATCGATCCGGCCGTTTATCTTTTCAAGAAAACGCTTTGCTACAATTACATTAAGTTTATTATCATCCACGATAAGATAATGGCACCCGGGCGTGTCAAACGTAACAAGTTCTGCTATCCTGTTTGATCCTTTTTCATTTTCATTTTTGATCAAGGAAACGGAACTTATTGCCTGTGGCAGACAAACCGTGAAAACAGATCCCTCACCGTATTTGCTGGAGGCTTCCACATTTCCCTGCATGAGATTTGCCATGCGTTTTACTATTGAAAGTCCAAGGCCGGTACCTTCTATCCAGCGGTTTTTTTCTTCATCAAGTCGCTGGAAATCGCCGAAGATATGCGGAAGATCCTCTTCTTTTATACCTATACCCGTATCCCTGACACTGATACACAGGGTCAGGCTGTTCTCAGCCTTATCCTTCATTGTGATCTCAAGAATCACCTTACCTGATTCCGTATATTTGACAGCATTGTTCAGCAGATTGATCATTATCTGACGAATACGAAGTTCATCGCCAATAAGATCATCAGGGATCGCGGAATCTATCTTCTCTTCATAGGAAAGACCTTTTTGCTCTGCCCTTACACGTACAATTGTTCCTACACCGCTCACAAGTTCACGCAATTTGTAGGGTGCAGGCTTTATCTCGGTTTTTCCGGATTCTATCTTGGTAAGATCAAGTATGTCATTAATAACCGAAAGAAGAACCTGGCCCGCATCCTTTATATTTTCGGCATATTCCTTTATGCATCCCGTAAATTCAGGATCAATATCCTTCCTTTTCTCGGTTTCCATGATTATCAGTTCATCCATGCCAAGAACGGCATTTAAGGGAGTTCTTATCTCATGGGACATATTTGCCAAAAAATCGCTCTTGGCACGATTAGCCTTAATGGCATCCTGCCTCGCAAGTGCAAGTTTTTTGTTATTTTCAAGAAGCCGGTGATAATCCGAAGTTTCAATGGAAAAATAAAGAACAAAAATGCCGATAGAACCAAGGGGAAGGGAAAGAAGTATCACACCACCCGTTACCGCCTGTATTATCGTACCGAATAAAGTTACAAATGAAGCTATGGATAATGACGCTTTTTCTCTGGAACCAAGGGTCTTTAACCTGAATATCAGCATCAATATCCCGCTGGTCAGATAAAAAACAGGGCCGGAAAAAACAATGGGAACAAATAATTTTCCGTGCAAATATGTACCATCCGGCTCATACCACAGAATAAACTTAAAATACAGATTCAGTATCATAAGTATCAGGTAGGAAAAAAAGATGATATTCCCGATTACGGATATCTTTTTAAGCCTTCCTTCGGAATCAACATATTCCATCAGATAAATGGCAAAAATACGCGAAGCCATGACACACATAACAGAGTCCATGGTACGCAAGATCGTACATACCCATAAGGGAGTACCAAGTTCGGGATATGCAAAGGTATAGGTCAGAACACTTACAAGAAGCGCAAGGATCATATTGATCTCAAGCCTGCGAAAGAGCTTATCTGATCTTAGAGTTCCCCGGTTTTTATCGTTAAAAGAAATCAGAAATAAAACAATAAGATATCCGAAGGAAGCAATCTCAAAATATGTTTTTGGAGGGATTGTGTAACCGGTAATCATATGCATGATGATCCTGTTTTTATGAATAATTATTAACCTTTTTTATTTTATCATATTTTTCTGTCATAAATACTGGTTTTAGCACGGATCATATACCAGATTATAAGAGTGGTAACAAAACTCTTAATTTTGTTGAGGTTTTAACCGCCTTGTGATAAATTTAATGTGTATGTATTATTGATGTTGCGAAGCAACAGATCAGGGAGGTAGAAATGCTTGCCAAAAAAAATGAAATGAAAAAGATATGTTCTGTAATAATGGCAGCTGCAATGGGTCTGATGGTTGCTGCCGTTCCTTCAACAGATGCCCATGCCCTTTACGGCATCAATGAGCTCACCGGTCTTCCCACCGCAGCCAACGAGATGCAAAGACCCGTTGCCGTAATGATCGACAACGATCAGATCGCTGCTCCCCATTACGGACTTGCTGAAGCTGATATCGTTTATGAGCTTGTAAATTCAACAAGAAATAACAGAGTCACAAGACTCATGGCTATTTACAAGGATTATGCTTCCGTTCCCCGTATCGGAAATATCCGTTCCGCACGTCCCACAAACATCATGCTTGCCAATGAGTATGATGCTGTACTTGTTCATGACGGCGGTCCCGTTTATATCAATCCTTTTATAACCTTCTATAACCTTCCCCACCTTTCAGGCGGATTTGCAAGAATTCCCAACGGGAAACCCAGCTGGTACACCGAGTATGCAACAACCGGCCAGATCGGCGGAAGGATCGCAGGTGCAGGTTATACTCCTTTCTACCAGAATGTGACCTGCGCACAGAACCGTTTTAACTTTGGAACAAATACTCTTCCTGCAGGCGTTCCCGTAGGAACCGTTTCACTTCCTTTTATCCATAACGCTACAAAGCTTATCTATAACGGAGCAACCGGAACCTATGATCTTTTCGAGAACGGAAAATATGTCAAGGACGGTGACGACTTCCAGCAGGTAACCTTCAAAAACTGCATTATCCAGTGCGCACCCATGATGCAGTATGATGCAAACGGATATATGGTTTACGGCATCGTCGGAACAGGCGTCGGATATTATCTCACCTGCGGAAAGGCCGTTGCTATCATGTGGTTCAAGGATACAGTCGGACATACCATCTACATGAACATGGACGGCACTCCTCTTACCGTTAACCCCGGAAAGACCTACATCGGAATCGTTCCCGATGATTCATGGGCGTTTGTAACCTTCGCATAAATTCTTCAGAATTTTATAAAAGACGATCTGCGCTATGCAGGTCGTCTTTTTTTGCATAACTAAAAATATCGAAAATATGTTTGCATTTTTTTGTGAATGTGATATATTAAATGCAAACAAATGTTTGCGGTATATATGACTGCTTAAGTTTACATAAGCAGGCGGATATATTACACAGACTTTTCAGTAACAAGGAGAATCTATGAGGGATAATACAAAGCCTACGGCAAAACAACTCGAAATACTCGATTTTCTTAAGGAAACCATACTTACAAAGGGATATCCTCCCACTGTAAGAGAGATATGCGAAAAGGTCGATCTCAAATCCACTTCAACGGTCTTTTCACATCTTGAAGCTCTTGAACGCAAGGGTTTCATAAAAAGAGACCCTTCAAAACCAAGGGCCATAGAGATATGCGATGATTCCTTCCAGATGGTAAGGACAGAAATGACCTCTCTTCCCGTATACGGAAATGTTGCAGCAGGTCAGCCTATCCTTGCCGATGACAATATCATTGAATACTTTCCTCTTCCCTCGTCCGAACTCAGCAAGGGACAGTCTTTTATGCTGAATGTAAAGGGTGATTCCATGGTCAATGCCGGCATATTTGACGGTGACCGTATAATCGTCCGCCAGCAAAATACTGCGGAAAACGGAGAAATGATCGTTGCTCTCATAGACGATTCCGCAACGGTAAAGACATTCTACAAAGAGGACGGCCATATCCGTCTCCAGCCCGAAAATGACACAATGGATCCCATAATCGTGGATTCATGCCAGGTACTGGGCAAAGTATACGGAGTTATCAGGATATTCAAATAATATGCAGGAATAATATGAATAATATGCCAAAAGGACCGGTACATAAAGTACCGGCCCTTTAGTCTATATCAAATATGGTTCAGTCCATGCCGGAGATGATACCTTTGATCATGACTATATCTCGATCTTTTGGGCATCTCCCCAGATCCTCTCGAGATCATACAGATCTCTCATATCCTTATCAAAAATGTGGATCACAAAATCTCCGTAATCAAGAAGCACCCATCCGGCACTGTCATAACCTTCTATTCCTTTGCAGCTAAGTCCGCTTTTTGAAAGAGCTTCCTCCACACCGTCGGAAAGAGCCTGGATCTGGGAACGGTTTGAACCGGAACAGATGATAAAACAGTCGGTTATATCAGATACTTTTGAAAGGTCAAGAACGCAAATACCAATCCCCTTCTTATCTTCAAGTGCATTTACAGCAGTCTTTATCTCGTTAATGATATCTAATGTCAATTCAGATCCTCCAAAAAATTTAAATCAAATCCGGTATGATCGATTATTAAATCATATTAAATATTCATTCTTACTAATTATTCAGGCTTGTAAAGATCCCTGATTGCCTTATCGATCTTAATCTGATTTTTATAATATTCATATGCCGCAACGGATGACGGAGCAACGGTTTTACCCTGGCTCTGCACGTACCCTGTAACGGATTCCATGATCCACAAAAGAGTCTGATCAAGATCGATAAAAGCTGCCTTTCTGACAGCATCCATGATTTTAAGCTGTTTCCTGCAGGGCTCAATAAAATCCGCAATATAAACGATCTTCTCGAGAGTGGACATATTGGGACGTCCCACAGTATGGAATCTTATGGCATTAAGGATATCTTCATCTTCAATATCATAATCATCCCTTGCCACAATAGCGCCGCACTTTGCATGAAGAAGCGAAGTATTATCAAGCTCTTCCTGAAGCGGAGGAAAACCTGCCTTTTCCATGGTCTTTATCTTATCATCGTTGGAAAAACACTTTGCACAGTCATGAAGAAGACCGGCAATCCTTGCTTTTTCAACTTGAACACCGTATATAAAAGCAAGACATGCAGAAGTATACTCAACTCCGAGAGAATGCTCAAATCTCTCGGGATCAAGTTCTTTTTCGAGTTTTTTTCTTAATTTGATGATATCTTTATTGTTCATAAAAAGGATGCCGGATTAAATATTTTTTGAAGCCTTGGGAAGCTCGATCCTGGGCTTTTCCTTATCGGGCTTATAAAGAACGATCTTTCTTCCAATGGTATGAACAACTGTGGATCTCGTCCTTCCTGCTATGATCTCGGCAAGTTCTCTGGGATCATCTTCGCAATTCTTAAGTACTGAGATCTTAAGAAGTTCATTTTTTGCAAAATATTCATCAAGAGCCGCAATGGTCTCAGGAGTCACGGATGACTTTCCGAGAGAAAATGCGGGTTCTAATTTACTTCCGAGACTTTTTAAATATGCTCTTTGTTTACTGGTAAGTTCCATAAAATGCCACCTTATCAAAATCGATCAATTAAATCCAAAATTATTTATAATACTCAAATGAATGTCCGTAAAGTCTGACGGTATCTCCGTCTTTGATTCCCAGTTCTTCCAGCATATCCAGCATACCGTTATCCTTAAGGAATCTCTGGAAGAAAGCAAAACCCTTCTCGGAATCAAGATTGGTATATCCCAGCATCTTTTCAATCCTGGGACCTTCAATAACATACTCCTCTTCTTCCTCATCATAATAAACAGTAAAAGGATCCTCGGAATATTTAAGAGAAACTGCGGGATCATATTCCTGCTCGAACCTTTTTACCTCTTTGGGAAGGGATTTAACGAGTTCATTAGCTGCCCTTAAAAGCTCAGGCACACCGTCTCCTGTTGCTGCTGATATGGGATAAACCATTATTCCCTGAGGTTCGTATTTTTCTCTCAGAGCCTTAAGATTATCCCCGGAATTTACATATGAATCAAAAAGATCCGATTTATTGGCAGCTATCAGCCTGGGGCGATCAAGAAGGGTTTCGTCATATTTAGTGAGCTCTTTTTCAAGAATAGACAGATCATCAAGAGGATCCCGCCCTTCTGTTCCTACAGTATCAACGACAAATAATAATACTTTGCATCTTTCAACATGTCTTAAAAACTCAAATCCAAGTCCGAGACCGTCACTTGCGCCCTCGATAAGCCCCGGAATATCACTTATAACAAACTGTTCCCCGCCAAGATCCACAACACCCAGATTGGGTCTTAAGGTTGTAAACTGATATCCCGCAACCTTGGGTCTTGCATTTGTACAAGCAGTAAGAAGCGAAGATTTACCGGCATTGGGGAAACCCACAAGTCCCACATCGGATGCAACCTTAAGTTCAAAAATGGTTTCAATTTCCATGGCAGGCTGTCCCGGCTGGGCATATTTTGGAGCCTGCATGGTACTGGTTGCATAATGCTGATTTCCAAGTCCGCCTTTGCCGCCTTTAAGGATCACATATTCCGTGCAGTCCCCGGACATATCTATAATGACCTTGCCGCTTTCGGCATCTCTTACAACGGTTCCTTCAGGTACTTTAAGAACGATATCCTCTCCGTCTTTGCCACGGCAATTCTTCTTTCCGCCGTTTTCACCGTTACCTGCAGCATATTTGCGCACATTTCTAAAATCAATAAGAGTATTCAGTCCCTTATCGACTCTTAAAATGACATCGCCGCCCTTTCCTCCGTCTCCGCCGTCAGGGCCGCCGTTAGTCACATATTTTTCTCTTCTGAAAGAGACATGTCCGTCTCCGCCTTTCCCGCTTTTAAGTATTACGCGGGCTTTATCACAATACATGATCTTTCCTCGTACATTATCAAAAAAAGGACCCTGACTAAGCCGCCAGAGTCCTTAACGCTTTATTACTGCTCTTTGGGATAAACAGAAGCCTGAGTTCTGTCCTTACCTTTTCTCTCAAATCTGAGAACACCATCAACCAGTGCATAAAGAGTATCGTCTCCGCCGATACCAACATTATTACCGGGGTGGATCTTGGTTCCGCGCTGTCTGTAGAGAATATTTCCGGCTGTTACAAACTGTCCGTCTGCACGCTTTGCACCAAGTCTCTTGGCTTCGGAATCTCTGCCGTTCTTAGTGGAACCGACACCCTTTTTATGAGCAAAGAACTGAAGATTCATTCTAAGCATTGTCCTTAACCTCCTTGAATTGTATAAGCAAAAACTTTTCTCCGTACTGCTTTGAAAGCTCCTTGATCGAATATTCGAAAGCTTTCATGAGACATCTTGCACCTTCACCCGGAGTATCTTTGATGATACATCTGATAAAAGCAGTCTCTTCATTGGTACTGATCTCAAGTTCCTGCCAGGCTGCAATCTTTAAACCGTTAACGGTATGTATGGAAAGAGCCGAAATTGCTGAACATAAAACATCGGGAACACCCTTTTTTGCGTATCCCGCATGACCCATACAGGTAAATCCCCTGTAGGATCCGTCCTGTGATTTTTCAATCACTATCGTAGTCATTAAAAATTAACCCTTGATAGAATCGATCTTAACCGCAGTAAAAGGCTGTCTGTGTCCGTTCTTCTTGTGATAGCCGGACTTTCTCTTATAACGGTAAACGATGACCTTCTTCTCACGATCCTGCTTTACAACAGTACCGGTAACTTTTGCAGAAGCTGCATCCTTACCTGCCTTGAGAGAACCGTCATTGATAGCGATAACATCGAAAGTAACCTGGTCACCTTCTGCTGCATCGAGCTTCTCAACTCTGATCTCATCACCTTCGGAAACCTTATACTGTTTTCCGCCGGTTGCGATAATAGCGTACATAATAGGCACCTCCTTTTCATGAACCATCATGAAGTATGCGTCATGGTCCTTTTAATCGCTGATACGGTGCTGCAAAATGCGCAGACTTACAGACCTTTTCAAGCGGCATACTCAAATATTTTAGCAACCGATATACGGTTTGTCAACGTTTTTTTCCATATTATGTAAAACAGCCGGAGATGCTCTCCCCGGCTGCACTTGTTTTTATGCGCTTATACTGAATAAGCTTAAATTACGTTCTATTTTGCCTCAAAATCATCTATATACTGTTTTATAAGCCTTACGGTGCCATCAATGCCAAGGACAGCCGAATTGATGCAAAGATCATAGCTGGTGGCCTTTCCCCATTTACGGTTTGTATAATAATTGTAATAGCTCTGTCTCTGCTTATCCTTCTTGTTGATCATATCTCTTGCCTTGAATTCATCAAGAGTATAAAGGTTCTTGATACGGCTAACTTTAAAATCTTCATCAGCATAGATGAAAAGATTTATTACATTATCCCTTCCGTCAAGAGCATAATCTGCACATCTTCCGACAATAACAGCGGGACCCTCATCCGCTATCTTCTTGATGGTATCGAACTGTGCAAGAAATACCTTCTGGGAAATGGGCATGTCTACAAATGAAGAGGAATTATATCCGAAGCTGTAAGTATCAATGACCAGATTATAAAGAAAAGAATTGGTCGGTCTTTCATCATGATTCTGAAGGATCTCCTCACAGAATCCGCTTTCCTTGGCGGCCCTGGCAAGAAGTTCCCTGTCATAATAAGGAATGTCGTAAGCTTTCGCAAGTTTTTCGCCGATCTCTCTTCCTCCGGATCCGAACTGTCTTCCTATGGTTATAACAGTCTTCATAATGATCACCACCCTTCATTTATTTCAGCAATGATCCGTTCACGGATCATTTTTATACTGTATATATTATAAAACCGTTTTCCATATAATTCAAGGAGTTGTCTGAATAATCAATAAATTATCTGATTATAAAAAACTATTTACTGCGCAATACTTCAAGAAGATGGGAAAAATATTCGGGAAGAGGGGCGGAAACCTCAATAAATCTTCCGTTTGAAGGATGATCAAAACCAAGTATATCCGCATGAAGAGTCTGACCTTCAAGATTAAACCTTTTATTAAGGGGGGATGATGAGTTTCCGTATACGGTATCTCCCAAAAGAGGATGACCTAAAGATGACATATGGACTCTTATCTGATGTGTTCTGCCGGTTTCAAGCCTGCACTCAATAAAAGTATAGTCAGAAAATCTTTCCAATACTTTAAAATGTGTCACCGCTCTTTTACCGTCTGCAACAATGCCCATTTTTTTCCGGTCATTTTTGCTGCGTCCGATGGGAGCATCAACAGTGCCTTCATCTTCTTTTATATTTCCAAGACATATGGCTTTATAGACTCTGTTGATGGAATGAACCTTGAACTGATCGGATAATGCCCTGTGAGCATCATCATTTTTACATGCAACAATTGATCCTGTTGTATCCTTGTCGATCCTGTGAACGATACCCGGTCTTAAAACCCCGTTAATGCCGCTTAATGAATCTTTGCAATGATAAAGAAGAGCATTTACAAGCGTGTCTTTATAATGGCCTGCGCTGGGGTGAACCACCATGCCTTTTGGCTTATTTACGATTATCACGTCATCGTCTTCATAAAGTATATCAAGAGGGATGTCCTGAGGAGGAATATCAGGGCTCTCTGCCTCAGGCAGATCAAATTCAAGGATATCTCCTTCTTTAACCCGGACCTTACCCTTTGAAACTTTTCCGTTTATCATCAGGGCACCTTCATTAATGATCCCCTGAAGATAGGATCTGGATACGCCTTCAAGCAAAAGAGGGAGAAGCTTGTCAGCCCTCTCCCCTTCATAAGTATCATCAATTGTAAAAAGAAAATGTTCCATCAGTTCATCTCACGGAATTTCTTCTGGTTGAACTTCATAAAATACAGATCCTTCTCTTTGTATTTAAAAAGGATCAGCAGTATAAAGATGGCGGCACCACACGTCACAAAAATATCCGCAACATTAAATACAGGAAAATTTATCAATTTAAAATAAATAAAATCAATGACATAAGAATATCTTATCCTGTCTATTCCGTTGCCTATGCCTCCTGAAATTATCATGGAAAGACAGACATTAAAAGGAATGAACTTAACATCATCGGGGCTTTTAATGATCATGAAAAGACAAAGGGCTATTATCACAGCTGAGATGAAAAGGATAAGAGCCTTCTGTCCCGCAAGCATTCCCCAGCTTGAACCGGTATTGACTATATAATACAGTTCCAATGCACCGTCTATAAGAACAAAAGAAGTGCTGTCACGAAGATTTTTTACCGCAAGATATTTTGAATACTGATCAAGAAATACGGAAATACCCATAATGATAAGACATATTATGAGCATCTTGTTTTTACTTATCTTTTTTCTTTCATGCATCTGAAGATCTTTTTCTTTTTTCAAAATCATTCTCCTTCGACGAAATTAAGCTCATCCAAAGCAGCTTTCATATCATCATCAGTTACTTCATCACATATAAAAGCCTTGCCTGTTTTTTTGAGAAGTATAAATCTTATGCATCCGTTATCCATCTTTTTGTCATTTTTTGTAAGTTCAACGATACGTGTAAGATCTGCATCATCTATGGATATGGGAAGCCCGAAAAGGACAAACATGTCTCTTATCTCATAGAATTCATCTTTTTTCAGAAAATCCTTTTTCCAGGAAATAAATGCAGCAGCAACACATCCAAGGGCAACGCATTCACCGTGAAGAAGTTTGAAATCATAATACTTTTCAATGGCATGTCCCAGAGTGTGACCCAGATTTAAAAGCGCTCTCTCCCCTTTTTCAAAAGGATCCTTTTCAACAACAGATCTTTTGATGTCATCACATCTGTATACCATTTCAAGGAGCGTATCAGGGTCTTTATCAAGTATGGCCCCGGAATTATCAATGAGCCAAACGTAAAACTTCTCATCTTTGATAAGTGCGGATTTCATTACTTCTGCAAAACCGGAAGCAAACTGTTTGCCGTCAAGTGACTTTAAAACAGAAAGATTGGTATAAACAAGCCTGGGCATCTTAAAAGCCCCGACCATATTTTTAAAACCGTCAAGATCAACACCGGTCTTGCCGCCAATGGAGGAATCCGCCTGTGAAAGAAGGGTCGTGGGTATCTGGATAAAATCTATCCCCCTTAAAAAGGTAGCGGAAACAAATCCCGTAATATCTCCCACAACTCCACCGCCAAGAGCAATAAGAACAGATTTCCTGTCGAATTTATTCTCAATGAGATATTTATATATTTCCCTGACCTGATCAAGATTTTTATTTTCTTCCCCTGCAGGGATAACATATTTAAAGACTTCTGATGATACCCGGGAAACATTTTTTAATACCTCTTCGGAATAAAGTGTATCTACGTTTGAATCCGTAATGATACAGAATTTTCTTTTTTCGGGGTACAGGATGCCGAGCTCAGAAGGAAGGGCTTCAAAAGAAAGCTTATACAGGATATCATATGATGTCTTGTCCTTATTCTTAACTGTCAGCCTGTTCATATCCAAAACAGAGTTTTCTTCCATCCGTAACACCTTCATTATCATAATAATAACGGATCGTCAAATAAAGGACGATCCGTTTCAGAAGTAAAGATCAATATCCGGAATCAGTAGATTCCGCTTCCGTCTCCGGGAGCCATAAGATCACCTGAAAGAGTTACACTTTCGGGAGTGATGACATATACACACTCGGAAACCTTCTCCATACGGCAGCCAAGTGCATAGCTTGCACCACAGAGGAAATCATAAATGCTCTGGGCAGTGGGCTGGGCGATTCCGTCAAGATTAAGAACAACACTGTTCATAGACTTAAGATCGTCAACAACCTCCGCTGCATCATTAAGCTGCTTGGGAAATCTCATGCAGACACCGGCATTTATACTTGCGCTCATATTCTTCCTCCGACTATCCTTATCCTGGTTTTTAAACATTCCCTTTGAAGGTTTTTTTACTTTATCCGAAGTATCATCGGAAGA
>ODAI010578689.1_pt1 | contig 14859 bp, 13 predicted proteins | sample 1539321 | NCBI WGS metagenome assembly ODAI01 (sample SAMN02144231, study PRJEB22623) | gut metagenome | biome: sheep rumen | host: Ovis aries | place: New Zealand
ACCGTCGTGGGGGCAAGCGCGGTCGTGAAGGCAATCCTCGTGCCCTCCTTCACCGTGGACCCCGCAGCTACGGACTGCTTGAACACCTGGCCAGGCGCCACTTCTCTGCTTTCCTCCGGATTGGACGCTACGCCCACGAGGCCCGCATTGGCAAGCGCCTTTTCGGCGTCGTTTTGCCACATGCCACGCAGGTCAGGCACTTGCACGTCCTTCGGAGCAGCCTTGCCCGAAGAAACGGTTATGCTGACCTTCGAACCCGACTGCACAGACGCGAACGCCTTCGGGTCCTGCGCGATGACGCTGCCAGCAGGAACGGAATCGGATGATTCTTGTTTGACGTCACCCAGCGCAAGCCCAAGCGAACGAATGGATTTCTCCGCGTCGGCTTGCTTGAGGGATACGACGTTGGGCACGGTAACGGTAGCGGCAGAAGCGCTCGATGCAGATGCGCTTGCAGATTTGTCGCTTGCCGCCGGCGTGCTGGCAGACGATCCGGACGACGCGCTTCCCGCAGAAGACGAGCACGCGCATCCGGCGAGGGCGAGGACCGCGACGGTAAACATCACCACCACGGTTAACAGGACGAAATTCTTCTTTGAGTTTGCTTTGCTCATAAGCCCCCCTTTCTCTGAAGCACCTAGGAGTAGCTCAGCCGACGCCCCGCGATAACGCCAGAACGGCAACCGGGAACATATGACATGAAAACCTGGTAGGAGCGGTGGGACTCGAACCCACATATCCGAAGATGGCGGATTTTAAGTCCTTGGAGCTCTCTTTCCCATCGCTCTGACCTGCATGTATACTAGCACAAATCCCGGGTTCAACCCTTAACTTACCTTAAGTTCACGTAAGCAATGTGGGTGCAAATGGGCGTACTCAAAGTCTCGGCAAAACCCTAACACGAGATTCCGTCACGGGTCTTGCTGACGCGATCAACCGATGGTTGACTTGTTCACAGAAGTCGCATCGGCTATCTATGCGTGAGCCGCATGCGCGTGCCATCCGTCACGAGGATTCCCTCGTCGCGCATGCGCCCCATCTCGCGGGAAAGCGCGCTGCGGTTAACACCTAGGAAGCGTGCGAGCCCGGTTTGCGAGTAGGGAACGATCGCGAAACCCTGGTCGTCGGTCTCGCATTCCGCCAGGTACACGGCAAGGCGATCGCGCATGCTGCTCTGGCCGAAGATGCGCACCTTGCGGTTGAGGTGCAGGTTCCGCCTGGAGAGCACGCGCACCATGTTCAGTGCCAGCCTCGCCTCGACGGGTCCGCCCGACGAGTATCCGATCGAGGAGAAGTCGAGCAGGAGCACGTCGGCGTCGGAGAGCGCGACGACTTGCATGGGACTGGCATCCACCCCCGCGCATGCGAGCGATGCGCCGTACGTCTCGCCCGCCGTGAAGCGGTTCATGCCGATCTGGCCGAAGCCCTCGTTATGGAACGAGCACTCCACCTCGCCGGAGAGCACGATGCCGAAATAGGAGAAGGGCTCGCCGATGCGCTGCAGGAACGAGCCTTTGGGGAAATGCCCCCTCCGCGCCCTGAGGAGGTCGAAGGCCGATTCGAGCTCCTCGGAATCGAAGCCGTCGAAAAGGAGGGAGCCCGCCGCTATCGCACGTTCGACCGTGCTGATTTTCACCGACATGGCGCCTCCCGTCTCGAATTGCGTCATCAGACGGAACGAGCATAGATGCGAATCGGCGCTCTGTCTGTTGCCATGGCAACATCTGACGTAGCGTTTATGAGGGCCGAGTTTATTTCACCGAAAGAGAGGGGGCCGCCTCACAATGATGAGGGCGGCCCGCTTGGGAGGGAAGGAAGGCGTTCTACTGCGTCACCCATAAAATGCGCCACGCATAGTAAGCCTTGGTTTTTTACAATCAGTCGGATGCGTTAAGCGCCGTAGCCTTGCTGCAGGAGCTGTTGGGACTCTCCATAGGTCACCCAGCCGTCGGGCAGCTCAACGTCTTCGTGCTGGTGGCAGGCTGTGCACACGACCGTGGAGGCGCGATGCCCCTTGTGGCAGTCGGTGCACTCGAGCGAGAGCGCCTCGTGGTGCTGCTCGTGTGGGTTGAACGCCCGGCTCGCCGTGGAGGCTGCGAGCTTGTCGTAGCTGAGCTCCCCGTCGTCGCCGAGCAGGTACACGTGGCATGTCGCGTTGGTGCAGAAGCTCTCGCCGGTCTTGCCGTCCCACGACTGCAGGCCCGAGGCGCTGCGCTCGTTGCGCGGTAGGGGGTAGTTGCCGCTCACGTAGTTCATGCCATCGTGTGCGAGTTCCGCGATGTTGGGGACGTGGCAGTCGACGCACACGATCTCGGATTTCGCAGTGGCCTTCGTGTTGCGGTGGAGCACGGCCATCATGGCGTTGGTGTTCGTCACCTCGTTGCCGTATTTGTCCACGCCCGCCGAGTCCTGTTCCTGCATGTAGTTGTCGACATAGGCGCCCTCGATGTGGCACATGGTGGAGCAGAAGCTCGGCGACTCGGGCCAGACCATCATGCCGGCGCCGACGGCGACCAGCACGACGACGATCACGCCCACGATCGCAAGCTTCTTCCTGCCCTTCTTCTTCGGGGCGGGCGCGTCCTCGGCTGCGCCCGGCTCCGTCGTCATATCGAGTTTCTCGTCACTCACAGCCCGCTCCTTTCTCGTCAGGCAAAGGAACGTTTATGCCGCAGAAGACATGCCCAGAAGAGCATCAGCTTCGTCGAGCATCTCGGTGCCCTTGTCGAGGCAGTAGCGGTAGTACGCCGGGTTGTGCGCACCCTCGCTGTTCTCGGCAGCCGCGAGGTTCCAGTAGTAGCACGACGCGCGCTGGAGCCACTGCAGGCGCTCGAGCTTGGCGGCGTCGATGCCGTTGCTCTTGGCGAAGGCCTCGTCGAGCTTGAGCACCTTCTGGCCCGGGTTGGCTTCGTCGTCCTGCTCCGTGGCGACCTTGGACTCGAGGTTCTGGATGTAGCGCGCGCAGCGCTCGCCGAGCGCGGTCGTGGCCGGGTCGATCTCGTCCTGCCAGGCCTTCACCTCGGCCTTGATGTCGGCATGGCACGAGCTGCAGTCGCGGTCGATGAGCTCCTGGTTGTCGAGCGGGCTTATCCACTCGTGGCTGGCGTAGACCGTGCCGTCGGCCGCCTTCGTGGGGGCCATGTGGCAGTCGTTGCAGTCGTAGCCGAGGTTCTGCATGTGCGATCCCTGGTGCAGGATCTCGTTGTCGCCGCCGTAGACGAACTCGTACTCGGCATGGCGGATGGCGAGCATCTTAGCGCCCGTGGAGGCGTACGTCCAGTCGACGAAGTCATGGTCGTCGTACCACTTCAGGGCCTTCTCGGGAACCATGTCGGAGCGGCCGTTGTCGTACGGGCTCGTCGGGATGGACGTGCCGGGCGCCATGGAGTAGTCGCAGTGGCACTGGCCGCAGACCTCGCCGTTGATGGTGTTGCCGGCGTCGTCGCCCATCGAGCGCACCCACTCGGCGCGGTCGACCTCGAGGTACACCTCGCCGTCCTTCATGGGCGTGTTGGCGTGGCAGCTCGCGCAGCTGATGTTTTCGTCTAGGTCGCCGATGACCTCGTTGAAGGCCAGCGCGTGGACGGACTCGCCTTCCTTATCGACCAGGTTGGAGTACTGCGGCGACTTGCACGTGATGCAGGCGGCCTTGGTCTTCGTGCCATCTCCAACGCGGCCGTTGTGCGTGACCGTCCACAGCGAGTACACGTGGCTGGCCGGCTCGGTGTAGTACTTCGCGTAGCCGTAGCCCTTGCCGAGGATCTTGATCTCGGGGTTCGTCTCGAGGTAGTCCATCTTCTTGGCGTCAACGTACTTGTACCCTTCTGGCAGCGCCGACGTAACGTCCTCGGTCTTAGACGCGTAGCCCTCGGCGACATAGGGATTGTCCAGGTAGTCCTCGGCCGGAGGCGTGTTCGACGCGTTGGCCAGATACGACTCGTACTCGTACGGGTAGGCCTCTGCCCACTGCGTCGCCTTCACGACGCCGTACTTGTCGGGCGCAGGCGTCGCGTCTGACTGGGCGACGTTGGGCGTGGGGTTGCCCACCTGGGTTGTGTTCGCCTTGGGGGCGCATGCCGAAACCCCGACGATCACCGCCACAATCGCCACGACGCACACCGTGATGAAAGCTTTCTTGCCCTTCATGGCAGGCCCCTTCCTTGGACAAGCCCACGTATCTCAACTGCAATAACATAGCTGAAATGCGGTGACATGTCTGTTGCTGTGGCAACACCTGACTGCAGTAATGCGCGAGGAATGCCTGCGAAGCCGTTACTTGCGACCCTTAAAGAGGGTTAGATGGTCGGTCGTTTCGAATAGCTCGAACGGATTCTTCGAGGGCGGCCATCTGAGCCTCGGTTTTCTTCAGACCGCGCACCACGATGATGACGTAGACGAGCAGTGCCGCCCAGACGAGAACGTATGCCCCGATGATGAACGGCATGGACGGGACGACGGTGCTGTAGATATCGGCGAGAATCGGGTTCATGTCGGCTTCCTTTCGCAGGTTTGGGTAAGGCGAATAACCGGATGGCTAGTCATCGAGCTGGTCCTTGAGGGCTTGCAGGCGCTCGGCGAGGCGCGCCTGCCTGAAGCGCAGGCGGTACAGGCCGAACGCAACGAGCATCATGCCCGCCATCACGAGCATGACCGCGAGCGCCATGTCTGGCGACATGCCGCCTTCTCGTGTGACGACCGGATGCACGCTCGACGGGATCAGGCGCGTGACCATGAAGCAGATGGGCACGTCGACGAATGCGATGACGCTGACGACGCTGGCGTACGTGGCGCGCAGCTCGGGGTCGTCGACCGCGTTGCGCATGACAAAATACGCGATGACGATGAGCATGAGAATGAGGTACGTCGTCAGGCGCGGGTCCCACGTCCACCACACGCCCCACTCGAAACGCGTCCACAGGTCCCCCGTTATCATGGTGAACACGACGAACAGCAAGGTGAGCTCCATCGCCACGCGCGAGCAGGTGTCGAAACGGGCCTCGCGCGTCGTGAGGAAGCGCACCCCGTAGTACGCGCCGAAGGCCAGCAGCACGAACGACACGATGGCCACCGGCATGTGGAAGTAGAAGATCTTCTGGCTGAGCAGCTGCTGGTGCGTGACCATGACATCGCCGACGAGCTCGGGCGATTCGAGCGCCGCCCCGTTCACGGGTGCGACGAGCAGGAACGCCGCGAGGAACCCCGCGGTCGTGAGCACCGCGCCCGCCGCGAGCGCGGGTATGGCCAGCTTGTCCGGCCATTGCCCCGCCTCGGGCACCTTCACCATCCCTTTTTTCACCTTACCCCCTTTGCCCTTCGCCGCGAGCTAAGCGCTCACTACGAAATCGTACAGGACCCAGCATACGAGCAACATGACTACGTCGTATCCGCAGGCGAGCACGAGCGGCATGACGAACAGGTCGGTCCAGAGCTCGGTGCCCGCGATAGCCGCCGTCGTCGCCGTGACGCAGGCGGACAGCAGCGGGTAGATCAGCGGGATGAACAACACCGCGAGCATGACGTCCTTCGAGCGTGTGTTCATGGTGATGGTCGACAGCATCGTGCCGATGCCCGCCATGCCGATGGTGCCCACGAGCAGCGGCGCCACGATGGCGGCGAAGGTCGGCGCGACCGGCTGGCCCGACATGAAGAAGAAGTAGAACAGGGGTACCGCGATCACCTCGACAAGGAACATGAACAGCATGTTCGATGTCGCCTTCGCCAGGAAGATAACGGAACGGTCGAGCGGCGCGAGGAGCACACCTTCCATGCACCCCTGCTCCTTCTCGTGCGCGAACGAGCGTCCCAAACCCAGCAGCGACGTGAACACGATGAGCGCCCAGAGCAATCCGCCCCCCATGTGCATGATGTCCAGCCCGTTGGCCGTGAGCGCCAGCGCGGCGCCGTACACTATGATGACGAGCAGGGCGTAGATGCCCATGGACATGAGCATCTCGCGTGTGCGGAACTCCTGGCGCAGGTCTTTAGCGAGCAGCGTGCGGTATTGCCGGAAGGTAGAAGGGCGGCCCATCTACGCCACCCCCATGCCGACGGTCTCGCGGTAGAGTTGGGCGAACTCGTCGAAGTCGAGCTCGTCGCGGGGGGCGAACGTGACCACGCGGCCCCGTGCGAGCACGAGGGCGTGCGTGCACATGCCGAACCCCTTCGCGAGGTCGTGGCTGACCATGATGAACGTCCGGTCGCCGCGCGCCGCTTCGATGAGCGAGTCGAAGATATCGACCGCATGAGGGTCGAGTCCCGAATACGGCTCGTCGAGGAACACGACCGCCGGATCGTGGACGAGAGTGCGGGCAATCGAGATGCGCTGGGTCATGCCGCGGGAGAACGTGCGCACCGGGTCGAGCCGGCGGTGCGACAGGCCCACCGCCTCGAGCAGCTCGACTGCACGCGCCTTCGGGTCGGCGACACCGTAAAGCTCGGCGTAGAGCGCTAGATTCTCCTCGGCAGTCAAATCGGGGTACAGCATCGACTGATGCGAGATCATGCCGATGAGCTCGCGCGCTTTGTCAGGCTCTTCCTTTAGGTCGATGCCGCCCACGCGCGCCTGACCGCCCGTCGGCCGCGCCAACGTGGACAGCAGCTTCAGAAGCGTGGTCTTCCCCGCCCCGTTCGGTCCGAAGATTGAGAGGAACGCGCCTTCCGGCAAGTCGAACGACACCCCGTCGAGCGCCTTGCGCGTCCCGAACGCTTTCGAGAGCTCTTTCGCTTCGACTGCGTTCATCGTGACGACGCCTTCGTCTTCCTGCGGCCTACGAGCGCGAACAACGTACCGATCATCAGCATGCCGAATCCGATCCAGACGAGCGAGATGAACTGGTTCACGCGCACGTCGAGCGAATAATCGCCGTTCTGGTTAACGCCGCGATACACGACGAACAGGTCTTCCTCGGGAAAGCCCAACACGCCCGCGTTGATCTTCTGCTGCTGGGTTATGACGTCGAGCTGCACGGAAGGGCTTACGCTGCCCACGTACCGGTCGTCCTTGAAGACGTCGAACGTGACTTCGTAGATGACCTGGTTGTTGGTCGCGCTGTTGTCGGTGACGGAGTCGCCCTGGTACTCCAGGCGGTATTCCTGCACCGTGAACGGCTCGGTCGTTCCCGCGTCCTTACCGGCCTTCAGGTAACCCGATTCCTCGTACACGTACATGCTCGAGCCGATGAGGCCGATAAGGATTATCGCCATGGCGACATGCGCGAACCCCCCGCCTATGGCAGGCGCACGCCTGCTTGGCGTCTTCACGGCGCGCGCGAAGAAGAACAGCGCGTTGAAGAACAGGAGCGACGCCACCAGCAGGCCCACGAGCGCCAACCCGTTGTAGTACCAGGCGGGCCCCGCTTCGAGCAGCGCCTCGGAATTCGCGCCCCCCTTCGCCATCGTGGCATCGTAAACAGGTACGAACTGCGTCGTCCACCAGAAAGTTAGAAGCGCGAACAGTATGACCGCGCAAATCGCCGGGACACGCGCCTGCTCGAGGAACTTGCGCGGGTCGGTCTTTCCCCACGCGAGCAGCGGGCACGCCGACAAGATGAGCATGTACACGATGCCGAGCGGCCGCGCGATCGCCTCGTACGATGTCGCGCCGAGCGAGTCGCCGCCGAACGGTAGCCAGCTCGGCAGGGCAGACGCCACCGTCATGTACGTGAGCAGCAGCGTGAACACGATCATGATGACGTTGTTGAAGTAGTACGCGCCGTCCTTCGACAGCATGTTCTCGACATCGTCGGCGCCTTCCGTGTCAGTTGCAAGCGACTTCCAACGAACGGCTATGAGCACGAGTGGCACGACGGCCGACACCGCGATGAGGCCGCCGAACAACGCGAGCGACACCGGGTCGCCCTCGAACGCATGCACCGACTGCACGATGCCCGAGCGCGTGATGAACGTGGCCACGATGACGAACGTGAACGCGAGGCATGCGCACATGAACGCCCAGCGCTTGAACGCATCGCGCTGGCGGTACACGGTGAACGTGTGGACGAGCGCAACGCACACGAGCCACGACAGGAGGCTCGCGTTCTCGACCGGGTCCCAGCCCCAGTAGCCGCCCCAACCGAGAACGACGTAGGCCCACACGGCGCCGAGCCCGATGCCCGCACCCAGGAACAGCCAACTGGCCAAGACGAACCGAGTCGCGCGCTCGACCCAGAGCTTCGAGAAATCGCCGACGATGAGCGCGGCCATCGCGTAGGCGAACGGCACGGTGAGCCCAGCATAGCCGACGAAGAGCATGGGCGGGTGGATCGCCATGGCCCAGTGCTCGAGCAGCTGGTTCATTGAGTGAAGCGAGGCCGCCTCTGTCAGGTTGCCTTCGGCCGTGAAGTAGCTGGCGGGCGTGGGCGCGAAGGGCATGTTCCCCTCCGAGAACAGCAGAACCCCGCAAAACGTCGCTACTACAATCGCGACAATTGCCATGGTCAGGTTGTCGAGGGAATAAGTCGCTGGATAGTACTGCGGTTCATTATGCGCGACACCGAAGCGCTTGCCGCCAAAGCTCGACCGTGTCAGGATGACCGCGTTGAACAGCGCTATGAGGAACACCCAGAACAGGAGCGACCCCGCGCGTCCCGCCCATAGGCCCGAAAGCTTGTAAAGCCATGCGAGGCCGTCGGTCGACAGCGTGCGCTCCTCGAGCACGTACTTGATGGAAACGTCTCCGGTCATGAAGCAGAATACGAGCACGCCGCAACACGCGAGCAACGCGGCGGCGCTTGCCGCCACGCCCACGCGCCCGATGCGGCTCAGCGCGGCCTTCTCGGCGAAATGCCCCGCGAGCAACGTAGCTGCGGCGACCACGGCGGCTGCGAACGCGATGACGAGGAATGCGAATCCGACGGTCGCCACGGCCTAGCCCTCCAACGCCACGTTCGTCGCCTCGAACATCCCGTCGGCGCTCATTGCGCCAGTTAGCACGACATGGGCGCCTTCGACAACATCATCGGAAAGCGCCCCTGCGAATCTCACTGGCAATTCGGCGCCTGACGTCCCATCCGCTATCGTAAAGCGCACTTTAGCATCGATTCCGCCGAGCGTGCCGGGCTTCACGACGCCTTCGACCTTCACGGTCTTGCCCACGATCCTGTCGCCATAACCGAGCAGGTCGGTCACCGAGAGGGCGTCTGCGCCGGATTCGTACTTCGACGGGCACTTCGTCACCAGCTCTGAGCATACGAGCACGCCCGAACCGTCCTTCTTGCCCGTGCATATGGCCGTCACGTCATTGCCGAACGTCGCCGAAACGCCGCCATCGTAGCGCACGTCGAGCTGGGTTGCGGCTTGCGGGTCGGCTTGCGCGTCGTAGATGGAGAACGTCAGCGTGTTGCCGTCGATGGAAAACGAGTTCTCAACCACGTTTCCCGTCACCTGTATCTTGTTGCTTCCCTCAAGCTCGGCCGCCTCGGCGACCGACACCGTCTTCGCGGCGGAATTGCCGCCGACGACCGCCAGAACAACGACGAGCACGATGACGACGATTCCAGCTGACACCGCCATGCGCCTCTTCGCCTTCGTGTTCATGTGCGCACCATCCATTCAGACAAGTCGTGCCAAAGGCTCTCAACGGGCGTCGACCCATACGCTCGGATAGGCGTTCATGCCGTTGAATAGCGGCTGGGAAGGCAATCAGGTTAGTTTTCTCAGCCGGTGAGCATCCTCGGCATGAAGCTCGACGGCGCCTGTTTTATGACTCCCGCAGCGCATTATCCTAGTGGCAAGCGAGTTGCATGTCTGTTGCAATTGCAACATATGGCAGCGGTAAAAGACGCAACTCTCCTGAAGCCCAACTCGGAGACCTTGCTAGGTGATTGGACTGAAAATGCAAACTGGGCAAATCCCTGTATGTTGCGAAAACAACATACAGGAGGAAGTAATGCAGCTAATCTCCCAGCATTGATTGACATAGTTTCTGGGAACGATTGAAAACGAAGAAAGGCAAACGAAATGACCAGACGGCTCATCGAGATCGACGAGGGACGTTGCGACGGCTGCGGGCTGTGCGCGTCGTCATGCCATGAGGGCGCAATCGAGGTTATCGAGGGGAAGGCGAGGCTCGTGCGCGATGATTTCTGCGACGGGCTTGGCGACTGCCTGCCTGCATGCCCAAAGGGGGCCATATCGTTCGTCGAGCGCGAGGCGGCAGCCTACAGCGAAGCCGCCGTCGAGGAAAACAGAAGGCAAAAACGCTCCTATGGAGTTGGGCCAACCACCCCCCAGAGCGACAGGTGCCCAGGCTCGGCGCCGAAGGGCATCGAGCGCGGCGGCGCGGACATCCTTGGCAATGACGCCGAGAATGCTTGCGCGCCGGCGTCATCAGAGCTTTCCAATTGGCCTGTGCAGATTAAGCTTGCTCCCACACAGGCATCATGCTTCGACGGGGCGCATTTGCTCATTGCGGCGGATTGCTGCGCTTATGCCTTCGGCACATTCCACGACAACTTCATCCGGGAGCGCACCTGCATCATTGGATGTCCGAAGCTCGACGGCGTCGATTACGCCGAGAAGCTCGGGGCGATAATTGCCGAGAACGACGTGAGAGACGTCACCGTCTGCCGCATGGAGGTCCCATGCTGCGGAGGTCTGGAGCGCATGGCGGCGCCGGCGTTGCGCCAGTCGGGCAAGTCCGTCCCCTGGCAGGTGGTCAACTTCTCGATCGACGGTCGCATCCTCTCATGACGGTCCGAATGCCGTGTCCGTGTGAAAGCCGGCCGCGCTCCCGCGAAGGCGGGGTTCCGAAGAATTGGACGCGCGTATCGCCGGAATCCGTTGTCTGGGTCAGTCTATCAGCTTGAAGCGGCTTCGGTTGGTCTTGATGAGGCCGTCTCGTTGCATGCGGGAGAGCTCGCTTGAGAGGGCCGAGCGGTCCACGCCCAGGTAGTCCGCGAGCTGCTGGCGGTTGAAGGGAATCTCGAACTCGTTCGACCCCTCCCGTTCGGCCTCGTCGGACAGGTACGCCAGCACCTTGCCCCGGATGGTCTTGGGCGTCACGTGCAGGATGCGCCGCGAAAGCCCGATGCTCCGGCGCGCTATGGCGGCCGTCAGGTTGGCCGACGCGCGCGCATGGTGCGGGCACGCGTGCGGGCAGGTGGCAAGCACCTTCGCTACCTCCAGGAACATCACCTCGCACGCGCCGGCCGCCACGACGTCGACCATGAGGGGCTCGTCCGGCACGGCGGCGTACGCCTCGCCGAACATCTGGCCCGGGCCAGCCGTCCCGATGACGCTGACGTCGCCCCAGACGGACACGCTCTCGATGCGCACCGCGCCCTCCAGCACGAGGCCGACCGTCGATATCACGTCTCCCATGCGGTGGATGCGCTCGCCGGCGCGGTATTTGCGCGTGCGCATGCCGAGGCAACCGAGCATCGCCGCGATCTCCTCGGGTTTGGAGCCGCGGAAGAGGGCTGTCGTGGCTAGCAGCTTGTCGCGATCCATGGTTCGTCCCTTTCATGAGGAAACGGCGGTTCTCCTCCTGCCTTTACCGCTCGCAAAACCAATTTGCAATTCGTTGCTATTACAACATACAACGTGGGCGATTCCCGATATTTTCACGCCAGCAATTCGGAGAACGGCCGAACGACAGACGAGAAACGAGAGGTGCGAAATGGACCAGAAGATGTTTTGCTTCCAATGCGAGCAGACTGCAGGATGTGCGGCCTGCACGGGGCGCGCGGGCGTATGCGGAAAGACCGCCGACGTGGCCGGCGCGCAAGATGGGCTGACCGGCGCGATGGTGGCGCTCGCGCGCACGTGCCAGACGGCGGGCGCAGTCGGCAAAAACACATACAAGCTGCTCGTTGACGGGCTTTTCACCACCGTCACGAACGTGAATTTCGACGAGGTCTCGGTGCAGGAGCTCACTGACGCCGTGCGTGCCGAGACGGCTTCCGTAGCCGCCGCGGGCAACTGCTCCCCCGAGGCCGACTACGACATGGAAGCCCTCTGGGGTGACGACGAGGACCTCCGCTCGCTGAAGTCGCTCGTGCTGCTGGGGCTGCGCGGCGTGGCGGCCTATGCCTACCACGCCCGCGTCCTCGGCAAGCGCGACGAGAAGGTCGACGCCTTCTTCGTCGAGGCGCTCTCTTCGCTCACCGAGCCGTACGATATGGACGAGCTCGTCCCGCTGATGCTGAAGGTCGGCGAGGTGAATCTGGCCTGCATGGGCATGCTCGACGCGGCCAACGTCGAGGCCTTCGGCACGCCCGAGCCCACGCAGGTGACCCTCGAGGTCGAGCCCGGCCCGTTCATCGTCATCACCGGCCACGACCTCTACGATCTGAAACTGCTGCTCGAGCAGACGGAGGGCAAGGGCGTAAACGTGTACACGCACGGAGAGATGCTTCCCGCGCACGCGTACCCCGAGCTGAAGAAATACCCGCACCTGAAGGGCAACTTCGGCACGGCCTGGCAGAACCAGCAGAAGGAGTTCGTGAACCTCCCCGCGCCTGTCCTGTTCACGACGAACTGCCTCATGCCGCCCAAGGACACCTACGCCGACCGCGTGTTCACGACCGAACTCGTTCAGTTCCCCGAAATCGCCCACATCGGCGAGGGAAAGGACTTCACGCCGGTCATCGAGCGCGCGCTCGAGCTGGGCGGGTATGCGGAAGCGCAGCGCTTCACCGGCATAAACGGCGGCTCCACAGTCACCACCGGGTTCGCGAAGGACGCCGTGCTGGCCGTCGCCCCGGCGGTCATCGACGCCGTTAAGGCCGGCGCTATCAAGCACTTCTTCCTAGTCGGCGGATGCGACGGCGCGCGTGCGGGCCGCAACTACTACACCGACTTCGTGAAGGCGGCCCCCGACGACACCGTTGTGCTGACGCTCGCATGTGGGAAGTACCGCTTCAACGACCTCGACCTGGGGCAGATCGGCGGCCTGCCGCGCCTCATGGACGTGGGCCAGTGCAACGACGCGTACAGCGCCATCCAGATCGCCGTCGCGCTCGCCGAGGCGTTCGGGTGCGGCGTAAACGAGCTGCCGCTCTCGATGGTGCTCTCCTGGTACGAGCAGAAGGCCGTTTGCATCCTGCTGACGCTTTTGCACCTCGGCATCACCAACATCAAGCTCGGGCCCACGCTCCCCGCGTTCGTGAGCACGAACGTGCTGGACTTCCTGGTCGAGAAGTTCCATATCGCGCCGATCACCACGCCCGAGGCCGACTTGGCTGAGCTGCTGGACGCATAACGGCAGCTGCTCCCTTCTCGTTTGCGCCCGCATGGCAATACTCTCGCCGTGCGGGCGCGGTCCATACGCTCATGCCAAAGCCGGTTTGGCAGTACGAAAGGTAAGATAGCCGCATGGACGATACCCGCATCGACAAAGATAGAAAGACGCTCGAGGCAATCGGGCGCATCTACTGCGCAGCCCACCACGCCGGTGGCAAGGACGCGACGGGCCTGTGCCCCGCGTGCCGCGAAACGGTCGATGCAACGCTCGCCCGCACGCAGGTCTGCCCGAACGGGCACGAGGGGAACTGCCAGGATTGCGCGATCCACTGTCAGCGGGGCGAGGCGCGCGAGCGCATCCGCCAGATGATGGCCTACGCCGCCCCGCGCATGGCGTTTCGCCACCCGCTCATGACCCTCGAGTACCTGCGGAAGAAGCGTTTCGGGATCTAGGCTTTTTTCTCATCGAAGCGTCAGTGGAATAATTCGAAGAATAATTATCGAATGCGTTTTAGTGCCGTCCCTATTGTCGTCTTCGATTGCGCGAATCGACTCTGCAGATGTTTTTAAATGGGTTTTAAGTGGGTGCGGCCTCTGTAAATCAGTGGCTCGCACCCATGTTTTCCCTGGTAGGGGCGGTGGGACTCGAACCCACATAGGTTTCCCTGGCGGATTTTAAGTCCAATGGACAGCAAATTACAGGCTTTTGAACAGGTGTTTTATCACCCCTAAATCCCGTTTTAACCCTTAAGTTGCCTTAAGTTATAGTAAGTTATGTGGGTGTAAGTGGGTGCGTCAACGCTTCCATTCACGGCAAACCCAGCGAATTGCGTCCGTTTTAGAAGCTGAAATCAAGCATGCCTCGTTTTCTGCGGATTTTGACTGACCGAATGGGAATTTAGTTAGCAAATCAAAGTCAGCGAGCGATAGAGCCTCACAAAAGCTAAAAACGCCCCGATACTCGCTTCTAGCTAATATCGGGGCGCTGTCGTCTTCTCACGGCTTCAGATGCCTTTTCTATCCCCATCATCGCGAGAAACGCCAAACGGTCGAATCGCTTAAAGAAGACGTAATCATTAAATAGAATGCAATCTAGCATTTAAAAAGCTAAATCGCATTCCCCGCTATTTCCTATACGTGCGCGCAGCGCTCTTCACCAATGCTTTAAACCCCTGTAATATGCCTAATGTACAGGGGTTTAAAGCATTGGTGAAGAGTGCTGCGCGCCACGCACGCGAGGACGTACGCCGGGTGGGCGCCGCCGCAGTCGGCTATAGCGGGGTCGTCGAACGCGCCTTCGGGGACTAAGGCCCAGCGGCTGAGGCCCGCAGCCGGGAACGGGAACGTCGGGTCGTCTCCGTACAGCCCCGTGTCGACCCCCGCATGCACCGGGAACCCGTCGCCTGCTATGCGCATCCACAGCGCAGAGCCCTCCTTCGGCAGGCTATCCGCCAACGCCGCGTACGCGCGGACCTTCTCCGCCGGCCCCATGCCCCCGTAGCCGGGGACCGCCTCCGCGGAAAGGCGTCCGATCTGGCTGGCGATTATCTGGTTGTCTAGCGTAGAGTAAAAGTTGCGGATAGGGACTGCGGTGGGAATCCTGGACCAAAACGGGACCAGGAGGAGAACCGCATGTACAGCCAGGAGCAGAGGAAAACCGCGATAGAAACATTCATA
>ODAI011835180.1_pt1 | contig 14858 bp, 15 predicted proteins | sample 1539321 | NCBI WGS metagenome assembly ODAI01 (sample SAMN02144231, study PRJEB22623) | gut metagenome | biome: sheep rumen | host: Ovis aries | place: New Zealand
AAAAGGAGAAAATCAAAATGGGGAAAATTGATGTAATTATTCCGGCCTATAAAGCACAGAATTGTATCGTCTATTATTAAGAGAAAGGAGGTAACCGAATTAATGAATCAGCCGATAATGTTTACACCATCAGAGCTCATTGCAACAGTTTTGGCGATTTGTGCTGGAATTGTAAGTGTCTCAGCTGCAATCACAGTAATCATTAAGTTTATTACTAAAATGAGAGCTCCTGAGGAAAAGCAGAATGATAGGATTAAGAACTGCGAAAATAAGATTGACGAAATTCATAAAAAGTTCGAAGTCTATGACGGCTATTTTGCAAGAGATAAGCAGCGTCTTGACAGGTTAGAATTTGGTAATGAAGCTGAAAACAAAGCGCTTCTTGCTCTTCTTAATCATGCTCTTCATGGAGATAATCAGGAAGAAATCAAAATGGCCAAAAAAGAACTTGAACAATTCTTACTCGCTACGTCAAGGGTTTCGGTGGTAACATGAAAACACATAAAAAGAATACTTTTACAAAAGTTGCTGTAAAAGCACTTTTAATAGTAGGAGTCATCAATGCGATGATTCCTTTTTTATTGTCCGCATTTGATAAAGCTCCTGTGACAGAGCTTGGAATTGCGTGGATTAGTGAGATTGTGGCTGTAATTTTAGGTTACCTTCTTAAATCTTATCATGAAACAAAACAAGAAAGAAAACAAAATCATGCGGATTTTGTAGCTGGAATGAAAGGAGATTTTAGTGATGGACGAGATGAGTTTTATGATTCTGAAAATTGTGGTTAGTGTTTGTGCTGCTTTAATTTCTGCATTTGTAATTCCTTATCTTAGAAAACTTTCCCAGAATAAAAACCTTGAAGAGATTTTAACAGCTGTTGATGTAGCAGTAAGAGCTGCTGAACAGACGATTAAAGGAGACGGAAAAGGAGCTGAGAAAAAGGATTTGGCGATTAAGCAGGCTACAAATTGGTTAAACAATAAAGGGATTAAGATCGATCCTAATCAGCTTGATGCACTTATTGAATCGGCCGTATATGCCTTAAATACAAAGGAGATCTGACATGGCTATTATCATAGGATCTGCAAGAATTGATGAGCGTGGAAAAATTAGTGGTGGAGCATCAGGAGACCAGAAACAAATCGGAACTCAGGATTTTAAAGGCGAGGTTTCGATGCAGAATTTCTACAATCACGCTAAAGGTTGGTTCGTACTTAGACCAAAATCCATAGAACTTGCTGAAAAAATTGCCACAAACATGATCCTTGCTTGTAATAATAAAAACTTAGGTTATGACCAGACAGGAAGGCTTGGAGTAATCGGGAATGGGATTAATTCCGCCGTTCCCACAGAGTGCGATTGCTCAAGTCTTGTTAGAGCATGCATAAAAGAAGCTTCTGGAAAAGATCCTGGAAATTTTAATACAGCTAACGAAGCAGAAGTTTTAGAAAAGACTGGACTTTTTGAGCTTAGGAAAACCTATGTAACTGGCCTGACTTTATATCCAGGAGATGTACTTGTAACCAAAACCAAAGGACATACTGCGATTGTTGTATCTGGTGCAACAAGAAATAAAGTAAATATTACGCAATCTGCAAATCCTGTAAGTAAGCCCCTTAAAGATGTAGCAATGGAAGTAATAACAGGTAAATGGGGAGTTGGTCAAGATAGGAAAGACAGATTAACTCATGCAGGTTATATTTATGCAGATGTACAGGCCGAAGTTAATAGACTTCTTGGGGTGAAGTAATGTGGATAAATTATAATCCTAATCCGGATAATAGAAAAGTAGATGATTGCTCAGTAAGAGCTCTCACCAAAGCTCTAAACAAATCCTGGAATGAGGTATATAGTGAAATATGTGCTGAAGGTTTTAGTCAGTGTGATATGCCTCATTCCAATTATGTTTGGGGTGCAATTCTTAAACGAAACGGCTTTAAAAGATTCGTGGTTCCAGATACCTGTCCTGACTGTTACACAATAAGAGAATTTCTAAAAGACCATCCCAAAGGAACATTTGTTATAGCAGTTCAGGATCATGTAGTAACAGCAAAAGACGGAGATTTATTTGACACATGGGATAGTAGTGACAAAGTCCCGCAATATTTTTGGATGAAGGAGTAAATTTAATATGGCACTCTCTAACACGGCTACTCCGAAATATTACGGCCAGTTTAGAGATGCCGTAATGAGAGGAGAAATACCAGTTAATCGTGAAATCTCTATGGAAATGAATCGGATTGATGATCTGATTGCAAATCCAGGGATTTATTATGATCCGGACCCGGTCGAAGGTTGGATTTGTTATTGTGAAAACGAACTGACACTTACCGACGGGTCCGATCTTGTTTTACTTGATACTTTTAAGCTTTGGGGTGAGCAGGTATATGGCTGGTATTATTTTGTAGAAAAATCTATCTACGAACCATATTCTGACGGGCATGGCGGAAGATATGTTAATAAAACAATCAAGAAAAGACTTATTAATAAGCAATATTTAATCGTAGGGCGTGGAGCAGCAAAATCTCTTTACGATTCTTGTATTCAATCTTACGAGCAAAATATTGATACTTCTACAACTCATCAAATAACCACAGCTCCTACTATGAAGCAGGCTGATGAGGTAATGAGTCCTATAAGAACAGCTATCACAAGATCTAGAGGTCCGTTATTTCAGTTTTTAACAGAAGGCTCGCTTCAAAATACCACTGGATCTAAAGTAAACAGGCAAAAATTAGCCTCTACAAAGAAAGGAATTGAAAATTTCCTTACAGGTAGCTTACTTGAAGTAAGACCTATGAGTATTAATAAGTTGCAGGGTCTTAGAGTCAAGGTATCGACCGTTGATGAGTGGCTATCTGGGGATTTAAGAGAAGATCCAATTGGTGCAATTGAGCAAGGAGCTAGTAAAGTCGATGATTGGCTAATTATTGCTACAAGTTCTGAAGGAACTGTAAGGAACGGATCTGGCGATACAATCAAAATGGAGTTAATGGACATCCTTAAAGGAGAATATATTAATCCTCATGTATCGATATGGTGGTATAAGCTTGATTCCATTGACGAGGTTGCAGAGCCCGATAAATGGCTTAAGGCAAATCCTAATCTTGGAAAGACCGTTAGCTATGAAACTTATCAGCTAGATGTGGAAAGAGCAGAAAAAGCTCCAGCAGCAAGAAATGATATTTTAGCAAAACGATTTGGCATTCCAATGGAAGGTTATACATATTACTTTACTTATGAAGAAACCATTCCTCATAGGAAAAGTAACTTTTGGAAAATGCCTTGTGCGATGGGAGCTGATTTATCAAGGGGTGATGATTTTTGTGCCTTTACATTTCTCTTTCCTCTTAAAGGTGGAGCATTCGGAGTAAAGACCAGAAATTATATCTCCTCTCTAACACTTAATAAGTTACAGCCGGCCATGAGAATTAAGTATAACGAGTTTATCGAAGAAGGAACACTTATCGTTCTTGATGGTACTGTGCTTAACATGATGGATGTGTATGACGAGCTTGATTCTCATATAATCGAGAGAGGTTATGATGTAAGAGCTTTAGGTTTTGATCCATATAATGCAGAAGGATTTATTCAAAGATGGGCTGCTGAGAATGGTCCGTTTGGCATTGAGAAAGTAATTCAAGGAGCAAAAACCGAGTCGGTTCCTTTGGGAGAACTTAAAAAATTATCTGAAGAGCGAATGATTATTTTCGATGAATCCATTATGCAGTTTGCTTTGGGAAATTGTATAACAATTACCGATACGAATGGGAATAGAAAACTCTTAAAGCAAAGAAGGGACGAAAAGATTGATCCTGTGGCAGCGATGATGGATGCTTATATTGCTTTTAAGAGAAATCCTGAGGCTTTTGAGTAGAAAGGAGAATATTCATGCCACCTAGAAATAATTATTATGCACCGGGTTTTGACGCATATGGAAGTATTTATTCTGGAATTGGAGTAAATCCATATAATGCTCAGTATGGCGCTTATGGATATAATCAGCCTATTGGACATCAGGCACAAACCATCCCGCAGCCTATGCAGCAGCCAGCTCAGCCAAGTCAAAATGCAGTAAATAATACTGGTAATTCTAATACAGGATTTATTCCGGTTAAAAGCAGAGAAGAAGCTGAGCAGTGGCCTGTAGCACCAGGGGCTAGTGTTACTTTTAAAGATGAATCAAAACCTTATCAGTATTATTCTAAGTCTAGAGGGTTATCTCAGTTTGATGAAGCAGTATTTGAGTCTTATCATCTTGTAAAGGATGGCGATGATAATGAAAATAATGCTGAAAAGAAAGAATCTAAGTATGCTCTTAAAGATGAATTCGATAAACTTTTAAATAAAGTTGATCAGATATCAGAGCAGATTGGAAAACTCACAAAAGAAATGACTGTTAAACCTCAGACAAACGGAGAAAGGATGGTGAGCGGTAATGGGTTTATTTCCAAACTTCAATGAAATGATGAATCAGTTTAAACTCTTTTTCACGAATCCTATTCAGTTTATGGCAACAAGAGGTCTTAATATTCCAAAAGAGTATTCTAATAATCCAGATGGTGCTATTCAGTATTTAATGGATAACGGGAAGATGAGCCAAGAACAGTATAATTATTTAAATGGGTTTTTTAATCAGATAAAAAGGAATATGCCGAATAACGGAGGATGAAGTAAATGGAGTACTCTGTCGAAAGTACTATAGATAAGTTAAATTATCTTGCCGAAACCAAGGAAGAGATTGCTGATGCAATTACGGAGAAGCAGGATGAAAGTTATGATGCACATTCCGTTTTTGTTATAGATTTAGAAAGAAGTGAGAGAAGACTTTCTAGTTTTGATAATCCAGCAGGAACAGATGATCAAGATTTTCTAGATTATTTAGACGGACTTCTTCCTAGAATTGGCAATACAGACTATTATTATACACTTAGAGAAGATGGGTGTTTTGCTATACTTGGAGATAATTGTAGATGGATTTTTCCCAAAGGAATAATTTTAAGCAATAGTCTTATTCAAAAGATAGAAGAAACTCCTTATTTTTTAATAATGACAGAGTTAATTGATAATGAAATCAAGTTGCAACAAAATGAAATATTCGCATTTGCTGATGGATTATTTGGAGAATATGAAGATGAGGATGCTGAAGCTTTTTTAAACGGAGAAGTGACTGCAATAGAAACTACTAACTATTATTATAGGAAAAGAAGTGATGGTAGATATTCTATATTAAGAGATAATCGTCGATATATATTACCAAAAGATATTGTTGTTGATGAAATATTTAAAAACTCTATAGTAAATTATTATAACAATGGAACTATTGGGAGCGAAATTAAAATAATTGATTACGAAATAAGAAGACAAAGGTATATTGCATCTGATGACACTTTTAGATCTTATGCTAAAAAAATAGATTTGATTAGAGTTCCAGAAGCAATTCCTTTTACAGTTACAAAAAATGGTATATATAGAGCTCCAGAAAATACAGGATTTTCCCCACTTACCATTGAAGTGCCATCTGATCCAAATTCAAGTAGTAAGCAAGCTGTCCCAGTTTCTACGATGAAAGCAGGTCAGTTGGTAACATTTGAAGACACTTATAGCGAATGGTGTGATATTTCGGAATATGCGTGGAATTATATATCACAATATATAGATCAAAAAATTATCGATGAGGATCTTTTTATTGCTGGTTCGGTTGTTTCATCTGACGATAGATATGTGTATATGATAATGCGATCTTATTCATATGTTCGTAGGGAACTATATGATAAATATAATTATAATTATTATTATAAATATTATATTCGTAGATATAGTACTGTAAAAGAGCCAGAAGAATATTATTATTTGAAAATCAATCAAAACGATATTGAAGGAGTATTTGAAGAAGTTGCAATGCCCGAGAAATGTCCTTATGAAAGTGGATATTATGAAGCTTATGAAGATATTTCTTATAAGAGAATAAATAAAAAAGATATTTCGGGAAGTCCTATAGAAAATGGATTATATGAAAGAAGCGGTGATAAAGCACCATATCAATACTTTTTATCTGAAGACACGGAAGTAGTTACTGGTAAAACTTATTATATCGTGGATCAAGATAATGGGTATGCTTACAAAGAAACAGAAGATATGGAAGTACAGGCCAATAAAAAATATTATCAAAAATGTTTTTCAGCAGAAGATGAATATTACGAAAAAATTGATAATTCAGAGTCTGAATACGAATTAGTGGAGAATCCAGAAAGTAATCCAAAAACGAATGGATATTACGAGAAAAAACAAGTAGATAAATATTATAAAGTAAAAAAACCATACGGTTCTCCTATAGATAATTTATATTATGAAAAGAATACTAGTATCTCCCCTCCACAGTACAATCTATCACAAGATATTACTGTAGATGAGAATAAAGATTATTATAAAATAAATAGGGAAAACTATACTTATAATAGAACAAAAGACGAATCCATTCAAGAAAATAAAGAATATTATATTAAAATAGAAAAAGAGGAATTAGAAGATATATACTATTTCGATTACGATTTAAATGATACTTTTAATGAAGATTTAAAAGAAGAATATGAATTAACGACCGATGTTATAATTGATAAAGATAAGACTTATTATGAAAGAAGATTAAAAGGAGCAAATCCTTGGAATTTTCAAAACTTTTTTACTCTTATAGAAGAAGGTTCTTCTAGTGACTCATATTTTAAAATATTGCAAGACGGGGACATTGGTTTGGTTATAGCAAGAGATACTGGACGAATAATCCTTTTTAATCTTTTAACAAGCGAAATATTACATGATTTTATAATTGAAAATGCTGAAGAAATATGGTATCGCGATGAATCTAGCAATACTAAAAATGTTTCGTTTTGTAGAACAATTTATAACGAAGTAAAATCGTTTCAATATTTTGATAATTATATTTGTTTTGATTTGATTCATTATGTTGATGCTAAAAGTTCTAATGTATCGCCAAGAAATATAAAAAATGCTGTTTGTCGAATTAATCTAACAACAAAGATTATTGAAAGAAGTTTAATCGAATATAATTTAATGTTAAAAGGTGGTATTGATTATTATTATTTTAGAACATTGCCCAATCAGCCGGGTTATACAATGAGATTTGATAGCGATGATTTAACGCCAAAAACACTAAGCATTTCATGGAAAAATCCAGATGAATATTTTGTTGTTGCAAATATTGAACAGCATTATTATTTTGATTATTTAGTATCTCGATCAAAAATGAGAGCAAACGATGTATATGTTTTATCAAATGATTCAGAAGTAGATCCTAATAAGAATTATTATGTAGCAAAATCTCCAAGATCCGAGGGATGGCTAGAAGAAGTTTATCCAGATGATCATTATAAGTGTGCAATAGTTGAAAGAAATGGCATTTCTTCAATGGTCCATAATACTGGAGATTGGGTTGTTATAGACGATAAAGTTTATGAAGTAACTTCTATCATTAATATTTCTGATAGTTTTGAAGAAGGAACAAATATTACCCCTGTTAAAATAACAGATTCTTATTACGAATACGATAGCAAAGGAGAAAAAGTAGAAGTTCGAGTTCCTGAAACAACACAAAAATTGCATGATCCAATATGGAGATATTTTTTAGATCAAAATGGTATATACGATAAACTTGGTTTTACTGATTTCTTAGAAGGAGATGATCTTAAAAAGACGGAGGAATTAATAGCCGACAAGTATAAAGTGCGAATTCCACTTGAAAAATATTTAGTTCCTACAACAGATGAAATATTAAATCCTAATAAACAGTATTATACATTGATGGAAACAGAAGTTGATTTAGTAGATGGAACTACTTCACCTAAAATGAAAGGATATTATGTTCGTGAAGATAAAAGTTCTGTAACTTATCAAAAAATAGATAGTCCATCAGGTGATCCATATATGCAGCACTGGTATATAATTGATAAATTCGGAAATTATGTCCCATCTGAAGCCAGAATGGTATCACCAATGGATTCAGCCTATTATAAACAAGTTCGAGTACCATACTCATATATTAAATCGACGGATATTTATCCAACAGATCTTCATACATACTATAAACCTATTGCTGTTATTGCTGGATCTGCTGATGTTATAGCACAAGAAATAGCCAGTGATTCATATACCCATAAAGAGTTTGAAAATTCTGATCATTATTTTATTCTAGTAGAAAATCCAGAAGGAAGCCCCAAACAAAACGGATATTATGAGCATCATGCAGCAACACAGCAGGGTTCAATTCAATTATTGCCTATAGTTGAAGACTTTGATGTTGGCGGATATGGCTGGGCCGAATATGCAGGAAAAGCAATATCACCAATATTTATTAGTGAATATTATTCGAGATTGGCTGGAAAACCAGTTGGTGTAATTAAATGGGATATATTATTAGATGCAGCTATAATTGAAAGATTTGTTAGTGGCGATAAAAGTAAAATAATAGATTATAGACTTTTCGAAACCCAATATGATATTAGAATGGTTGACGGCCATGTATGGGGATGGGCCATTATGTTTCAAGGTCATGGATGTGGTCAAAATGATATTTGGTATTGTATTATGGATGAAAATGATCAAGACAATGTTGGAGTTATTTCATCATCGGTTGCTTATGATTCCAGTACCGGACAAATGGGTCCTTTTGATATGAATGGTAATTTAATTTCAACGGGTTCTGGAAAGAAATCAGTTTATTATAACGCCAGGTATATATATCATGCGGGTACGGCATATGAAAAGAATGATTATCTACATTATTTTGTAGATGATTTTGGAACCGAATGTTTATTGGCTTCTTTTGATAGAATTTATAATTTTTCAGAAGATTCACAAGATTGGGCTAGAGGAAAGATTATAAAAATAAAAAACTATTACGATTGTTATTTTGATGTTAATTCTGGTGGAACTCCAATAGATATAGGCCATCTTCGTAGTTATCAAAATAATAGAGCTGCAATTATTCTTAAGGGTCCAGAAACAATGTGGACAGGAAATTATGGATATTTTCCAGAGACTCAAAAATATAATGAAATAATTGGTATATTTGATTTTAATACACTTTCTTGGAGCTTTGTAAATCCAGGATTAAAACTAATAACAAAAAATGATTTATTTTTTGTTGTAAACTCTCCTTTTGGAAATCCAGTATCTCAACGATATTATGAAAAGATAAATGGAGAGTATATTAGAAGCGAGGACGAGAGAATTGTAGATGGGAAAACTTATTATCAAAGTTTGTTTTATAATAATGTATATGATGATGGTTTTTTCATTGTTGCTAATCTCGAAAGCGATATTGAAAATTACAAGCAAAGGTCACCTAAAGAAAACGGATATTACGAAATAAGAATTGTTGATAATTTTTATAAAGTATCAAATCCTCATGGTAATCCACATCAAGAAAGATATTATGAAAGAACTGGAGAAAAAAAAGAGGAATACCAATATTTATTAACACGAGATACAAGTGTTGATGATAGTAAAACTTATTATGCTACAGACGATTATAGAACTACATATATTTTAACTTCCGATGAAGAATACGTAAGTGGTAAAGTATATTATTTAAAAAGAAATGACGAAAATTTGTTTTCGCCGAATAGATTAAATTCTCCATATGATTTTGAATGGTTAGAGAAAAAGGGGAAAGAATATGTTTATACAAATGATTTAAAATATAGAGCTGATAAAAAATACTATAAAATCGATGGCAATCCCGATAATATAACATATATTTTTAATGAAAATCCAATAGCTATTGGTAAAAATATGATAGTTGTAGGAGAACGTGTATATTATTATAAAGGTAAAAGCACAATAGTAAAACCAAATACAAATCAGATCATGAATACCAACGCTCTTGGATATATTACTAGCGATATATATGAAATAGGCAATAGTCAGTCTATATCATGTATTGTTGATGACATCGATGAGGTATAAATATGAATAGGATAGTGGATGAACTTTTATATTTAAATAGTACAAAAGAAATTATTAAAGATAGTATTAATAATAAAAATATATCTGTTGAAGAAAAAGATACTTTTAGAAATTATACAGATAAAATCGATGATATAAAAATTCCTGAAATTACTTATAAGGAAATTAGTAGTAATGGTGAGTATGATGGAAGAGAAAATACAATATATTCGCCAATTTATGTTAAAGTTTCAAAGTATATTGATGAAATTTGTGAAACAAGCGGATTAGCAGAAGAAGATATTAAAGCAGGAGATATTGTTTATTTTGATGAGGAATATGATGAATGGATAGAAATTGATGACGATAATCATTATATTGTTCCAACGTCTCATGGTGTAATATCTTCGAATGGACAATTTATTTATACAATAGGATATATAAAACAAAACAATAGATATATTTGTAATAATATTCTTTATAAATATAATACAGAGACAGTTCCTTGGGCATTTGAAAATTTTTATTATTTTTCCGAATTGGATAAAGTTTCTTCATCTTCAGAAAGAATATACTTAATAAACTTGCTGCAAGATGGAGATATTGGTGTTTTACTAACTAATTATTTAAATCATTACCATATTGTAGTATTTAATTTATTAACCGCGTTAGTTATTCATGATAAATTTTTAGATATAGATAAAAATTATTTATCTATTTATTTACCAGATATTAAACATGTAAAAGTTACTAATAATTTTATATATTTTTCTAAAGGTTTTTGGTTTAATAGAAAAACTGAAGTATTTGAAAAGCTTCCATATAGTGAATATGAGATAGATAGAGGTGCTAGTCGAATTAGTAATTATAAGCGATATGATGGAGATGTGTTTTATTTTTATGATAATAAGAATTATTATCAATTTTATCAATATGATAATTATCCAAATGGACGAAGATTTAGTTTATGGTATGTAAAACCTCAGAAGGCGTATATTATAAAACGAAAGCGTGATAAGAGATTAACCACTAGAGCAGTTGTTATTGATAATTGTATTTATTACGATTATTTTAGATATTGCTATAATCCAAACACTAATTCCATAGACGATCTTGGAGAAGATAGATTTCCAGTTCAAGTATCAGATGAATTAACGAATCTATTATATAGTATAAGTTTTTCAAAAACTAAAATTTTAATACTCGCCATAAATGATCAATCAGATTTGTTTATATATGATTTTTTAGATAAGTCGTATATAATAATAGCATCAACACAGAAATTGGCTATTACATCGAATAATAAATGTTTTGCCTTTTCTCCAAAATATATAATATGTCAAAATAAAGTATTTATGAATACTGGAAAGGGTAGGATTGCTAAGAAGATATCTAGTACTTATTATGAGAATGTTAACAATCCTTATAGCAACCCAAAAGAAAAATCGTATTATGAAAAGAAGGTTGAAGAAAAATATTTAAGTATCGATGAACCTTCTGGTAATCCGTCAGAAAATAAATATTATGAAAGAAAAGGTAAAACTTATGAAATTTCTAGAGATAGTGAGGTTAATAATGAAAAAAAGTATTATATTTTAGAGCAAATTGATAAATATTTTCGAACAGAAGACGAAACTATAGTTGAAGGAAAAGCATATTATAGGAGGGTTGAAGATGATAAAAATAACGACAGACTTCATAAAACCATAGGATTTGCTAAAACCGATATTAAAGCTGGAGAAGAAGGTAGATTTTATCTACTTTTTTCATAATTAACAATACTAAGCTCTCAAATCTAAGTCAATTCAAATTAATTCAAATTTTTACTACAGTTAAATACTAAAATTAAATATTAAAAACTAAATAGCACTAATATTTTAAGATTCGAGAGCTTTGTATAAGTAACTCGTAAACCTTTATTTCACATCACCCTTTTAACCCACTTTTTATCAATTTAATTAAGGAGGAAGAATTATGAGCGAGAATCAATCTGTAGTTATGCCTGTTCAGCCTATGGGTTATGGTTATGGAAGCTGCAATGACATGTTCGGTGCAAATGGATCCTGGTTTATCTTGTTCCTGTTCGCTCTTATGTGGGGCGGATTTGGCGGCTATGGGATGAATGGCGGTATGAACGGTGGCGGAACATTCCCTTGGCTTCTTAATGCGAACAGAGATACTCAGGATGTTATCTCCAATGGCCTTGCCCAGCAGAATCTTCAAAATGCGATTACTTCCGGCTTTGCAGGACTTAATCAGACTCTTTCTACAAACGAAGTAGCATCTCTTAACAGATCTTTTGCTGAGCAGACAGCTAATATGCAGGGCTTTAATGCTATGCAGAGCCAGCTTGCACAGTGCTGCTGTGATAACAGGCTTGCTACGGCTAATCTTTCTGCTCTTGTGCAGTCTGAAAACTGTGCCGACAGAGAAGCATTATCTAACGGTATCAGAGACTTAATTGCAAATCAGACAGCCGGTACGCAGAGGATCATCGATCAGTTATGCAACGACAAGATCGATGCTAAGAATGAGAAGATTGCAGAGCTTCAGAATCAGGTCATGATGAGAGATCTTGCCGCTTCCCAGGCTGCTCAGACGGCTCAGTTGTATGCTGATAATACCGCTCAGACACAGTACATTGTAAATCGTATTGCTCCTTATCCGATCCCTTCCTATCAGGTAGCAAATCCCTATGGCTATATGAATAACGGTTGTGGATGTAATACTGGCTGCGGATGCGGTAGTTTCTAAAGGAGGTGCAACATGACAGAATATTTAGCTAATTCGGAGCAGCTTGTAGAGCTTGGTTCTCCGATTATATTTGAGTCTTCTATCCCCTGTAATAAAGGTTATGTTTATCACGAAGATGAAACGGGGATTTTTATTCTGCGTGGAGTAACTCCTAACTGCTTTGCAAGATATCAAGTAACTTTTAATGGAAATATTTCTATACCCACAGGAGGAACAGTGGGACCTATTGCGGTGGCTATTGCTCTAAATGGCGAAACAAGACCAACAAGCAGAGCAATTGTCACTCCGGCTGCTGTAGATGAGTACAACAATGTAACTTCTACTGCAATTGTTACAGTTCCTAGAGGATGTTGTTTTAGTTTGTCTGTAAGAGCTGTTTCTGGTGTTACAGATGGAACTGGAACTCCTGCTCCTGCAATTAATGTAATTAATTCAAATTTTGTAATTAATAGAACTGCTTAAAGAAAGGTGGGTATAGAAATGAAAGATTTGTACGCGATTAGTGAAGAAATGTGTGGCACTTTAACCAATGAGCTTGATGAGGCAAATGATAAAGTAAAAAGCATGAGAGGAAAGATCTCAGCTGGAGACCTTGATTACATTGATCATTTAACTCATGCTTTAAAGTCTATTAAGACAATTATGGCGATGTGCGAAGCATATGATGAATATAGTAACAGGAGATATTCTGGCTATTCTAATGGATATTCCAATGGCTATAGCAGAACTACTCCTTACTATAATCAGGGAACAAACATGGCTTCAGGTAGATATTCAAGATCTAAGGAAGATATGATTATGGAACTTCATAGACTGATGAATGAAGCTCCTGATGAGCCTACAAGGATGAAATTCCAGAAATTAATTGATGAATTAAGGTGATAGCAATGGCAAAATTTCATGATCGAATAGGGTTTGCCTCTACTGAAGAGACAGTTAAAGGAGTTTGGGAAGAAAAGATCATAGAGCGATATTATTATGGTGATCTTTTAAAAAACTCCAGACGTCTTCAAGAAGGTGGAAAAGTAAATGATAACATAAATATTTCCAATCGCATCAGTATAGTAGCAGATCCATATGCAAATCAAAATTTTCATGCCATTCGTTATATATTTTTCATGGGAACTAAGTGGAAAGTTACTGACGTAGAAGTGCAATACCCAAGACTTATCTTATCAATAGGAGGGCTGTATAACGATGAAGAATAGGCTTGATCTCCAAGATAAGTTAGAAGAAATTCTTGGAAGTAGAAATGTCTATTATCAGCCCCCGGAGTCTTTGAAGTTAAAGTATCCGGCAATTGTCTATAACCGTTCAAAAATTCAAAATGAGTATGCAGATAACAATATTTATTCACAAAACATAGCTTACTCAATAACGGTTATAGACAAAAACCCGGATAGTAAATTCGTTAAAGCGGTATCAAGGCTTCCGACATGCGGACATGATAGGCATTTTGTATCAGATAACTTAAATCATGATGTATTTACAATTTTCATCAAGGAGGTAGACGAGTATGAAAATTAAATGGGACCAGACTGGCGAAAAGACTTGGGGTACTGGTGTATCGAAAGGTGTTGTTTACCCCTATAACACTTTAACTGGAGCCTATGATAATGGAGTTGGCTGGAACGGCTTAACCTCTGTGACGGAGTCTCCTTCAGGGGCCGAGAAGTCTGACTTCTATGCAGATAATATCAAGTACGCCGTACTTAGATCTGCAGAAGATTACGGTGCAACGATCGAAGCTTATACTTATCCGAAAGAATTTGCTCTTCTTGATGGCTCTGCAGAGATTGCTCCTGGTGTGACGATCGGACAGCAGAATCGTGGTACATTTGGCTTTTGCTATCAGACGCTCAAGGGTAATGATACTGCGGGCCAGAATTATGGTTACGAGATTCATATGGTTTATGGAGCAACCGCTTCTCCTTCTGAGAAGAGCCACTCTACGGTTAATGACTCTCCTGAGCTTGAGACTTTCTCTTGGGAGATTGCAACCACTCCTGTAAATGTTAAAGGCTTTAAACCTACTGCAACGCTTGTAATTGACTCTACTACTGTTGATCCTGTAAAGCTTGCAGACCTTGAAGATATTCTTTATGGAACAGATGGTGAGGCAAGTTATGCAGCAGCTTCTA
>ODAI013608324.1_pt1 | contig 14856 bp, 14 predicted proteins | sample 1539321 | NCBI WGS metagenome assembly ODAI01 (sample SAMN02144231, study PRJEB22623) | gut metagenome | biome: sheep rumen | host: Ovis aries | place: New Zealand
AACTACCCCCACATGCCGACGGGAGCTCCGGCCTCCCAGGATGTTTTTGACCGGCTGGTGGAGCTGGCCAGGAAGTATCATTTCGTGGTGGTCAACGACAATCCCTACTCGCGCATCCTCAACCCCTCGCCGTTGTCCATCTTCAATACGCGGTTGTCCTCGCCTGAACTGGCCAAGGAATACTGCATAGAACTCAATTCTATGTCGAAGAGCCACAACATGCCCGGATGGCGAGTGGGCATGTGCGTCGCCAAACCCGAGTTCATCTCATGGATCCTAAAAGTGCAGTCAAACATCGAGAGCGGCACGTTCCGAGGGCTGCAACTCGCTGCCGCAGAGGCCCTCGACACGAACAGTGCGGAATGGCATGAGGAGCACAACATAGAGGTCTATGCACGTCGGCGCAAGTTGGCCGAGGAGATCATGACCGCCCTGGGCTGCACCTTCAATAAGCAGCAGGTGGGCATGTTCCTCTGGGGACGCATCCCCGACAGCTGCGCCAACGTAGAAGACCTGACAGAACGCGTGCTCCACGAGGCTCGTGTGTTCATCGCTCCCGGCTTCATCTTCGGCTCCAACGGCCAACGCTACATCCGCATCTCGCTCTGCGCCAAGGAAGAGCAGATGAGCGAGGCGCTGAGGAGAATAAAGCAGATGGGATAGAGCTTCCAGAACATCAAGAAGTTCTAGGAAATCCATAGTATCTATATTTGAACTAAAATGACTAAAATAAAATAAATGGAACTCGAACTGAACCTACAACCTCTTGCCCTGCCGGGCATTGAGAACAAACGCCCGCTGGTCATTGCCGGGCCCTGCTCCGCCGAGACCGAGGAACAAGTGATGGACACCGCGCGCCAGTTGGCCAACAATGGAATACGAATCTTCCGCGCCGGTGTGTGGAAACCCCGCACCAAGCCCGGCGGATTCGAAGGAAAAGGCGTGGAGGCACTGCCCTGGATGCAACGCGTGAAGGCCGAGACAGGGATGCTGCTCGCCACGGAGGTGGCCACGCCCGAACACGTGGAGGCGGCCCTGAAGGCTGGCATCGACATCCTCTGGATAGGAGCCCGCACCAGCGCCAACCCCTTCAGTGTACAGGCCATCGCCGACGCCCTGAAAGGCGTGGACGTACCCGTCTTCGTCAAGAACCCCGTGAACCCCGACGTGGAGCTATGGACAGGTGCCCTGCTGCGCATCAACAGCGCTGGCATCCGCCGCCTGGGCGCCATCCACCGTGGCTTCTCCAGCGTGGACCAGAAGCTCTACCGCAACCCACCGATGTGGCACCTGCCCATCGAGCTGAAGCGACGCTTCCCCTCACTGCCCGTCATCACCGACCCCAGCCACATGGGCGGCCGGCGAGACCTCATCGCTCCCATCTCCCAGCAAGCCATGGACCTGGGCTTCGACGGACTGATGATCGAGAGCCACTGCAACCCCGACTGTGCCTGGAGCGATGCCAAGCAACAGGTGCTGCCCGAGGTGCTGGACTTCATCCTCGACCGCCTCGTCATCCGCGATAGCGTGGAGGCCACAGAGAGCATCAACCAACTGCGCAAGCAAATCGACGAACTGGACAACCACCTCATGGACGTACTGACCAAGCGTATGCGCATCAGCCGCGAGATTGCGGAGTACAAGAAGCTCCACAACATGACCGTCGTCCAGACCACACGCTACAGCGAGATCCTGGACAAACGTGCAGCCCAAGGAGTGATGTGCGGCATGAGCCCCGACTTCGTGCGCGACATCTACGAGCACATCCACGAAGAAAGTGTGAGACAGCAGCTGGAAATAATGAACAAGTAAAAGAGTAAAAGAGAAAAATGAAGTAAAAGATAAAGAAGACCATCCCTTCACAAGAAGAATGACCTTTCCTTTTTTCTTTCATTTTTCTCTTTTTCTCTTATTCACTTTTTCTCTTATTCTCTTATTCTCTTTTCTCTTTTTTTAATCTATGCGAATCCTGATTCTCGGCGCCGGCAAGATGGGCTCGTTCTTCGTGGACCTGCTCTCCTTCGACCACGAAGTGGCGGTATATGACAATGACCCCAAGCGCCTGCGCTTCCTCTACAACACCCAGCGCTTCACCTCCCTCGACGAGGTGGATGCCTTTGACCCAGAACTCGTTATCAACGCCGTGTCGTTGAAGTACACCCTCCAGGTCTTCGACGAACTGCTGCCCCACATCAGCCAGGACTGCATCCTGAGCGACATCAGCAGCGTGAAGACCGGCTTCCGCGAATACTACGAACAGACCGGGCACCGCTACGTCAGCTCGCACCCCATGTTCGGCCCCACCTTCGCCAACCTGGGCGACCTCTCGCGCGAGAACGCCATCCTCATCAACGAGGGCGACTACATGGGACGCCTCTTCTTCCGCGACCTCTACCTGCGCCTGGGGCTGAACCTCAAGGAACTCAGCTTTGCGGAGCACGACGAGACGATGTCCTACTCCCTCTCCATCCCCTTCGTCAGCACCTTCGTCTTCTCCGCCGTCATGAAGCATCAGGACACACCGGGAACGACCTTCAAGCGCCACATGAAGATAGCCCGCGGCGTGCTCTCGGAAGACGATACCCTGCTGCGCGAAATCCTCTTCAACCCCCATACCAAGCCCAAGGTGGAGATGATTCGTTCTGAGCTGAAGCAACTCATTCAGATCATCGACGACCGCGATGAGGACGCCATGACGGCCTACCTAACACGCATCCGCAAGAACATTAAGGAATAAAGCGCTCTCCGAAAAGAAAAAAAATTCAAAAAGTCTCATAAAAGTGATTACCCTAACGTTTTTTTCACTACCTTTGCGGCTGAAAAAGACTTATAACTAAACGATAATCACTTCTATGAGACTTTTCTTACAGGCTCTCATATCCGCTACGTTTCTGACATTCAGCGGAATAGAAGCCAGCGCTCAAGAATCGGCACCAGGACCTCTGCGTGTCGAACGTCAGAATGTGCTCACGGGTGCCAAGAACCTCACCCTGACCACCGACAAAGGCACCATCTACTATTACCTCGTCAGTTCTGAGGAGACACCCATGCTACACCTGGGCGACTCGCTGCGCATCGGCGCCGACCGCTTCGCCTACAGCCAGGTCAAATCCATGCGTTTCCGCTCGTTGCCGCGCGCTGTCATGGACGAGGACAGCACCACCTTCGACAAGGACCGCACGCTGGACCACTCACTTCTGGCCTTGCGCCGAGACTTCCACATCGGAAAGTGGAACAGCATCGTTTTCCCCTTTGACCTCACCGGCGCACAAGTGCTCGACGCCTTCGGCGAAGAAAGCCAACTGGCCGCCGCACGAGGCATCCGCGAGGCCGACGAGACCGTGGTGGAATTCCAGAGCTTGGAGCTCCACACGTCTGATGTCGTCCTCCATGCCAACCAGCACTACCTGCTCCGCCCCTCGCGCGAGCCGGACGTGGAGGAAGGACGCAACCTCTACAACTTCCTGAAGGCAGGTGTGCCGGGTCCCATCTACCTCATCCCCAACGTGACCATGAAAGCCAATCAGAATCCCCGTCTCCACAGCCTCTCCAACGAGGACGGCACGCGCAAGGTGCGCATCCGCGGCACCTACCTGAAGCTCGACGACTCCGTGATCATCAACCGCATCGTCCGCAACCGCCGCATCACTCCTGGAATGTACACGCTCGATGACGAGGGACGCATGCTCATCTGCGAAGACTCCACCGTCGTGGGGGCCTTCCGCTCCTGGATCGAGAACCTCAGCGAGGACGGGAAACCCATGAAATTCTACATCGACGGAGTGGGTGAATACCTCACCGTCGTGGCCGACGGCATCGAAACGATCGAGGACGAACAGCAGACGATGGACAACGGACAATCGCAGCATGGCAAGAACACCATCTACGACCTCAGCGGACGACAAGTCGGGAACCGCAACTCCGCGAATCGTAAGCTTCAGAAGGGTATCTACATCATCAATGGCAAGAAGGTTGCCGTAAAGAACTAACGAAAGGAGGACCCAGACAATGAAAAAGAACATACTCACCCTTGCACTCCTGCTTCCCGTTTTCCATACCGCATTTTCCACCCTTGCCGCTCAGGACACTTTGTGGGTGCGCTACGACGACCGCTTCAAGGCCAACCAATTCATCAAACTTCAGGACGTGGACTCCATCGAGTTCCGCGCACAGCAGCTTCGCCTGTACAACAATAGCGCCCTCGGCTACATCAACAAGGCCACCAACACCTTAGTGCCCACAGACGCTGCCGACATGCAGTTCACAGACCCCGGTCGCTACCTCCTGAAGCCGGACACCTACGGCGGCACGGACTACACCAACGCCAGGGCCACCGCCGGCTACAACTTCGCACATAGCATGGAAAGCGACCACTTCGCCGTCTTCTGGGACGCACGCTTCGGCGACAACCCCAAGCACATCAAGCACCCCGACAACGGCTCCGTTGCCAACGCCAATGATGTCATCAACGTATGCGAACGCTGCTGGTCGAAATACGTGGAACTCGGATTCGTTGTGCCCGGCAAGTCCACCACCGACAAGTGGAAGATTCAGCTCTACATCCCCTATCAGTCTGAGTGGCGCGCCGATGCCTCCGGCACGAATGGCGTGGGCGGCGGCAAGACGGGCATCGGGCACTTCAACCCCTGGGCTGCCACTGCCCGTGGCGGCCACACCATCGCCCACGAGGTGGGTCACACCTTCCAGTACCTCACCTCCGCAGACCTCGGCATGAACCACGGCCTCAACTACGGCTACGGCGCTGGCGCCTCGGGCGGCAACGGCTGGTGGGAAAGTTGTGCCAACTGGCAGGCCTACAAGGTCTTCCCCGAGCGTCAGTTCACCGACGGCGAGTACTTCGAAGGCCACCTGCCCCTGCACCACCTGAACCTCCTCCACGAGGGGTGGCGCTATGAGAACTGCTTTGTCCACGACTGGTGGTGCATGAAACATGGCAAGGACTTCATCGGACGCATCTGGCGCGAGAGCAACAAGCCCGAGGATCCCATCGAAGCATATATGCGCCTCTGCGGACTCACTCTCGATGAGTTCGCCGACGAACAGATGGAAGGATTCATGCGCATGGCCACTTGGGACATCGACGGCGTGCGCGATGCCGCCAAGCACCGCATCGGGCAGCACCGCACCTACCTCACACAGGTCAGCGGCACCAAGGACACGTGGCAGAGCGATGTCGACCACTGCATCCAGAACTTCGGCTACTCCATCATCAACATGAATGTTCCGAAGGCCGGCACCGAAGTCACCGCACACTTCGAGGGCATTGCCGGAGCCGACGGTTGGCGCAAGGTCAATGTCAGCAAGGCCGGTTGGCGCTACGCCTTCGTCGCCTATACCTCCAAGGGCGCTCGCGTCTATGGCGACATCCAGAAGGACAAGACGGGCACCGCCACGCTGACCATCCCCGCCTCCTGCTCACGCCTCTTCTTCGTTGTCATGGGTGCTCCCACCGAGTACTGGCGTCACCCTTGGGACGACGACAGCAACAACGACGAGCAATGGCCTTTCCGCGTCAGATTCGAAAACACCAACCTCTTAGGGAAATAATAAGAAACTTCAGAACGACATCTGAACCACATTCTTCAATCTTATGACATCACACAAGAGAAACTACACGTCGCCCTCCTGCGACATCCACCAACTGGGAACCGAGCAAATGCTCGCAGCCTCTCCAGACGGGAAGCAAATGCTCAGCGTAGGAGGTACAGACACCCAAGCCACCAAAGGCACCAACGAAAAGACTTGGGGTGAAGTCAAGGCAAATACCATCGACTGGGACGAATAGCCCTCAGAGCTGAATCTTCGTCACACTGGCGTAGTCGGGGATATTTGCATAGCCTTGTTCCAGAGGGACAAGACCCGCATAAACCATGGCACAGATGATGGGGCCTCCGTGGCAGAAGACGCCGACGGTGAGTTCGCGTCCGTGCGCGGAGGAATCGGCGTCGGACGTGTGACCGCAATGAGCGGAGCCGTCGAAGGAACGAAGCCGGAGTTCTTCTATCTGCAGTTCTGCCAGGAAGCTGGTGACACGCCGATAGAGGTCCTTGAAGGACTCACCATTGCGAGTGGGACTGTCCAAATAGTTGTCGTAGTACTCCTTGAGCTGAGGATCCTTGATTTCGTCGAAGCGCTGCATCTCCCAGTCCCCCATGTGCATCTCCTTCATCCGAGGTTCTTCCACAGCATCAGGGAAGCCACAGTAGGCTGCAAGCTTGCGGGCTCGGGTGAGCGGCGAGGTATAGACGCGGTCGAAGTGAATACCCGCGAGCTGTGCCTTGCATGCTGCCGCCTCGGACTCAAAGTTGAGGGAGACGGGAACATCGGTCCAGCCGTAGCAGGTGCCACGGGGGACGCCGACGGAAGTATGACGGATGAGGTAAAGAATCATGTGAATGGAGGAATTAAAAATTAATCACGATCAAGGATAAGTAGAGCGAGAGCTCACAGAGGAGGAAGAGAGCGCCACAGCAGTCGCCCGTGTACCCCCCGAGGCGGCGGCGCATCCAGCACATCAGCAGGTATTCGACGAGGAAGGGAACGGGAAGGAGAATGATGACATCAGACATCCCGAGGAACACACAGAGCACGAGCGGCAAGGCGAGGGCGACCATGCAGCGAAGCCCGTGCCACAACCATCCCGACAACGAACGTCCCACATATACGACCTGATTCTTGGCACCCTCGGCCGTACGCGCATAAGGCAGCTGACCGGTGATGAAAGAAGCTGCGCACTTGGCCGCGACGTCGAAGAGCAGCAGGAGGCTGGCACCCCGCAAATAGGCGTCCACATCGGGATCGAAGATCATATCCGTCCAGCAGGAGTAGGCGAACTCCGAGACATCCGCGACACTTGCCCCCAACAGCCCCAGCCCGAAGATGAGACCGAGGACACCATAGGTGCCGATGTGGGAGTCTTTCATTATAAATAAGGTACGCTCGCGCGTGGAGCCGCCTCCGAATCCATCGCAGAAGTCTGCGAGGCCATCTTCATGCAGGGCACCGGTGAGCAACAGACGGGCAGATATGGCGAGCAACGCTGCCACAGCTGGGGCAAAACCCAGTAGCGAGTCCGCGAGGAAGACGGCGGACATCACTCCGCCCGTGAGCCAACCGATGAGCGGCCACCAATCCACCACGTGCTCAAAGGCTTCCTTGGGCACGGAGCGCAGGCGCCACCACGGCAGACGCGTGAAAAACATGAGGGAAGCGAAGAAACTGTCCATCAGAAATACTTGGTTATCTTGTTGTCCTGGAAGTTACCCATCTCATTCAGCATGCGCACGGCAGAATCCACGATGGGAAAAGCACAGAGGGCACCGGTGCCTTCGCCCAGACGCAGTCCGAGATGCAACAAGGGGCGGGCACCCATATGGTCGAGCATCAGGCGGTGGCCACTCTCGTCGCCACAATGACAGAAGATGGCGAAATCCAGGAAGTCGGGCATCAGACGGCTGGCCATCAGCGCACAGGCCGACATGATAAACCCATCCACCAGCACCACCATGCGCCGTTCCGCGGCACGCAGCATGGCTCCTACAGCCGCCACCATCTCGAAGCCGCCGAAATAGCGGAGCAGCAAAGAAGGTTCCTGCAAGTTCTCCGGAACACCCTGTGTACCTGCCCCTCCCGGAATCTCCTGCTTACCACAGCAACGCATATTCTGGATGCTGCGTCGAAGGATGTCCAGTTTGTGCTGAATGCCCTCGCTGTTCAGGCCGGCACCGGCACCGACACATTGTTCCAGAGGAAGGTCCAGCAGGAGGGACATCCAAATGCTAGAGGGCGAGGTGTTGGCAATCCCCATCTCGCCAATACAGACGATGTTGCAACCGTCGGCAGCGGCAGCATCGACCTGCTCGCGTCCCACGCCCATCGCCTGCTCACATTGCTCGGCCGTCATGGCAGGACCGTGGAGGAAGTTCTCCGTGCCGTGGGGGGCAACCTTCCGATTGAGAATCTGAGGATAGGCGCTGAGGTCGTAATCCACGCCCACATCCACCAGATGGAGTTCAAAGCCGTGCTGGCGACAGAACATATTGACCCCTCCCCCACCCCGGGTGAAGTTCACCATCTGCTGCCACGTGATACAACGGGGCGATACGCTGACGCCCTCGCGCTCAATGCCGTGGTCGGCGCCGAAGAGCAGATGAACGGGGTGGCGCAGCTCCGGCGACAGGGTCTGCTGAATCAGCCCTATCTGCAGCGCCAGTTCCTCCAACCGCCCAAGCGAACCCTTGGGTTTGTTGAGGTTGTCAATCTTTTGCTTCAGTTGTTTTTCTAATTCCATTTTATCAACTTTCAACATCAACTTTCAACTCTCCGCTCGAGTTTGCGATGCTACTCTTGCGAAGAACTACCAGCTTTCACTTTCACCGGAATTCCGCTGACCATCAGCACCACCTCGTCTGCCTTGGCCGCCACATATTGATTCAGCCATCCCAGCAGGTCCGTGAAGCGGCGCTGGACGTCATTGACGGGCGTACCGCCAGAACCGATTTCGTTGGTCACAATGATGAAGGTAGCGTCCTGCCGGACGAAGCGGTCGAACTCCGACTTCAGGGATTCGAGGGCGGCATTCACGTCGGCTTCGGCGCCATCTGCATAAAAGAAATTGGTAGCCCAGAGCGTGAGGCAATCCACCAGCACTACACGTCCCCTTACATCATGACGACTGAGCCACCGCTCTTCCTCGATATTGGTCCACTCCGGGCCACGCCGTTCCTGATGGCGCACCACGCGCTGACGGAACTCATCGTCCCAGATGTGAGCCGTGGCCATGTAGATGGGATTCGGAGAGAGCGAGAGTGCCAGCTGCTCGGCATACTGACTTTTGCCTGAGCGCTGGCCGCCGGTGATGAGGGTGATGGACATGAGGGGATTTACAGATTTACGAATTTACAGATTTTCTCCTATTTAATAATCTGAAGGATTTCTTCGGGGCGCCGGACAAGCTGGGTGGCTCCGTGCTGCAGGAGGAAGTCGCGGTCGCGGAAACCCCAGAGAACGGAGATGCACGGCAGGTGACTGTTGCGCGCCGTCAGGAGATCCACGTCAGAGTCTCCGACATAGACGGCCGCGGACTCCTCCACCCCCAGTTCGCGCAAGGCCAGCTGCACCATATCGGGTGCGGGCTTGCGCTGCATCCCCGGACGCTCGCCGATGGCGACCTCCACGGTATCTGAGAAGTACTGCCGATAGAGTTCATCCACTCCTGCCTGCAGCTTATTGCTGACAATGGCCATGCGCACTCCTCGCTGCTTCAACGACTGCAACAGCTGGGGTATTCCATCATAGAGGCGGGTGCGCTCCTGACAATGGTCCACGTAGTATGCCTTGAAGTCTGCGAACGTCTGCTCGAAAAGCGGCGCATCCGTGCCTTCGGGCACGGCGCGTTCTATCAGGCGCCGCACCCCATTGCCCACGAACTGCCTCACCTCGTCCAGCGAGCGCTCGGGCATCTCATGCTTGCGCAAGGCCCAGTTGGTGGCTGCGGCCAAGTCCTCTAAAGTGTCGAGCAGCGTGCCGTCGAGGTCAAAGACGATTGCCTTGATATTCATTATTTCTTCCCGTAGGTGGCTTTCACAACTGGGATATTCTTCTGGAGCTCAGAGATGCGCTTGTCGCTGCTGGGGTGGGTGCTGGCGAACTCCGGTGTGGAGGTGGTGCTGGCAGCCTGCATCTTCTGCCAGAGTCTGATGGACGCATTGGCATCGTAGCCCGCAATCGTGGCGAGGACGATTCCGATGTAGTCGGCCTCCAGCTCATGCTTGCGCGAGAAAGGCAGCAAGGCGCCATACTGTGTTCCCATACCATAGGCCACGGCCACAGCCTGCTGCACCTGCTGGCTCTTGCCGGCCGTGGCAGCGCCCAGGATCTGGCTGCCCAGGTTGGTGAGCATCTGCTGGCTGGCACGTTCCTGTCCGTGCTTGGCGATGGCATGACCCACCTCATGACCGATGACGGCTGCCAGTTCGCTGTCGCCCTCACTGCCATTTCCGGCAAGGGCTACCATTCCGGTGTAAACCACAATCTTGCCGCCAGGCATACAGAAGGCGTTGAGCTGGTTGTCGTTGACGAGGTTGAACTCCCAAGCGTAGTTCTGCAGATCTGCTTCCTGTCCCGTAGCCTTCAGGTAGGCCTCGGCTGCGGCAGCAATGCGCTGGGCTATGGTCTTCACACGCTGTGTGGCGGCAGCGTCGGTGGACACCTTAGCCGTCTTCATGTAACTCTGATACTCTGTCAGGCTGGCGGACAGCACTTGGGATTCCGACACCAGATTGAGTTGTTTGCGCCCGGTCAGGGCTACCGTACTGCACGAGGCAAGCAGGATACCGCAAAGCGGCAGAAGGATGGATTTTCTCATCTTTTTATAGGTTTTAATTGGTTTGATGCCGCAAAATTAGTGCTTCTTATCCGTACAACCAAATTTTCACCGATTTTTCTTCCTTGGAGTGCCGAAATTTGTTCCTGACGGGAACGCCTAAAAGACACATAGTTACGCCCAAAACGTTAAAGCACACTTTAAACCACGTCTTAACTTTTGGGAAACTTTTTGCCTATCATCATTTTTCACCACATTGATTTTAAGCTTATTACAAAATAATTTTGGAAACTTTGAAAAATTTTCGGCAAAATACTTGCACGATTCAGGAAAACTTTCTACCTTTGCACCGCAGTTGCGACACAAAGTTAGCATAAGTCAGTATATTCACTTAGAAACCAACTCCAAACTTAAAACGCAAGACTTTATACCTACACCAAGTTCTAACTATAAATACTAAAACCCATAATGATCCAGACAGTAGTCAAGCGCGACGGACGCATCGTCGGCTTCAATGAAGAAAAAATCGTGGCCGCCATCCGCAAGGCCATGCTTCGTACCGAAGAGGGCGAAGACGAACACCTCGTACACCAGATTGCCGACCGCATCGCCATGCGCGGAAAGGCACAGATGACCGTGGAAGAGATCCAGGACCTCGTGGAACTGGAGCTCATGAAGAGCGCCCGCAAGGATGTGGCCAAGATCTATATCCAATACCGCAACCAGCGTAGCATTGCACGTAAGGCCAAGACACGCGACATGTTCCTCGAGATCATCAACATCAAGAGCAACGATGTCACGCGCGAAAACGCTAATATGAACGCGGACACGCCTGCAGGTATGATGATGAAGTTCGCCTCAGAGACCACAAAGCCCTTCGTGGACGACTACCTCCTGAGCGACGAGGTGCGCGAGGCTGTGAAGAAGAACTACCTCCACATCCACGACAAGGACTACTACCCCACCAAGTCGCTGACCTGCGTGCAGCATCCCCTGGACCACGTGCTCGAAGGCGGTTACATGGCAGGACACGGCGAGAGCCGACCCGCCAAGCGCATCGAGACTGCCAGCGTCATGGCCTGCATCAGCATGGAGACCGCCCAGAACGAGATGCACGGCGGACAGGCCATACCCGCCTTCGACTTCTACCTCGCACCCTACGTGCGACTGACCTTCATCGAGGAGGTGAAGAAACTCGAGGAACTCTTCGCTGCAGACTACAGCCACCTCTACCAGATGGACCTGAAAGACTACCTCATCAAGCCCCTCGAAGGACTGGAGGGCGAACAGCGCGTGATCCAACACGCCATGAACAAGACCGTGGGACGGGTACACCAGGCCATGGAGGCGTTCATCCACAACATGAATACCATCCACAGCCGCGGAGGCAACCAGGTCGTGTTCTCCTCTATTAACTATGGTACGGACACGAGCGCCGAAGGACGATGCATCATCCGGGAAATCCTGAACTCCACCTACGAGGGCGTGGGCAGTGGCGTCACCGCCATCTTCCCCATCCAGATCTGGAAGAAGAAACGCGGCGTCAGCTACCTCCCCGAGGACCGCAACTACGACCTCTACTGCCTGGCATGCAAGGTCACGGCACGCCGCTTCTTCCCCAACTTCCTGAACCTCGATGCCTCCTACAACCAGGATGCAGACTGGCGCGCCGACGACCCCAAGCGCTACCTCCACGAAGTGGCCACGATGGGATGCCGCACCCGCGTATTCGAGAATCGCTTCGGCCCCAAGACCAGCATCGGACGCGGCAACATCAGTTTCTCCACCATCAACATCGTCAAGCTCGCCATCGAGTGCATGGGTATCAAGGATGAGCAGCAGCGCATCGCCGCCTTCTTCGCCAAATTGGATAACCTGCTGGAACTGACCGCCCGCCAGTTGCACGAGCGTTTCGAGTTCCAGAAGACGGCCTTCGCCAAGCAGTTCCCGCTGCTGATGCACAGCCTCTGGGTCGGCTGCGAGAAACTGAAGCCCACCGACACCATCGAGAGCGTCATCAACCAGGGCACCCTCGGCATCGGTTTCATCGGACTGGCAGAATGCCTCGTAGCCCTCATCGGCAAGCACCACGGCGAGAGCCCCGAAGCACAGAAGTTAGGACTGAAGATTGTGACCTACATGCGCGACCGCGTCAATGACTTCAGCGAGCGCTACCGCCACAACTACAGCGTGCTCGCCACCCCGGCCGAGGGCCTCAGCGGGCGCTTCACACGCGGCGACCAGAAGGAGTTCGGCAAGCTGCCGGGCATCACCGACCGCGAGCACTACACCAACTCCAACCACGTGCCCGTTTACTACAAGTGCTCCGCCCGCCACAAGGCTGAGATCGAGGCTCCCTACCACAACCTCACCCGCGGCGGACACATCTTCTATGTGGAGATTGACGGCGACGCCACACACAACCCCGAAGCCGTGATGAACATCGTGGACATGATGGACAAGCTGGACATCGGCTACGGAAGCGTCAACCACACCCGCGTACGGTGCATGGACTGCGGCTACGAGACCGCCGACAGCATCGAGGAATGTCCCCACTGCCACAGCACGAATCTCGACCGCCTGCAACGCATCACCGGCTACCTCGTCGGAACCACCGACCGCTGGAACCGGGCCAAACTCGCAGAACTCAACGACCGCGTCATCCACAACACCGACTATCTGCCCTTCCAAGAATAATGCTTAGAATCCTTTCTATCCTTGAAGACACCACAGTAGATGGACCCGGATTCCGGACCTCCATCTACTGTGCCGGTTGCACCCACCACTGCCCCGGCTGCCACAACCCCCAGTCGTGGGCTGCGGATGGAGGCCGCGAGATGTCGGTGGACGAGATCATGGAAGTCATCGAGGCCGACCCCTTTGCCAACGTCACCTTCAGCGGAGGCGATCCCATGCAGCAACCCGAAGAGTTCACAGAGCTCGCACGCGCCATCCGTGCACGCACCCAGAAAACCATCTGGTGCTACACCGGCTACACCTACGAGACCCTCCTCAGGATGCCTGCGCAACGCACCCTCCTCCAGCTACTCGACGTCCTTGTCGATGGGCCCTTCATTTCGGCACAAAAAAACACCGACCTTCTGTTCCGCGGAAGTGCCAACCAACGACTCATCGACATCCCCAAAAGTCTTGCCAAAGGCAACGTTGTCCTATGGCAACGAGCGTAAAGTTGGTCAAAAAACAACTTTTTTGCGGTACACAAGAAAATTTTACCGAAAAAATAGAGGCGCAAAGTAAATAATTCATTATCTTTGCGCCGATTTTTGTAATCACTTTCTCAAAAAGAACATATTTCCGCTCGAATCTAAATAACAACAGCAATAATGAAGAAGTACTTTCTGATGCTAATCTCGGCAATCGTTGCTCTATGCTCCAGCACGACTGCCTCGGCGTATGACTGCGAGGTCGATGGCATTTACTACTACCGCACCTCTGCCACCGAACTTGAAGTGGCATGCAAGGTTTTCTCTGACAACAACCGCTCGGCCTACTCCGGTTCCGTGACGATTCCCGCCACCGTGACCTACATGGGCAAGACATTCAATGTCACGTCTATCGGTGAGTACGCATTCCGCGATTGCAACACCCTGACCAGTGTCACCATCCCCAGCAGCATCCGCGAGATCAAGAGCTTTGCATTCTACAACTGCTCTTCCATCAACGCCCTCACCCTTCCCGAAGGGCTTACGGAACTGGGCATGGGTGCCTTTGAAGGATGTTCGTCACTCCTGCAGATGACCATTCCCGCAGGCCTCACCGTCGTGGAGGAAGAGTTGTTCTTCGGATGCTCTTCCCTGAAGTCTGTCGTGTTGCCTGCCAGCATCAGCATCATCGGTGAAAATGCCTTCACGCGCTGTACCTCCCTCCTCTCCGTCTATCTCCTCGCCACAACCGCGCCGGCTTGCGAGATGAACGCCTTCGAGAAGGTAGATCGCACTTGGTGCACGCTCTATATCCCCAAGGGCAGCAATTCCTATCAGCAGGAAGGTGTCTGGAAGGATTTCTTCATCGAGGAATTCGAGGGAAAGACCGAAGACATCAAACTGAACATTCAGGTCAAGTAACGAGGTAGCATGAAGAAGCTACTCTTAGCTTGTGTGGCTGCCGTTGCCACACTCTCCTCCGTACAAGCCCAGACAGCCTTTGCCGAGTCTGGGCTTTGGGATAATTGGTACGTGGGCGCCAACATCGGCTTCAACTCCAAACTCACGCACAATCCCTTCTTCACGCACCTGAATCCCCACCTCACGCTGCGAGGCGGCAAGGACTTCACTCCCGTCATCGGAGTGATGGCGGAGTTCACCACATTCTTCGACGACAAGCAGTTCCCCGCTGAGATCAATGGAGGCGACTACCTGTACAGCCACACTGCAATCAAGGCTTTTAACCTCGACCTCCTCGCCAACCTGAACTTCCACAACCTCTTCAAAGGTTATCTCGGCTACCAACGTCCTTTCGAGGTGCGCCTCCTCGCCGGCGTCGGACTCAAC
>ODAI010185624.1_pt1 | contig 14854 bp, 21 predicted proteins | sample 1539321 | NCBI WGS metagenome assembly ODAI01 (sample SAMN02144231, study PRJEB22623) | gut metagenome | biome: sheep rumen | host: Ovis aries | place: New Zealand
ACAACAAAACACACAAACAAGTGTCAGAAAAAACACAACTTGGAGTACAAAAAATGTAGACCTTTGGATGAGAGATCATGCTGAAGGTACATTCCATAAGGACAACCCTTGGCTTGATGGTCAGGTTGGTGTGAAAAGGGCAGGACTCTTGTTTGATTATACGGAAGAAGAAATAGAAGAACTCACTAAATCAGCAAATGATGTAATATATTTTGCCAATCATTATGGATATTGTATGCATGGTTCCCAGGGATACAAACCCATTACCTTGAGAGACTACCAGGAGGAGATGTTAAGGAGTTATACAGATAACAGGTTTACTTGCTGTATGTCTTCAAGACAGGTTGGTAAGACTGTTGTTGCTGCTCTTTTCCTTCTCCATGAAGCAATTTTCAATGTTGACAGAAACATAGGTATTGCTGCGAACAAGCTCGTAACCGCAGTGGAGATTATGGATAAGATAAAGGAGATTATGGATTATCTTCCATTCTTTATGAAACCAGGTATAAAGGTTTATAACCAGACTATGATAGTGTTTGAGAATGGTTGTAGAATCATTGCACAGGCAACAACAAAGAGATCATTCATTGGTTTTACCATCCATACTCTTTATTGTGATGAGTTTGCACATGTAGAACCACACATCCTTGATGAGTTCTATGAAAACATTATGCCTACTGTATCTTCAATGGAAGATTCAAAGATTATCATTACTTCTACACCTAATGGTTATAATAAGTTCTTTGATATTTACCAGGGTGGTGTTGATGGCACCAATTCTTATCATTCAATAAGAGTAGATTGGTGGCAGGTACCTGGAAGAGATGATGCCTGGAAGGAGAAGACCATTGCTGACTGTGGTGGTGAGGATGAGTTTATGAGACAGTTCGGTAACTCATTCTTGTCAACAGGTAATACCCTTTTGTCACCAGACAGTCTTGCAAAACTCCAGAAAGGAAGAGTCAAGTATGTTAAGAAAGACATACCTGAGATTGAAAGAACTTGGGAAGATGAATATAAGGATTTGTTGTTCCATCCTGATTTTGATGTTGATGAATTGAGAAATCCTGACAAAAAATGGGTATTGAGTATAGACCTTTCAGAAGGTGGTGGTGGAGATAACTCCATCCTCAATCTGTTCAATTTAAAAATGAAGACAAAGGAGATGCTCAAGGATTTCCTAAAGAACCCGGATAAGGAATTGAAGAAATCTGATTATTTCCAACTCATCCAGGTTGGTAGGTTCAAGAGTAATATTACAACACTTGAAAAACTGGCAAAACTTGCATATGTCTTGATTATGGATATTATTGGTCCTGACAATATCAGGGTTGTTGTTGAGTACAATGCTTTTGGTGGTGAGTTTATGAGACTTCTCCAGACAGTATTTGGTGACAAAAATGAGTTTGATATGTCTTGTATCTTGAAGTTCTATCATACTACAGATGCAAAAGTAAGAAAATATGGTCTCAAGGTAAGACCTGATAATAAACCTGTTATGTGTATCACCCTGAAGGGTATGATTTCCAATGACAATATCATTGTTACAGATGATGATACAGTAGGTGAGTTTGAAGTCTTCAGTAAGATTGGAAATACCTGGAAGGCAAGTAGGGATCATGATGACCTGGCAATGTCCACTGTTGATGTGACTGCTGCCTTTGATCATCCTTATTTTGATGTGATGATGGAAGAACTGATGGGACTTGATGAAAACCAGGAAGTGTATAAGATTTATGAATCCAATATTGATGATAAATATGGTAATTTATATGATAATTACCAGAACATATCTCAACCATATAGGGAAGACTCTGATTTCAGATATACTGGTAATGGATTTGGAGGATATTTTGGAAATAAAGGAATATATCAATAATTATGAGAAAGTTAAGTGAATCTTTATGGACTGATATACAGCGCAGAAGTGCTGGAGATACTGTAAGAAAAGAGGATGACATTAATCACCTTGACAGAGATAGTATGCTTGATTATATATACAGTAAATATGATGTAAACACAAGTGTAAATGCAATGTCTGTTTTAAAGGGTGAGGCAACAAGAGATACAAAGACATTTTCATTGGCAGTATTCATTTATGGACATGCATTATATAGATTGAATGTATTATATGAAAAAGATAAAATAAGTAGAATAGTATTACTTGCATCTGTAAAAGATTGTGATGGACTTTATGATAAATTGGAGAACAATTTCTATATCATTAAATTAGATAATGGTTCATTAGAAATTCAATCCAAAGACTTAACAGTATCAAATCAACTCATTATTGATATTATTGATACAATAAATGAAGGTATTGAACAATTAAATATACCAGAAACACTCAAACCAATGTTAATAAAAAAAGAGAGGTAAACAACCTCTCTTTTTATTTCATACCCATTCCTTTCTTTGCCAAATATTCTATTTTTTCTGCATATGACATTTCCTTTTCACCCTTTATATTCTTTGAGTGTTTAGTTCCATCTGGTAAGGCCGGTTCATCTGATTGTTGGAAGACTTCATCAATGTCATTTGGAATATTGAGAATATCTCCATCTTTTACAGCAAATGGATTGAAAATATGATTTGCATACATAACCATATCTATCATATCCAAATCATTCTTGACATAATCCCATACAAAAGTATCAAGTCTACCATTGTGGTCTTGATTGAGTTTCTCAACAGAAGTGCCTGACATTTTATTAATATTGACAACAGGAATACACATATTGATATATTCCTCATCATCATATCCTGTATATCTTCTTTTTTTATCCAATACTTTATCCATTTAAAAGACCTCCAATCATTTTAATTCTGTTCAATCTCTTTGATTCTGAATGTTCAGATGGGGTAGATGCATAATTCTTACCATCAATATCAAATGACTTATTCTTCTCCTGGTCACGCATAGTATCATTATCCTGGAAATTGGCCAAAGAATCAATAGTCTTATATGCATTAAGAACATCACCATTTGTGAAGGCATAAAATCTTCCCTTTGCACCATTGAACATATTTTCAATCATTGCATTATCCCTTGGCATACAGTGTTCAAGATCAACAACAAATTTGATTTCAGTTGGGAAATCATCATATCCAAGTACATCATTAAATTGTACTGTTGTTTTTGTGACTGCCATATTACCCATCATTGCAATTGGGTCAAGAGGATTACCTACAGTGACATGCCAGAAACCAGATGGTGCACCAGAAAGAAGTGCTGGAACAGCAACACCCTCACCAGCAACACCAATATTACCGCCAAGGAGATTACCCAAAAGTCCCTGAATGAATCCAGAACCGATATTCTTGAAACCATTCTTGATACCTGTCCATAAATCACCTGCACTCTTTATACTGTCCATTTGAGATATGTTTCTAAATCCCTGTCTTACATCTCCAGCAAGACTGGAGAGATATGCACCAAATTTACCTTCTCTCAATAATTTAGGGTCACCATATTGAGGGGCAATATTCCTGTTGCCATAGAATATTGTTTCTCCACCCCAGAATGTACCATAATTACCTGTAAGTATCAAGAAGTTTGACAATATATCCATCATTGCAATTCTTGGATTCACACACTTCAATGATTTCAATGAATATTCAAAAGTGAGAGAGAAACTATTGGAATATGTGAGACCCCTACTTCTCAATTTTACTTTATTGACAACATTCACATCACCATAAAGTTGTTCACCATATCTGGCATTGAATGTGTTTCCTTCATATCTATGTTGAGAATTTATCACTTCAGAAAAATTCACACCTTTACCAGCAGACATTGCTGAAACCATCCACAGACTCTTCATTTGCGCTGTAACACTGTTTTGTCCACCGATTCTTGCTTCACCTCTTAATATTTCATCACTGATACCTCTTCTGTTCTTCATCTGGGCAGCAAGACCACCATCAGGGTTCTGAATGGATTCTGCCTTACCTTCTCTTTCCTCCCAGTTTGCACCATAATCAAACTTGAGAATATCTGAAAGTTTATTACCAGTCTTCTCACCCATATAAGTAACAGCCGTTGCAAGGGCAAAATAATCATCAAAATAACCATTCATACGGTTAACATCGACTGCATCCATATCCAAACCAAACATATGATCAGTACAAGGTCTTGTATACCTTCTCAATGTAATCATATAGTTATTTGGAATTTGGTTATAGTATTTCAGATAAATGAAATCCTGCATTTTATATCTTGCAAGACCATGGGGATCCCAATCTTCAGATGAATAGTAATTTATTATATTCTTATATGTTGGGTTCTTTTTATCATTCATCAATGCTGAGAGATAACTATCCCTCATCATACACCTTTCATAATCACTGTACTGGGTAAATGATGCTTCATTTGAAAACAATGGATATCCATTATAAATAGTTCTATAATTGATGGCAACATTATCATTCATAATAGAATGAGGAAGTGTCAGTTTACCATCATAATCATTTGCTGCAACAAAGAAATCCAAACCACCATCAACATCATATTGTATTTTTTGAAGTTCTGGTGGGAATGGAGTCATCTTGGAATCCACATTACAGGCATCATAATAAAAAGTATTTGGCATTTAATGTAATACTTATATATAATGTATTTATGAATAACCATAAATATTCTATATAAGGTTGTTAAAGATATTTTAATTTATGTCAAGTTCAACAAGATATTTCCAATTAACTCCAGACATTTTGGTCGAATATAAGTATAGTAATTTGAGTACTATCAATGAAACAGCAGGTGATGTTAGTAAAACTCATCTTGATTTGACCAATAATGCAGGTATTGTTCATAATAATATTAATTCAACAAACACACTTCTATTAAATCAATTAGAAGATAGGTTTGTTTTACCTGTTAATAAATCTGAATCAAAATTCATACAATGGGATAATTCAAATATAAATTTTAGTGTTGATTCTTTTACAGAAGAGGGAGATAATCAAGACAATGATGACATATTAATTGATTCATTCAGACTTCATTTTACAAGTAGAAATTATTTTGGTTCTTATGATGGTCTTATTATCAGTGTTTATTTATATGATAAACTTAAGAACAAAATCGGTTTGATGTCTTATCATATTAAAAAAACAGATGATCCAAGACTTAATCATACACCAGTACTCATAAATCAAAAATTATATACAACATATCAGGATTTCACTTTACCTAATGTCACTGCAATTGTGAGGTCTGATGAACTTTCAGATTCACTTCCCGGTGAAGGATTGTTAAAATCCAAACTCTCATTAGGATATGAATTTATGGAGAATACACCTGTTGTAATGAACATCTATGGTGTAAAATCTTCATATATCAATAATAATGTAACATATTATAATACTGAAAAAATCAATACAATCTTTATTCCATTGGAGGATAAATCAAATCAACTTGAAATAAAGATTGAAGAAGCAACTGATGGTGATTATTTCAAGATATATCCTATTGTTGATAATAATCTTGTTTCTTTTTCAGATTATATATATAAAATTTCTGATGGACATCCTGAGAAATATATTGTTTTTTATGAATTGACACTTACTGAACATTGCGGTATCAGTGGAGATGAAGAAACAGTTATTGATAAAACAACACACAGAGAACAATATATCATCAATGCAACAAAGCATTCTGATGAAGAAGAGGGGAAATTTAAAACAAATGAAGGTGAATTGGATGATATAATGTATTATAGACCAATTGTGATCAATAACAAAGTTATATCCATAACAATTGATGTGAATGCCAACATCATTAATACATATGATAATACAACAATAGTAAAACATGCATCCCTTGATAGTGGAGATTCAGAAAGTGGATTCAACCCTAAAAAATATGGTAAAAAAATGAACAAGATATATCTTGGTGACATTCCTGCACAGATAAATGTATATAATAAAAAACCTGACATTGATAGAGATGGTGTGAAAATTATTAATTCAAGTTCAAATGTCAAGATTGAAAACCATCAACATTCTGTCATTGGATTTGTAGAATGTGCAAATGTGGGAGTTTCAATAGAACAAGTTCCAAAAGAATTATTATAAATCAAAAAGGAGGACTAATCAGTCCTCCTTTTCTTTAATAAAATCAAGTTTACTACCTCGCTGCGACTGAGGAACCCTGGCTTTCGGAGCATCACTCTACCATCTTTTGAAGGAGTGACTCTATCACAGGGATTGCATTACTATTGGGATTTCTCCTTTACATAGTTTTACCCACCTGTTGGCAAGGCGCTTTCCAGAATTTATGAATTATATTTCTGGATACAAACTCACTGGCAACCCGACACTTTGGAACGGTTTCATATTACATAGGCTACTGCGCACTCACCTATCCGATTACCCAGATTTTGTTTGGCAAGGTTCTTCACATTATGGAAGACACAACTTGATTTATTTAATCATCATCTTTATCTTTCTTTTTTGACTTCTTTTTGTCATCATCATCGTCATCATCGTCATCATCATGATCATGGTCATCATCATCGTCATCATCATGATCGTGGTCATCATCATCTTTTACTTTCTTTTTCTTTTCACCATCACCTTCTTTATTACCTTCCTTGTCTGCTTCCAAACCAGCATCTTTCTTTGCATCTTTATTACCTTCTTCAGCGTCTGGTTTTACATCAGTATTGTCTGATGCCTTTTCAGCATCCTTTCCACTTACAATATCCTTACCTATGACGGTCTCATCCTTTTCAACAGGAACAATAGTATAAGATTTATTGAGTTCATCATTGTGTTTCTTCAAGTTTTTTGTTTCTGGACACTCTTCCTTCTCACCTTCTGCTGCCTTCTTGTTCCAGAAAGTTTCATAATCATCAATTGTTCCCTGATAATAACGAATCTTCTTCAAAATGAAATCTTCCTGATTGTCTACAGGAACTTTTTTATCTTCTTTACTCATAATATAAATATAACAATTATATAATTATTTATGTCAGGAGTTATTTTGTTATATTTATTATGTATAAAATAGTGTTATAATGGCAAAGAATTTTTATGATGTTCTTGGGGTAAAAAAGAATGCATCCCAGGATGAAATTAAAAAAGCATATAGGGAATTGTGTAAAAAGTATCATCCAGATAAGCATGGTGGAGATGACACAAAGATAAAAGAAGTGAATGAAGCATATGCTACTATTGGAGACCCTGAAAAAAGAAAACAATATGATGCACAAAATTCAATGGGTGGATTTGATGGATTTGGTGGATTTGATGGATTTGGTGGATTTAATTTCAACTTCCATCAAATGGCATCAGATATTCAGGTAGCAATTACTATCTCTTTGGAAGATGCATATTTTGGTTGTAAGCATCCTGTAAATATCAATGGGAAGATTTATGCAGTTGATGTACCCAAGGGTGTGACTAATGGAAAAATGCTTCGAATCCCAGGTCTTGGTCAGTCTGGATATAACATATATGGTCAACAAGCAACAGGAGATTTAATTGTAAGGATTAATATCCAAAATACAGAAAAGATGTATCTGACAACTATGACAAATGGTACAACTATTCTTGAAGTAATTCATGCTGTTGATTGGATAGATGCAATACTCGGATCTGAAATTACAATAAAGGTATTTGATAAGGATGTGAAAGTAAGAGTACCAAAATTCACACAAAATGGAGGGTATACTATGGTTGGTGGACAGGGATTCCCCAAGTATAATTCAAATGAATTTGGAAGCTTGAGAGTGAACTTTGTTATAAGAATGCCAAAGAGTTTAACAGATGAACAGATAAAATATCTGCAAAAAATAAAAGAGAGTCTGAAATAGACTCTCTTTTTTAAAATACAAAATCAATCACATTACTTATAACTCCAGGTTCACATAAGAAATCAATGTTTACCTTTGCTTCATATTTATTACCTGAAATTTCTCTTGATGAAAGACTCTTATCCTTGTAATAATTCTTGAATGCCTTTACAACAACAGTAATTGTATCAAGATCAGTTGCTTTGGTCAAATCTGAATAATTGGTACGACCAATAAAGAGTTTACCTGGTTTTTGTACAATGATATTTGGAAGGATGTTTTCAACAAGAATCTTCTTCAATGTTTCTGTATCTGCATCCTTGTTCACGGCATCAATAATATATCCACCAAATGATTGACCATTGATTGATTCATTCATAAGATAACCAAGTTTGGTGATACCTTTGAGTTCACCATCAACAGTACCCTGGCAGTCAAACCAGAAAGGTATTCTTTCTTCAATAAGTTTACAAAGAATTAATTCAAATGTTCCTTTGAAATCATTATAGGTAAGTTTCCTTCCTTCTCTTTCATTTCTATAATTTGTCAAAGCTCCTTCAGTAAGGAACTGTTTCCAAGATGGCATCATAATTTTTTACTATTAAAATTTACTATATTATATTTATGAAACAACATAAATAACTTATGAGAAAATTGAGTAAAATAACAGAAAGTCTCTGGACTGACATACAATCCAGGAGTGCAGGAGATACTGTAAGAAAAGAAGATGATGTTAATCGTCTTGACAGGGATGGATTGTATGATTATTTGACGAGTCATTATAAAAACACAAATTCATTTATACATATATACAATTCGTCTGATACAATTGGAGTTCCTTTTTTAATTCAGGGTGGATTTGATAGTGTTTATTTGAATTTTGAAGAAAATGAAGTGTCTATACCATATGCTTCCCCATATAAAGTAAATGGATTATTCTCAAAATTGAGAAATGAGTTCTCATTAAAAAGTGATTCAAAGACAGGACACACATGGTACATAATATCCCCAAAGGATGGTAGTGAAGTAACTAATACATTCTTCATAGATGTCATAGATTTCCTCATAGATAACATACCTGATTCTTTTGAAAAGGGTGTGAAGAAAATTGTGAATGAATCCATATGGACTGACATACAGTCCAGGAGTGCTGGTGATACTGTAAGGAAGGAAGATGACATCAATAACCTTGATAGTGAAGGATTGACAGATTATTTAAAAAAACACTATAAACCCCTAAATGCATATGCTGTTATAACCTCTGTTGCTGATATAATAAGTGTACCAATAATAAGAGAACACACAAACAACTGTATAATGTTTGGCTGTAAAACAAAAACAATTAAGATGACAAATGATATAATGAATCATGTATATGGTTTATTAAGAATAATGGAAAAAAATTTTTCAATAGAAACATATGAAGGTGAGGATGGGACTGGAGAATATAAAGTCTATACAATCTTACCAAAAGATGGAAGTGAAGTGACAAACAAGTTCTTTATTGAAGTGATTGATTTCCTTTTATATCAAATACCTGGTACTGTGTATAAGAAATCTATTAGGAAAATTGATGATAAATCATAAATAACTATATAAGAAGTTTATAATATGGAGAATATTAAGAAAGTATTGTCTGAGATTATTGAGCAGGCAAGCAGTGTATCACCAAAGTGTCAGTATTGCCAGTCATACAAAACTGGTGGTTGTTCATTTGGTTGTGTGAATGAGAGGGTGAGATTAACATCACCTAATTATTCTTGTGAGAATTTCAATGCAAATTATTCACTTAATGAAAAGACTCTTGATAACTTGAGAGACCTTTTGAAAGCAGTAGAAAGAGTAGATGAGGGTGTGAAGAATTTGGATCTCCTTCTTTCTGGTAAGATTACTGAAGATGAATTCAATGATTTGATTGGTTAATTATGAATGAAGTTTTGAAATTTGATGATTATATCAATGAAGAACTCAACATCACCAGATATGATAATGGTGTATGTAGGTTGAGTGAGAGATGGTTCTATTACAACCTTGATGATGACATCATTTATGGTTGTAATGATAAACCTGTCCTTGATGATAATATACTTTTTGCATTTAATCCTATATCCTGTACAATATTGATGGATGGTGAGGAAGAACAATATGATGTTAATAATCCAATCTGTTTGATTCATTATGACCTTTTGAATAATGAGGTGTTTTTCTATACAGACAATGCATTGGAACGTTTACAACTTGAATTTGGTTTCAAAGGAAATGACTTAACATCTGATAGATCAAGGCATAGATTGGAATATCTGTTCCAGGAACAGGATAATGATAAATTAATTCTTGTTTATGGAGACCAATTGATTGCATCTACATTTGATGTCATTGAAGAAAGCTAATACATACACATAAAAAGAAAAAGGACTGGAACAAACCAGTCCTTTTTTGTTACCTGGGTGTCGATAAATTGGTGACCACCTACTATGGTAACATATATTGTATGTGTTTTGTTATATTTATGTTAAGAAATTTTGTAATTTTCAGATATTTTCATTATATTTGTTATAGATATGATTACAAGAAACTATATTAAGATTTACAAAATCAGTCACAGTAAGTTGACTGAACCTGAACTTGTGGTGGCAAAAGACATTAATGATGCCATCAGGAAGTTTAATGAATTCTATGATACTGACATTGATGTATATCCAGATGGTATCACTGGTGTTGAGATGGACAAAATCATTGAAGTAATTGATGAATCAGATAAATATGAAGACTAAAAGGCCACAATTTTTTGCTATGTACAAGGATTTCAATGATGGTAAGATGAAACACACTGATGTCCTTCATGTTGTACTTGATCCTATCCTCAATTCAAAGGGTGGGATTAAGAACAAAGAGTTCTATATCTATGACAAGAAGTGGAACAGAGTTCCTGTCAGGACAAAAGAACAACTCAAGGAGTTTATCACAGATAAGTTCAGGTATCATTTCTGGGCCAAGTGCGAGTGGGAGTTTATTGCCATTGACTGGCCACATAGGGATACCATTAATGATTCACATCCTGTGAAAATTGATGTGTTTGACCAGCTTGAACCCAATATCCCAGTCATCACTGACCTGGTGTGGAATTACATTGAACCAAAATTACAGAAACTAATTAAAAAAGAGAATGAATAAACTTTTCATTGATGACCTTGTAGAGAGGCTTGAATTTGTGTTGGATACTGTGACAGTCAACACTCAGGATGAAGTGAGAAAGGCACTTGTTGAGACAAAGGAGTATGACAGGTTTCCAATGATTTCCTATGAACATACCAGAGATTCCATTTTTGAGGTGGAAATCTCTGAAAGTAAATTCTTGAATGATCTCTCACATATTGGCACCTGGATTATGGGTACAAATCAAGATGATCTTATCTTTATACTTAATCTGAAAAGTAAAGGAAGTGTACTTGAGATTGATGCTTTTGAAATCAGGGATGAGTTGAGGGGACAAGGATTGGGATCCAATATCCTGTCTGTCATTGAATCTGTTGCAGAACAGTATTACAGTTCCATTATTGTCAGTCCATTTGATACAACTGCAATAAACTTCTGGGAACATATGGAATATGAGGAGGATAAAAATGGGAATTATTGGACAAAACAATTGTAATTATGTATATTTTAGTAAACAGATACAGAATGATTCTTGGTCTTTTTACAGACAAGGATTGGTTAAACAAAGCAATTGAGATTATCCGGAAGGATGAACCCGAATGTATCCTTTATTATCAAGAAGTTGAGGTTAACTCATTCAATACAGTCTTACCTAACTTCTGGACAATACATCCTGAAAAATTAATTCAAATTGATAGAGAAAAAAAATATGTCTAAAGTCATTAAGTTTTTAAGTTTAATTGTTTTGACTTTGTTTTTGTTTGGATGTAGTTCAAGTCAAAATAAAAATAAAGAACCAAATTATATAATAGTAAATTCTGGTAATCAATCTGGAGATGTCAGGATACCAAGGGCATATGTTATAGGTGCTGATAGGGGATCTTATCCTATTCAAAGGTTTGATTATCAGGGTAAGACTTTCTTACTTTATAAGGAATCAATAATAGAAGTACAGTGGTAATTTATACAGGATATTATTCTAAAGTCAAGGAGTATTCTGATTCTGGACTCAAACTCTTGAGTATATCCAGGACCAGACCTGATTTTGTTAAAGACTGTATAGATATACCTCAATTTTTCCCTGATGAGAAACTTCTATGGGGATACAAGAAGGGAGAAATTGATGAAATGGAGTACACCAGTAAATATCTTGATCAACTTAATAATCTTGGTATTAAAAAAATACTTCAGACCATACAGTTATTTGGTGAAAATGTCATTCTGTTGTGCTGGGAATCTCCTGAAAAGTTCTGTCATAGGCATATATTGGCAGATTATATTACCGGACACAGTGATTTGACTGTTGAAGAATTTAATAAAAATGATGAAATAAGTTTATTCTGATATGAGTGACACAAAATTTGAAATAAACATTAACTTATTAAAGGTCTCTTTTTGGATTACTATAATTCTTGCCATTTTAAAACTGGCAAATGTCATTGATATAAGTAATTGGTTGGTTTTCTTACCACTGATGATTTATATTGGTTGGGTGGTGTTTATTATATTTTTAATAGGTCTCATTACAGTTTATTTAATCTCCACAAAAAGTGTAGAGGAATTGAATGATGCCATTGAAAAGATGAATGAAAATGAGGATTCAGACATAAATACATAATACAATATATGTATTATTGTTATGAAAATTAGAGAATTAATTCAAAAACTTGAGAGTGAAAAAAATATACTCCAAGAGGAAAATAAAGTATTAAGGGAAAAGGTAGATAAACTTTCAATAGAGATATATCTATTAAAGGGTAAATTAGATTCTAAAGAAAAGAGTAATCAGTCTGAAGAGAAACCAAAGGTTGATGTCAATAAAGAATCTAAACCAAAGAGAAGCAGAAAAAAGAAGGTGGAGGAAACACCTATATTTGTTGAACCTGTAGAAGAACTAGAAAATGCCTAAAGATTGGAGAGAAAATCTCAAATTTGAAATCAAGAAACTTGAAAGGGGTGATACATTTTACACCTATGATGGTTATAAGAATCATATAATTGATATTGTAACTGATGAGAAAGATGACACTAAATTGGTTGTCTATAAATGTTGGTTGAAGCACAAAGGATATTGGGGATATTATTGTCAAAGGATGTCATCCCTTTTATATCAGATTTGTCTTTTATATGAAGACACAATCCCCAGAAAATCCAGGGTAAAGTTTTATGAAATGAATGATGTTGATCCGAAAGGATGGGTTGTTTAAATAATTAATTATATGGCAGAAGTATTAAATCTTGCATTAAAAAAGAAGATATTTGAGGGTCTTATTAATAAAACCTCAAATGAAATTCCAATTAAAAAGAATGATTGGTGGGCAAAGAGATTGAAAGACCAGGATACTGGTAGGTTTAAAGATTTCCAGGTAGCTGTTGTTTCCAGTGGAAGTTCAGAAAAGTTCTATTATGAAATTACCAAGATTGAATTGAGGGGTAGTTTTTTCATAATTACTGTAAATTTGGATAGATTGGAACCAGAAAAATATGTTGATGATACTGACATTGGTGCTGATTCTGATTTTGAAGAAGAATCACAGGAAGAAATCATAACTCCGGAAGTAATAACTCCGGAAGTTGTTAATCCTGAAATCCTTGAACCAACAACAATAAATCCTGTTGTTTATGACAAGGAAACAAATACAGCAAAGATGGTTTCTAAAAAAGGTAGTTACAGTATAAAGAACCTTATTCTTGCATATTTCAATCAGTTCTGTCATTCAAAGAATGTCTATATTGTGAATATGCCTACTGTCACAATCAGAAATAATGGACAGATATTTGGATGTAACAGAAGACTTATTGCTGATAGGGATTCTGATGTGAAATTTGATTTCATTAAGAAAGAATTCATTCAGGATGCCAGCATATCAGATGTGATGTTCCTGGTACAAATCACAGTTTATCTTACAAATCTGTTGAAGAACAATTATGTGTTTGTAAACAAGAATGCCTGTGGATTCAGGATGTCCACAAATGGCGAACTTGTATTTACAATTTATGCCATTGGTAAAAAGAAGTATTTTTTCAATAGATAATAAAAGAGAGTGAATTTCACTCTCTTTTTTGTTATATTTAAGAAGGTAAGTTTTTAAATTATTATATATGACAGATTTTGAAAAATTTGCAAGGAGCAAGGGTGTGTCTTCAATGACCCTTGATGGTTTTGTAAAGAGTGGATATATTAATCCCACTATTCTTGAAGAAAGGAAAATGAATGTAACACAGATGGATGTCTTCTCCAGGTTGATGCAGGAAAGGATTATCTTCCTGGGAACAGATATTGATTCTGATGTTGCCAATATTCTTAATGCACAGCTTTTGTGGTTGGACAGTATGAGTCAAGATGAGATCACAATGATGATTAATTCACCTGGTGGATATTGTTATGATGGTCTTTCCATTATTGATACTATGAACTACATCCAGTCACCAGTCACCACACAGTGTGTCGGTATGGCTGCATCTATGGGTGCTGTTATTCTATCTGCTGGTGAGAAGGGTCACCGTTTTGCTCTTCCTCATTCAAGGATTATGATTCATCAACCTCTTGGTGGTGCACAGGGTCAGGCAACAGATATCCTCATTGAGGCAGAACAAATCAAGATATTGAAGAATGAACTCTGTGGTATTCTTGCAGAGAACTCTGGTCAGTCTCTTGAGAAAGTTCTGGAAGACTGTGAGAGGGATCACTGGATGATTGCACAGGAAGCAAAGGAATATGGTCTTATTGATAATATAATTGTAAAGAAATAGTTATGAAACAAATTTACAAAAAGAAGCCTGAATATCTGGATGTGATATTTGTAGCTGATGATACCCAGAGGATCAAGGAAGTGTATGAACTGGCTGGCGGCACTGGTGCAGACCACACCTTTAAAGAGAGGGGGGAAAGAGAAAAA
>ODAI010590739.1_pt1 | contig 14853 bp, 13 predicted proteins | sample 1539321 | NCBI WGS metagenome assembly ODAI01 (sample SAMN02144231, study PRJEB22623) | gut metagenome | biome: sheep rumen | host: Ovis aries | place: New Zealand
AATTGAAGCGATGTTTTTGATATCAGCTGCATCTTTTACAGGTTTTGCATTTTTTGTAATTTCTGCAACTGCTGCTGCAACAGCCTTATCCATACCGCGTTTAATTTCGATTGGAGTCATTCCGGCTGCAACTGATTTGAATCCTTCACGAACAAGGGCATAAGCCAGAACAGTTGAAGTTGTAGTTCCGTCTCCGGCATCATCATTTGTCTTTGAAGCAACTTCGCGAACAAACTGAGCACCCATGTTTTCAAATGGATCTGCAAGTTCAATTTCCTTTGCTACAGAAACACCGTCCTTTGTGATTACTGGCGAACCGTATTTTTTGTCCATCATAACCATACGTCCGCAAGGACCAAGTGTTGTTTTAACAGCTTTAGAAATCTGTTCTACACCTGAAAGCAGCTTTTTGCGTGCATCTTCATTAAACAATAACTGTTTAGCCATTTTTGTAATCTCCTTAAATATATGCGACCACCCGGCAGAAGCCCGCCGGACAGCGTTATTTTTATTCTTTGCTATTAAAGATATAAAAAATCTTCTTTATCGGCAAGTTTTTTTATGATAAACTTATAATATGAAAAAGGTTTTAATTATAAATGAGAATCCACTCTTCCGTGACTACCTCAAGCAGAAGCTTTCAGAAGAACAGGTAGAAGTTGTCCTTACCCAGGAAAGACAGGATTCCTTTACAAGATTAATTACAAACCTTCCTGACCTCGTTATCTTTGACATGGGTATAGGTGTGCCGGAAGAAATTGAATTTTTTGAAAAGAAGGCTGCCGATTCAAATACATCAAGCATTCCTGTAATAATCACAGGACCAATTCAGGACAGGGCATACATTGCTTCCCTGGCTAAATTCGGCGTAATCAAATATTTTGAAAAGCCTATTCAGTTTGATATGCTGCTTGAATCAATCGGTAAGGTTCTTCACACTCCCCTTGCCATGGACGATTCTCCCTGTGTGCTGGATTTGCACCGCAACAACGATGTAATTTTTATAGAGCTTGCCCTGGGATTAAACCGCGAAAAACTGGCTCTGCTCCGCTATAAGCTTTCTGAGCTGATTGAACATGACAATATTGATATTCCAAAAATCGTAATCATGCTGACAAACCTGGATTTGAGTTTTGTGGACGGCTACAATCTTGAATTCTTAATTGATAATGTAATTTCCGCCCCAAGAATCAAAAAATCCAACGTAAAAATTCTTTCCCTGAGCCCATACATGAGGGATTTTATTGACGGTCACCAGAACTACTCAGAAATTGAACTTTCAACAAACCTTCCCCGGGTTTTAAGCTCCCTTGTAGAAACAACCGGCTCATCAAATGTTTCTGATTTGATTACGGACAAAATTCTTACTCAAAGTGAAGGTCTGGACGAAAAAAATGATTCAATTGATACAAGATTTTCTTCTGATTCCGCATCCTATTCTTCGGAACACAAAAAAACCGGGACAGTCCTTAAAATCGCCATCATCGATGACAATCTGGACTCCCTCAACGAAACTAAAAACTGCTTTGTAGAAATCGGGGCAGACTGCGTCCCATATACTTCCGGCCAGGACTTTTTGAATTCCTGGGAAAGTGAAAACTTTAACCTTGTAATTCATGATGTGCTCTTAAAAGACCAGACCGGTCTCAACGTGCTGCGCGCCCTTCAGACAGAGCCAGATGCACCGCCGGTTCTTGTTTATTCCCAGGGACTTCAGCGTGATTTTATCATCAAGGTTTTAAGTTCAGGCGCAAAAAGCTATCTTGTAAAGCCTCAGAAGCCTCAGGTTCTTGTACAGAAAGCACTTTCCTTACTGGGTAAATAAATTATGAAAAGCGTTAAAAAAGCAAACTTTCACACCCACACCACTTTTTGCGACGGCAGAAGCAGCGCAGAAGAGATGGTTCAGTCGGCAATCGCAAAAGGCTTTGACCTTCTGGGATTTTCCAGCCACTGCATGTATCCTTTTTCCAGCTCCTGGCACATCCCGGTAAACAATGTTGAAGCCTACTGTGCAGAAATCCGCAGGCTTAAGGAAGCCTGTAAAGATAAAATTGAAATCCGCCTGGGCTTTGAAGCAGATTACATTCCAGACATCACTTGCCCCGACAAAAATGCTGATTACAGGGATTTCCAGCCTGATTTTCTGATTGGCTCGATTCATTACATTGTAAAAGAGGGTGGAAATTTTACGGTTGATGACAGCGCGGACTCTGTCCGCGCAAATATTGCAAAATTCTATACCAGAGACGGCGACTGGTCTACCCTTGATTCGCGCTCCTATGTTCACGACTACTTTGAAGCCGAGCGCCGGATGCTTGAAAAAGGCAATTTTGATATTATCGGCCACCCGGACTTAATCCGCATGCGTAACTGCCGTCTTGGCATTTTTGATGAAAATGATTCTTTTTATAAAGAAGAAGTTAAGCTTACAGCCGATGCCATAGCCCGCGCCGGTGTAATTGCCGAAATAAATACAGGTGCCATAGCCCGCGGCAATATGGACGCCCTTTATCCTTCTGATTATTTTCTGGGTCTTTTATTTGAGCGCGGAGTTCCTGTCTGCATAAACTCAGATGCCCACGATGCAAAAAATCTTGATGCGGCCTTTGACCGTGCAGCAGAAACTGCAAAAAAAACCGGCTATAAAGAATTAAGCTACCCTTCAGCCGGTCGTATTGAACATATCAAAATCTAGCGGTTACGACGCTCTTCCGCACTTGCACAGTTTACGCACATAAGGGCATAAGGCAGGGCACGAAGGCGCTCTTCCGGAATTTCTTTACCGCAGGCTACACAGAAGCCGTATTTTCCCTGAGAGATGCGTTCAAATGTGTTCTGAATCAGCTTAAGGCGGTTTGCATCCTGAGAGCCGAGAGATGTAAGCAGAGTTCTGTCGATTGCGTCTGCCGCAACGTCAGCCTCATCTCCGCTTTCTACCGATTTTACTAAATCGCGCATTTCATCACTCTGACTTGCAAGAGATTCCAATATAGTTTTCTTCTGTTCACGGAGCAGCTGCTCCATTTCGTTGATAAATTCCTGAGTCATAATCCCCTCACTTTCTCGTGTTGTCAATATTTTTAGATTTGTATATACTAATATAATCGCAAAAAGTTGAAAAGACAACTTTTTTCTAATCTATTTTTTTAAAGGTAAATCATGGCAAAAGAAGAAGCAATTGAAGTTGAAGGAATTGTAAAAGAAGCATTACCTAACACAACTTTCCGTGTAGAATTGCAGAACGGACACATTATTCTGGCTCATCTTTCTGGAAAAATGAGAAAGCACTACATCCGTATTGTTCCGGGTGACAGCGTAAAAGTTGCCCTCTCTCCTTACGATTTGAACAAGGGACGAATTATTTTCCGCGAGCGATAATATGACACTTTTTGAAGACTTAAAATGGCGCGGTCTTATTACAGACGTTGCCGGCGAAGAAGCAGATTTACAGAAGGTTCTGGACGGAGCCCCATTTTCTTTTTACTGGGGAACTGACCCTACAGCAGATTCTTTACATTTAGGACACTACTCTTCTCTTTGTATGGCAAAACGCCTTGCAAATGCGGGTCATCATCCTGTTCTTTTGTGCGGTGGTGCAACCGGCCGAATCGGTGATCCCCGTCCGACTGCTGAACGCGAAATTATCAGCGAAGAAAGAGTAAACGCAAACATCAACGGAATCAGAAATCAGATTAAGACTCTGGTTCCGACAGCAGAACTTGTTGATAACTACGACTGGATGAAGGATTACACATTTTTGAACTTCCTCCGCGATATCGGTAAGTACATCAACGTAAACTACATGCTGGACAAGGATATTATCCGCCGCCGCCTTGAAACAGGAATTACCTTTGCAGAGTTCTCTTACATGCTGCTTCAGGGTTACGACTTTATGCACCTCTATCAGGAAAAGAACTGCATCATGCAGGTTGCGGGTTCTGACCAGTGGGGAAACATTACAACAGGCGTTGATTTAATCCGCAAAAATCTTGATAAGACTGCTTACGCCTTCACAATGCCGCTTATTCTTGACCCTAGCGGAAAGAAATTCGGTAAATCTGAAGGTAATGCCCTCTGGCTTGATAAGGAAAAGACTTCACCTTACGAAATCTACCAGTATCTTATCAACTCTGATGATTCTAAGGTTCTGGAATATCTTAAGGTATTCACCTTCCTTTCTAAAGAAGAGATTGAAGATATTTATAAGCAGCAGCAGGCAGCGCCTGAAACCCGAATTGCCCAGAAGACTCTTGCCTGGGAAGTTGTAAAAGACATTCACGGTCAGGCAGAAGCTGATAACGCTGTAAACGTAAGCCAGAAGCTGTTTGCAGGAGATTTCAAAGGGCTTTCTGTAAAAGACATTAAATCCGGAATGAAGAGCGTTCCTTCTTTTGACTTTACAGAAGAGCTTCCGCTTGTAGACGTACTCGTAAACAACAAGATTGCATCTTCAAAGCGCGAAGCCCGCGAGTTCATCAGCGGCAACGCCATCAGCGTAAACGGCGAAGTAATCAATGACCCGGCAAAAGTCATCACAAAAGACATGGCTATTGAAGGCGAGATTCTGATTTTCCGCCGCGGCAAGAAGAAGTACTTTATCGGAAACATAAAATAAACAGGAAAAAGCTTGCGGAAACGCAGGCTTTTTTTCTTGTCTTTTCTGTTTCTATGCATAATAATTTACTATTATGTTTATAAAAGTATTTCTCTTACTCGCCTTTTTTGTCATTTTTATCCTGGTCGGCATCAAATGCCGCAATTCAAGTAAAAATGTAAACGGTTACGTTCTTGGCGGACGTTCTGTCGGACCCTGGCTCACAGCCTTTGCCTACGGTACATCGTACTTTTCTGCCGTAATTTTTGTCGGTTATGCCGGTCAGTTCGGCTGGAACTTTGGAGTGGCTTCCACCTGGATTGGACTTGGAAACGCTTTCATCGGTTCTTTGATGCCATGGGCAATTCTGGGCCGCCGTACAAGAATCATGACCCAGCATCTGAATTCAAAAACCATGCCGGACTTTTTCGGTCAGCGCTTTGAATCAAAAAAGCTTAAAATTGCCGCTTCGGCAATCACCTTCCTCTTTTTAATTCCTTATACCGCTTCTCTTTTCAACGGACTTTCCCGTCTTTTCCGCATGGCTTTTAATGTAGATTACTCAGTCTGCGTAATCGGAATGGCAGTCCTCACAGCCCTTTACGTTATCATAGGCGGCTACATGGCAACTGCGGTTAATGATTTTATTCAGGGAATTATAATGCTGATTGGAATTACCGCTGTCGTTCTTTCCGTTCTTGCCAAAAACGGGGGCTTCATGCAGTCCCTTGCCCTTATGAGCGAAATAGAATCACCGGTCATGAAGGGAGCCTACACCTCCTTCTTCGGCCCTGATCCCTTTTACCTGCTGATTGTAGTTCTTCTTACTTCGCTTGGTACCTGGGGCCTTCCTCAGATGGTAGGAAAATTTTACGCAATCAAAAACGAGCGTTCAATTAAAATCGGAACTGTAATTTCAACCTTCTTTGCAACAATTGTTGCCGGCGGCTGTTATTTTCTCGGAGGTTTTGGCCGTCTCTTTACAAGCCAGGAGCTTGTTTCTGCCCAGGGCTTTGACTCCATCATTCCTACATTGCTTTCAGGCCTGGGCGACCTTCTGATTGCAATTGTCCTTATTCTTGTTCTGTCAGCTTCAATGTCTACCCTTTCTTCCCTTGTACTTACTTCAAGCTCGACCCTGACTCTGGACTTTATCAATTCCTTTAAGAAAAACAAGACTTCGGAAAAGCAGAACCTTATTGTTCTTCGGCTTTTTGTTGCGGTTTTCATATTGATTTCTGCCCTAATTGCTATTGTTCAGGCTAAATCCCGGGTTACCTTTATTGCCCAGCTGATGGGAATTTCCTGGGGTGCCCTTTCAGGCTCCTTCCTGGCACCTTTCTTCTACGGTCTTTACTGGAAAAAAGTTACAAAACCTGCAGTTGCGGTATCTTTTATCTTTGGTACAGTGATGATGATTATTCAGCTTCTTATTTCGATGAAGGTAATCGCCGTAGCAGGCCCTGTGCTTACTTTGATTTTTAAGAATTCCCTTTATTCAGGAGTTTTCTCTATGCTGGCTTCTCTTGTACTTGTACCTTTTGTCAGCCTGCTTACCAGAAAATCTCTTTCTTCTGATGTTGAAGGGATGTTCGAATGCTATAACCAGACTGTTATGGTTCCCGCAAAAGAAATTCTTGCAGACAGCGAAGATGATAAATAAAGCATTTATTTATTGTAGCTTCTGACTAATCCACGGACAGCGGTAAAAAGGCCGCTGATTCCGTTACTCATCACGCCAAACCAGATAAAAAATCCGAAGGGCAGTAAATAAACCGCATAGCGGAAGAATAAAAGTCCGAAGAAAAGCTGGGCTGCCTTTGAAAAAAGCATTTTCCATAAATCGCCCCGGCTATAGCGTCTTCTCTGCTGAGGGCGGCGGGTGTAAGTGTAATTCCAGCCATTGTAATTATTGTAACTGCCGTAGGAGCCCTGACTTCCGGCAGACTGATTAAACCACTGATAGAAAGGATCATCCTGATACTGGGCCTGTGACTGACCAGCCCCGTCGGCCTGAGAACCATAGGCATTATAATCTGAATATCCCAGATCATAGTTGCGGCGTTTTGTTTCATCACCAAGAACGTCGTAGGCGGCGCTAATCTGCTTGAATTTTTCTTCTGCAGCTGCATCACCGGCATTTCTGTCCGGATGATATTTGAATGCAAGAGTACGGTAAGCCTTTTTAATTTCGTCTGCGCTGGCGTTTTTAGAAACCCCAAGCACTTCGTAGTAATCAGTCATATACTATAAAAATAAAGATAATTGCAAAAAGATACAAGTTTAAAAAAAAGGATGTCCGACAAGTACTTGTTGAACATCCCTTTTACAGAAGCTGAAAATTCCAGAAGCCCCCAAGAACAAGCGCTTTAGCGCTTGTTAAGCAAAGCTCCGGTTCATCTGGAAGTTGGAAACCTTATTTGCCAGCTTTGCACTTCTGTTCGCTAGGCTTTGATTTTGCACCTGCAAGAGCAGCAGCCATCTTTTCCTTAGCTTTTGCTACGTCATTTACCATCAAAATAGGCTGACCTGTAGCATCAAGAGCATCGCGCCAGAGTGAACCTTCAGGGTCAACAGCGTTGCGGTGAGCTGTTACAGCCTTAATTGGCAGGTGAACGAACTTGTCATGAACCAGACCGATTACACACTTTGTTTTTCCAGCCATTGCAGCGTGAACGGCGTTGTTTCCAAGACGTTCACAGTAGATTGAGTCAGCAGCTGTTGTAACAGAAGCACGAACCTGGTAAGAAGGATCGATATATTTAAGGTTGATTTCAATCTTCTTTTCCTTAAAGTATTTTTCAATCTCAGATTTAAGGAATACACCGATATCAGAAAGCTTTTTATTTCCAGAAGCATCTGTAGCACCAGTGCTTTCAAGCAAATCCTGACCGGCACCTTCAGAAACTACGATTACAGCGTGTCCGCGTTTTGCAAGACGGCGTTCGAGGCAGGCAAGGAAGCCCTTGTCACCTTCCATTTCAAATGGAACTTCAGGAATCAGACAGAAGTTTGTTTCATGGCTTGCAAGAGCGGCTTCTGTAGCAATAAAGCCTGCTTCACGACCCATGATTTTTACAAGACCAATACCGTTAATCTGGCTTGCAGCTTCCATATGAACTGCAGAAACAGCTTCTTTAGCGCGCTGAACGGCAGTTTCAAAACCGAATGAACGGTCAATGAACATAAGGTCATTATCAACAGTCTTTGGAATACCAACTACTGCGCATTTAAGACCGCGTTTTTCAATTTCGCAGGCAATATCATAAGAACCGCGCTGAGTACCGTCACCACCAATAATAAAGAGCATATTGATGTTGTCGCGTTCAAGGCAGTCAACAATTTCAGAAACGCGCTGTCCGCCGCCGCGGCTTGTACCAAGATAAGTACCGCCAATCTTATGAATTTCATCGATTGTGTAGCGGTCAAGGTCTAGAGGAGCATAACCTTCCTCTGCAAAGAATCCGTGATAACCAAAACGGTAACCCTTTACGATTTTTACGCCGTAGCGTGTATTCAGACAGCGTACAATAGCGCGGATTACATCGTTCAAACCAGGGCAGAGACCGCCGCAGGTACAAATTCCGGCACGTACATGAGCCGGGTCAAAATATATCTTTTCACGAGGGCCGGCTTTTTCAATAAGATTTGAAGAATCTAAAACGATTGGTTTTGTTGGGTCATAAACGTTAATCTGATTGATAACGTATGAGTGGTCATTAACATAGTTAGCAGTTCCGTCACCAAAAACCGATGAAAGTTTTATAGGGGACTGTATAGTACAAGGTCCCAAATTCTCAATGGAAAAATCGTATTTTTCTTCAGCCATAATGTACCTCTGATATTTTATTTGCAATTATAGTAGATTAACTTTTATAGAAGAATTTTTCAACTACTTCAGCAGCTGTTCTGCCAGAGCAACAAAGGCCGGCACAGAAAAAATACAAAGCAGGCTTGAAACAGAAACTGTCAGGCTTGCGTAGGCCGCGTCCTTATCAAAAAGAGCCGCAAGGCCGGGAACGGTTGTTGCTGCCGGGCAGGAAGCGCAGATTAAAACTACAAAGAGAATAGTTCTTGCATCGCTTACATTCGGATTCATCTTCCAGATTGCAAAAATAATTAAAAGGGCAATAAGAGGGCACAAAATAAGGCGGCCAAGAACTGCCTTAATAAGACGAAGGGTATATTTAGAAGAAAAATGAAAATCAGCAAAAAGTATTCCCACCATAACCATGGCAAGAGCTGTGTTACAGTCGCCAATCATTTTAATGGGGCGGATAAGAGGCTCCGGCAGGGTAAATGGCATCAAAAAGAGGAAAATACCGAAAATTGCGCTTAAAATTACCGGGTTTACAATAATTTTTTTAAGGCTGATGGTTCCGCTCATCTGGTAAAGTCCCCAGGTCCAGGCAAGAATGTTGAAAACTGTAAGGTAGCCCATTAAATAGAAAACACCGGCATTGCCAAGAGTTCCCTTAATCAAAGGAATGCCGATAAAGCCGCAGTTTGTAAGCACCATAGCCAGGCGGTCAATGTGATTATAGGAGCGGTTTTCAGCATTTTTTGAGTGGGTCAGAAGGAAAGAAACAAAAATCATTGCAAGATGAATGATTAAGGCAACCAGGCCTGCAAACAAAAAGCGGCGGAACTTTCCTTCATCATATTCAAGATTAAAGGAATCGATGATAAGGCAGACGTTTACAAAATACAAAAGAAGCTTACTTAAAAATTTCTGCTCTTTTTCGCTGACCTTTACGATTTTTGCAAAAACAAATCCTGCAAGCGCAATAAGAGCCATGACAATAAGCTGATTCAAAACTAACTGATACATAAAATTACCTCACAAATGTAAAAAAGCCGAAAGAGGCGGCCATCATAATGCAGCCGGCCAGTAAAACTCCCAGGATAACAGCTAAAACTGTTTTTTTAAAACTCATTCCCAAAAGGCTTGCCGCAAGCGTTCCTGTCCAGGCTCCGGTTCCCGGAAGGGGAATGCCTACAAAAAGAAACAGGGCTATAAAAAGTCCGTAACCACCTTTTGACTGAAGTTTTTGGCCTGCCCTTCCACCCTTTTCAAGAAAAAAAGTACAGGTCTTTCCGATAAAACGCTTATCCTGTCCCCATTCCAGAAAGGCTCTTGCAAAAAGATAGACAAAAGGAACGGGAAGCATATTTCCTGCGATACAGATAAGATAGGACTGAAGAACCGGCAGCTGCAAGCCTTGTGAAACGGGGATTGCGCCGCGCAGTTCGATCAATGGAATCATAGAGATGAAGAAAATCCAGGCAAAGTGTTTTAACATAAAGGCATTATATAGTTTTTCATAATCTTTTTCCAATTTTTAAAAGCCGGGTATTTTGAGGCCGGCATTTTGGGGACAGTTGATATAAATCAAGTTTTTTACTATTATATTATCACTTGCCGGGATGGCGGAACTGGTAGACGCCCAGGACTTAAAATCCTGTGCCGAGCAATCGGCGTGCCGGTTCGACCCCGGTTCCCGGCAGGATTAAGAGGTCTTTCCGCTTCGGAGAGACCTCTTTTTTTTTGTAAGGCGGGGGCGTTGCGGGGCACTCCCCGCTAGAAGGGGTAGCGAGCAACGTAGTGCGAGCGAGGGGAAGGCTTTCCCCACCTAGTGAGGTTTTTCTATGGATTTTCATTCTTACAGCAGTAAATGTGCATTTTCTTCTCTGGAAGATATAAAAGGCAAAAAGGTAACCGTTATGGGGCTAGGCTTAAACGGGGGCGGACTTGCGGCCGTCCGTTTCTTTTTGAAAAAAGGCGCTTACGTCATTGCCACCGATATGAAAACAGAAGCCCAGCTTAAGCCTTCGGTAGATGCACTTATGGCTGACAGCTCTCTGCCGCTTGAAAATCTGACCCTTCGTCTTGGCGAACACCGCATAGAAGATTTTGAAAATGCCGACTGTGTAATCAAAAACCCGGGCGTAAAATATGAAGGAAACAAATATCTTGCGGCGGCCACCGCTATAGAAAGCGATTTGAGCATCTTTTTACGGTTTACTGACTGTCCCCTTATTGCAGTTACCGGAAGCAAGGGAAAATCTTCGACTGTAAGCGCCATTCACTACGGTCTGACTCAGGCCGGCTACAAATGCTTTCTTGGCGGAAATATTACCGTAAGCCCCCTGACTTTTATAGATGAAGTTAATGCTGACACCCCGGTTGTAATTGAATTTTCTTCCTGGCAGCTTGCAGACCTGCGGGGCCGCGGAGTTTTGAAGCCTCATATTTCCATCATCACAAAAATTGTTCCGGATCATCAGAACTGGTACGGAAACATGGAAGATTACGTTGCCGACAAGCGCCTGATTTACGCAGACCAGGGCCGGGGTGACTATTCAATTTTTGATTATGGAGACGACGAACCAGGAACAGGGCCTGAGGCTGGCGGTACCTGGGGCAATCTTTTTGCGGATGAAAGTAAGGCTACCGTCCTGCGTTACTATGATAAGGCTCCCCAAGGGGCTGGTGACAGGGCAGACGGCACTTATTACGGAGTCTGGCAGGATAGAGACGCTGACGGTCGCTTTGCCGGTAAGGTTATGCTTCCACATATGAAAGAGCCGGAAATCATTCTGCGCGAGCTTTCTGTTCCCGGCTCCCACATGCGCACAAACCTTTTGAATGCAGCCCTGGTTATGTATCTTATGAACGTTGCCCCTGAAAAAATCATTTCGATTCTTGGCAGCTGGCAGGGAATTACCCACCGCCTTCAGTATTTTCATTCATGGAAGTGCGGAAAGAAGGAATACAAATTCTACAATGACTCCTGTGCAACCGTCCCGGAAGCAGCAGCTATGGCAACTCAGGCATTCGGAAAGAGCGTCACCTTACTCACAGGCGGCACCGACAAGGGACTGGATCTTGCTCCACTGGTAAAAGTGCTGACAAAGCCGGAGCCTTTTGAACATGCGGTAAAAGGCCTTTATTTTTTGAGCGGCAGCGCAACCGACAAGATTCTGCCCGCAATTGAAGATCAGGGCAGAACTTACTACGGGGATTTTGATTCCCTTGACCAGCTTTTGACCTGCCTGAAAAACAATATTGAAAAAGAGGCTGCAAAGGCTGATAAAAACGGGCCGGCTCCGTCAGATGCCAGCCCGGAAGTTATTGTTTTTTCTCCCGGCGCAACATCCTTCGGAATGTTCAACAACGAATTTGACCGCGGCGAACAGTTTATGAGTAAGGTTAAAGCATTATTCTGATTGCCACAACATTTTGCAAAGCAAAATGTTAAGCGATGGTTACGCCCCCTGCAAATTTCCGGGAGCCTTACGACCATCGTTATTTTCTTCGCTCGAATGAAAGAGTTTCCCTTCCTGATTTTTCAAGAATTATCAGAGGAAGGCTCATTTCCTTATCACTTATGCCGCCGCTGGTACAGATTTTGGCCGGAGAATTTTCATCCCACAAAAAGGCCTTTGTACCGGTTGCGACCGCAACAAAATCCCCGATTCCGGTAATATTGTCGTTTGGCTTACCTGGACCAAAAAGGTGCTTTTCCTGAATTTCCTGATTTGAAAAAAGGGTAAAATCCTTACCGTATTTCTTTTCAAACTTTTCGCGGAACACAGCTTTAAACTCATTCTTTACATAGAAGCTTACAGCCCGGCTTTCAAGCGAAATCGGGAACTGCAGCATGTCAGCAATTTCCTTATCTTCCGAAAGCCTGATATTATCAACATCTATAATTCCATGGGTTGCCGTTATAAAGACAAGGGTGTCTGAAAGGCCGTTACAGAGAACTTCCAGCTTGTCATTCAAAATCTTTATCAGCTGAGTATTATCAGGATGGTAAACGCCCTTATCCTGCATGGAAAGGAAAGGCTCGTCACAGTAGGCAAAAGTAAAAGTCTTCCACTTAGAACCGCAAACTCTTTTTACGCGGCTTATAATGCTGTCAATTTTTGAAAAAGCATTGCTTCCAATCGGAGAAATTCTGTTTACCTGAACCTTTCCGATTTTTGAAAGCTTTTCATCAATTCTGATTGCAGGAAGATAATAATCCGCAAGATAAAAAAAGCCTGCAGGTTCAGATGAATCCTTAAGGGTATTGTTGAGACAGTTTACAATCTTGTATTCCTGCTTGAAAAAGACAGTTTCACCCAGCCAGCCGTGTTCAATAGGCATCTGGGAGGTTTCAAAAGAAAGAAGTCCCGGTGTTGTTGAAGAAGGGAAAACAGAAGAAATTCCTGTATAGAGATTTTTTCTGAGAAAGTCATCAGGCTTAAGATGGTGATTCAAGGCGTCCATTCCAAGTCCGTCAAGAATAATGACGACTACATTATGGTAATTTTTACTGATAATGCGGTCGACCGCTCCCAAAGTCTGATGATATTCCTTTATTCCGTAATATTTAAGGATAGAATTAGAGAAGTTTACAATGCAATTGTTATAGTCTGGACTTGTAATCATTCTTTAATTCTAACACTCAATTATAAAATCTGCAAAAATAATTGCTAAAAGTTCAGGGCACTTACAAGAGCCGCAATACCGGCACGGCCTACGTTTGAGCTCTTTCCAACGCCCCAGACCTGATTTCCATCTTCCTTGGTAATCTGAACGTAAGCAATAGCCTTTGTGTCAGAACCTTTTCCGATAGAATGCTCATGGAAGCTTGTGATGTTAAAGCGTGGAGCAGGAGTCTGCTTCATTGCATTTACAAAGGCATCCAGAGGTCCGTTTCCGTTAGCAGCGATTGCATAATTTTTTCCTTCCCAGGAAACAGTTGCCATACATGCTACCTGTTCATGCTCGTTATCACCGCGTTCACCTTCAATATGACGCTCGCTGATTTCTATAACATTAAGAGGTGATTTTGTATTGAGCCAGCGCGCTGCGAACTCTGCATAAAGCTCATCAGCCTTAAGCTCGCGCTGAGCCTTGTCTGCGGCAGCCTTGATAACTTCGCCGATTGCCGGGTGCATTGCCTTTGGAGCCACAATACCAAAATCCTGCTCCAGAATGTAAGCAGCACCGCCCTTTCCGCTCTGGCTGTTAATACGGATAATTCCTTCGTACTGGCGGCCAATGTCGTGAGGGTCGATTGGAAGGTATGGAACATCCCATACGGCATTGTCTTCCATTTTTGTGCGGGCAGCCATCCCCTTGCGGATTGCATCCTGATGAGAGCCGGAGAAGGCTGTGAATACAAGCTCACCGGCATAAGGAGTGCGGGGATGAATGCTCATGCCTGTAAGGCGCATATAGTCGTTTGCAATGTGTTCGATATTGCTGAAGTCAAGCTGAGGATCAACTCCCTGGGTGTACATGTTCAGGGCTACAGTAACGATATCCAGGTTTCCTGTGCGTTCTCCGTTTCCAAAAAGACAGCCTTCCACGCGGTCAGCGCCTGCTAAAAGTCCAAGCTCACACTGAGCGACACCCTCGCCGCGGTCATTGTGGTTGTGCAGGGAAATAATGCAGCTTTCGCGATCGGAAATGTTCTGGCAGAAGTATTCAATCTGATCTGCAAACTGGTTAGGCAGGGCACATTCAACAGTTGTCGGCAGGTTGAGGATAATTTTCTTTTCAGGAGTTGCGCCCCATTCCTTCATTACGGCTTCGCATACTTCTACAGCGTAGTCGATTTCTGTGTTTGAAAAGCTTTCCGGAGAATATTCCAGGCGGATATCTGTGTCGCCTGCATCCTTAAGGCAGTTTTTAACGCATTTTACGCCGTCAATTGCAATCTGCTTGATTTCTTTCTTTGATTTATTGAAGGTGTATTTGCGCTGAGCCGGTGAAGTTGAATTATAAATATGGAAAATTGCCTTTTTTACACCCTTGAGGGCTTCAAAAGTGCGGATTACCAGATGCTCGCGGGCCTGGCAGAGAACCTGCAGGGTAACATCTTCCGGCACGTGATTTTCTTCGATAAGGCGGCGCATAAAATTAAATTCTGTATCAGAAGCTGAAGGGAAACCAACTTCGATTTCCTTAAAGCCGAGTTTTACAAGAAGGTCGAAAAATTCAAGCTTCTGTTCTACACCCATCGGGTTAATAAGGGCCTGATTTCCGTCACGCAAATCTACAGACACCCAGGTCGGTGCCTTTGTGATTGTCTTTTCGGGCCAGGTTCGGTTTTTGATTGGAATCGGCTGGGATGGCTTGTACTTTTTAACGTTTTTTCTAGTATATTTTTCCTTAAAAAAAAAAACCGCCGCAAAGACAGGGCTTTGTTTTTTTTCAATTTACTTCTGTTTTTGAATAAAACACACTACCTATCGCT
>ODAI013102466.1_pt1 | contig 14852 bp, 19 predicted proteins | sample 1539321 | NCBI WGS metagenome assembly ODAI01 (sample SAMN02144231, study PRJEB22623) | gut metagenome | biome: sheep rumen | host: Ovis aries | place: New Zealand
CGTCATGAACATATTTTCCAGTCTGTAGGAATCCACATTCATCCTGTAGAGCATTACTTTACAGTATGTTGATTTGCCAAAAAAAATGCGAAATATTTTTGATGTCTTCGTAATGGATAGATCTTTTCTTCGCAATACGCAATACATCACCGATTGAGTGTTTCGAGATATGTCGGGTCTGGGCAATCGTATTTTGCGACATACCACTTTGTGAAGTTCTAAAATTAGCTCCACATTAATTATATTGGCAATTATAAAAGTCTCCTTTCTGTAGGAATATTGTACTAGACTCTTACAAAAAGAAAGCTTGTTAAAAAATGGTGCTTAATTTCGCTTAGGTGGTGCTCAATAGCGCTCAAGCGGTGCTGCCTTGGCGGAATAATCAATTTTGCCATAGATGATGTATATTTGAATCCTATTCTGTATGTAGAAACAACAAGGAAGGCGCTACATATAGAAAAGTATCAATCAATCATCGAACAGTTATCAAAAGAAAACCCTGAAGCCATCCGCAGACTCATTGAATCCTTAGAGGAGCTATATACAGCTAAATCAAAAAATACTAACACAGATGATCATGAAATCATGTGCTGTCCAATCTGCGGTTCTATCCACTTCAAGAAGAACGGAACCGATAAGAATGGCAGACAGAGATTCCTGTGCAAAGAATGTGAACATACCTTTGGTGCCACAAATAATTCGATACTCTATCACAGCAAGATTTCTAAAGAAACCTGGATGAAATTCATTGACTGTGAGATCAGTCATATGACACTTTCCGAAGAGTCATATCAGATTAACCGTAGTGTGACAACATGTTTCTATATGCGTCATAAGCTTAATGAGGCTGCCAATGCTGTAATGGAAAAGATCCAGCTTTCCGGTGCTGTTGAGGTAGATGGCGGTTATTTCAAAATCAATTTGAAAGGCACCAAGCCAGAGAATATGCCAAGAATGATTAAAAAGAGAGGCAATAAATCTGCTTACTCAGGTATCAGCCATCATAAAGTATGTGTTGCGTGAGCAATCGATGAGAATGACCAGACTATTATGCGGATCTTAGGTCTGGGTTCAGAATCCTGCAGCAAATATAAGAAGATTGCCGAAAATCTGAAGCAGGTAAAAACTATCATTTCAGACTCTAAACAATGTTTCCGGCCGATATTCTGAACATGGCCGCAATTGAATGTCACCGTACCAATATTAGAACCAAAAGAGAAGTAGGAACCAGGTGTCAGCAGGATATATGGATTACTACCAGCTGCATAAAAAACTGAAGAGACAGTATGAGCGTAAGGATTTGACAGAAGCTTTTTTCAATAAATTAAATCAATGTGAATACCTTACACATGCAGAGCTTATCCAAATAGATATGCCATTATCCTTGAAGAAAGCATACTATGAGTACCGGTACGGTATCTTCGCAGAGGGATAAGCAATAATAATGTTAAAAAGAGCAAAAATAATTAAGAGAATATTGTGGGATGATAAAACAAGGAATCGTGCAAAAGATTAAATTAAACTTTTGCACGATTTTTTTAAAAAATTTATAAAAATCTAAAAAAAATAGTTCAGTGGCACAAATCTTGCTTATAAAAGAGTGAAGGGCAAAAAGAAAGGAGGAATAAAATGTGTAGAATCATCTTTGCATCTCACGGAGACTTATCGAAGGGAATGAAAGATTCAGTATATATGTTAGCTGGATCTTTAGCAAATGAAATCGAAACATACAGTTTGTATCCTGGAGAGAGTCCTAATGATTACTATCAAAAATTATTGAAAGAACTGTCTTCTAATAGTGAACAAGTAATTATTCTTTGTGATCTTAAAGGTGGAAGCGTTCATACTACATTGGCTCAGTTGACCCAATTAAATCATGTAATTGTATTATCTGGTATGAATTTGGGAATGGCATTGGATATCGTTTTGAGATATCGAGAAGGGATTCATAAAGAAAACTATGATGAGCTTTTAGAAAATTCAAAAGCGGGAATCACCTTACTGACTAAATTAATTAGTGAAAATGATGAAGATTTCTAAAGGAGGAATATATGATCAAACTATTTAGAGTTGACCACAGATTATTACATGGACAAGTCGCATTTTCTTGGACGAGTACTTTAGGTGCAGATTGTATCTTGATTGCGAATGATGCAGTTATGAAAGATGATTTGCGGAAAACATCAATTAAACTTGCAAAACCAGCAGGAGTTAAATTGGTTATTAAAAATATCGAAGATTCTATTCAAGCTTTAAACAGCGGAGTTACCGACAAATATAAATTGTTCATTGTGGTTGAAAGTGTTGATGATGCATATAAGTTAGCATCTAATTGTAAACAAATTAAATCTTTAAATCTGGGTGGTACAAAACCTAGAGAGGGAACAAGAAATATTTCAAAAGCCATTAATGTTACACGACATGAAGAAGGATTAATTAAAGAAATGATTGATCAAGGAATCGATGTTGAAATTCGTATGGTACCTAGCGATACAAGTATAGATGCTAGAACAGTCATTCAATAGGGAGGAGGTGAAAATATTATGATAATTCAAGCTATTTTATTGGGATGTATTGCTTTTATTGGAAAATGTGATTTGGCTACAGGAGATTGTTTAATTCAAAAACCGATTGTTTTGGGACCACTTGTTGGAGCCGTTCTAGGAGATGTGAAAAGTGGTATTACAATTGGGGCTCTTCTTGAATTAGCATTTATTGGTTCACAATCTATTGGCGCTTTTATTCCACCAAATGTAATTGTTGGTGGTGTATTAGGAACAGCTTTTGCGATTACCACAGGAAGAGGAGCAGAAGTTGCAGTTACATTAGCATATCCAATTGCTTTACTAGCTAGCGTTATTGACAACTTTTTGTTTACAACAATTCGCCCAATGTTAGGAAAACTAGCAGATAGTTATGCCGAAAAGGGAAATACTAGAGCTGTAGGTATGGTACATATGGGAGCAGGTTTTCTAACTTGTACCATTTTAGCCGTATTAGTGACAGCGGGATTCTTATTGGGAAGTACAGTAATAGAAAATGTTGTAAATTCGATTCCAGAAGTAATTACTAATGGATTAACTATCGCAACTGGTTTATTACCAGCTTTAGGATTTGCAATGTTAGCACAGATGATCATGAATAAAAAGGTTATAGCTTTCTTTTTCTTGGGATTCTTATTATCAGCTTACTTAGGAGTTCCGGTTGTTGGTATTGCTGCATTCGGTGTTTTAGCAGCAATGATAAAAGTTGATTTTAATAATACTTCGCCTGTAACAGTAGAAGATGGAGGAGCAGATGATGATTTCTAAAAATGATGTAGTTGAGAAAAAAGATGCTAATTTGATCACAAAAAAAGATATCATGAAAATGTTCTGGCGATCGCTTTCAATTCAGTTCTCTTGGCATTATGAACGACAAATGCATATGGGATTTGAATTTATGATGATTCCAGCTTTAAAAAAGCTTTATAAAGATGATTCAGAGCAATTAAAAGAAGCCATGAAGCGTCATATGGAATTCTTTAATACGAATATGTATATTAGTACTTTCATTGGTGGAGTAACAATGGCAATGGAAGAGATGAATGCTAAGGATAAAGATTTTGATACATCTTCGATTAACGCAGTAAAAGTCGCTTTAATGGGGCCATTGGCAGGAATTGGTGATTCTTTATTTTTGGGAACACTAAGGATTTTGGCAGTCGGCGTTGGAACTTCATTAGCTATGCAAGGCAGTATTTTAGGACCTATCCTATTCTTATTAGTATTTAATGTTCCTGCTTTGTTGGTTCGATATATTGGAGCTTTTAAAGGTTATGAAATTGGAGCAAATTATCTAAATAAAATCCAAGAATCGGGCTTGATGGAAAAATTCATGTATGCTGCATCAATTATAGGTGTTATGGTTATTGGCGGTATGACCAATGAGCTTGTTGCAGTAAGCACTCCATTAATGATTGGATCTGGGGATGGAGCCGTTGCTATTCAAAGTGTATTAGATGGGTTAATGCCAGGATTATTAAGCTTAGCTGCTCTAGGGGTATACTATAAGCTTTTAAATAAGAAAGTTAATGTTATTGTATTGTTGCTTGGTACAGTTGTATTTGGAATTATTTGTGCTTGGTTAGGTATTTTAGGATAAATATATGATTATCGATATGCATGCTCATCCTTGGTTGATGAAGGAAATGTATCAATCAACTGATGAAATAACAATGAGTAAAAAGGAAATGGGCTGGGGTCTAATGTCTTGTCATGATATGAATATGACGAGAATTGAATTAAAAGATGCCAAAGTAGATAAAACTGTTGTTTTACCTTTGGATTTAACCACCCAAAAAGGGGTACAAATTCCCGATAATGAAACTGTATTTAAACTTGTACAAGAGAACTCAGATATTCTACTTGGTTTTGCTAGTGTAGATCCTTATCGGAAGGATCGGATGCAAGTACTGGAAGATGCATTTGAAAAATATCACTTAGTGGGTTTGAAATTAAATCCATGCAAACAGCATTTTTATCCTTCTGATCCAATGATGAATGAGATTTATGAATATTGTATTGCTCAAAATAAACCAATCATATTTCATGCGGGTATGTCATGGGAACCAGAAGCTCCTATGAAATATGCAAAACCTTTAGAATTTGAGGAGGTAGCAATTCAATATCCTGAATTAAGATTTAGCTTATCTCATTTTGGGTGGCCTTGGATTCAAGAAACAGTAGCTATCTTACTGAAATATCCTAATGTATATGCAGATACAGCAATGTTATATATGGATTCACCTAGAAAATTTATGCAAGATATCTTTGAACATCAATTAGGGTCTTTATGGCTGGAGAATAACTTAAAAGATAAGGTTATGTTTGGCTCAAATAGCCCACGCTTTAAGCCGAGAAGGATTATATATGGTTTAGATACATTGAATCTAAGGCCTTCGACCCGAGAAAAAATTATGGGTAAGAATGCTTTGAGATTTTTAGGAATGGAAGAGGAATCATGATTAAGACGTATAAAGAAAAAGTCATATCCACTAAGGAATTTGAAATGATACCGTTAACGGAGTTAGTTAAAAAAAGAGTTTGTGAATCCGGTGTTCAATCGGGAGTTGTTTTCGTAATCACTGCTCATACATCCTCTGGAATCATTGTGAATGAAAACCTTCCTTGTCTGATGACAGATATAGAGGAAACGTTAGAACGACTAATTCCATTAGATCATGATTATGCTCATTCGCATTTTCTATTAAGCTATGGTGCTACCGGAGGGAATGCTCCAGGGCATTTAAAATCGATGCTTTGCGGCAACCACACAATCATGGTAATAGAAAACGGAAAAATTGAATGTGGTCAAGCTCAAGATATTTATTTCGCAGAGTTTGATGGACCTCAATCGCGGAATATTTTTATACAAATTCAAGGAGAATAGAAAGAGAGAATATTATATGTTAAATTTTGATGAAAATAGAGTTCGTACAGAACATACTAATGGCGTAAATTTGGTTCCGGAAGTAGAAAAAATTGTAGATAAGATTTGTGAAGAAGGTTATTCAAATATATTCTTATTTGGTATTGGCGGTACACTTTTATATGCTGGTCAGATTATGCACACTGTAAAACAGATGGGATGCACTTTACCAATCTATTTAGAAAATGCACAGGACTTTATGTATGAAGGAAATGCAAATTTCAATAAAGATTCAGTTGTAGTGATTGCTTCATTGTCAGGTCATACTATTGAAGTAGAAGCAGCTGTTGACAAGGCACATGAGGTAGGTGCAAGAGTAATTGGGTATGTAGAAGTCTTAGGTACACCGTTGGCAGAAAAAGTAGATTATTTAGTTAACACATTTGGTGGTGAATATTACTGGTGGTATACTGTGGTACTCCGTTTTATGAAAAATGCAGGACAATTTGATAAATATAATCAATTCTATGAAGAGTTAAAGAATATGCCAGAAAATGTTGTTCAAATTTACAAAGATGCCGATCAAATGATGAAGGAATATGCAGAAAAATATTGTGATGAACCTTTGACTTATTTAATCGGATCTGGAAATCTAGAAGATTGGGCTGTCTGCTATGGTATGTGTATCATGGAAGAAATGCAATGGATGCGTACTAGACCAATTTCAGCAGCAAATTTCTTTCATGGAACTCTAGAAGTAATTGAACGTGACATTCCAGTTATCTTAATTAAAGGAGAAGATAAAACTCGACCTGAAATGGATCGTGCAGAAAAATTTGTAAATCGTGTTAGTGCAAAAGTAACTTCTTTCGATACAAAGGATTTTAAATTAAATGGAATTAGTGATGAGTTTAGATGGATGTTATCGCCTATTGTAATGAGATCAGCGTTTATGCGCTTAAATGTACATTTGGAGCATTGTAGAAGACATCCAATCGACATTCGCCGCTATTATAAAGCATTAGACTATTAAAAATGATAGTAAAAAATGTAATATTCGATATGGACGGGGTTCTGGTTGATTCAGAACCCTTCTTTCGAAATAAGGTTTATCGTTTTTTTAAGGATTTGGGAAAAACAATACCATTAAATGAAATAAGTAAGTTGGCGGGTACGTCTGACAAAACGACGTATGAAATGATGGCAAAGTGGTATGGTGAAAATATAACACCTAAAGAAATTGAAACTCTTTATAAAGAGAAGACGAAAAATGTGTCTTTTTCTTATAGCGATATGTTAAATCCTTATGTACGATACATTCTAAAACTGTTAAAAAAAGATTACAAACTAGCAATTGCTTCATCCTCATCTATGGGTTTTATTCAAAAATGTATTAATGAATGCCAGCTAGATGGATATTTTGATTTAATAGTATCTGGCACTCAATTTAAAGAAAGTAAACCTAATCCAGAGATATATCAATATGTTGCAAAACAATTAAATTCTTCTTGTGAAGAATGTGTTGTAATAGAAGATTCATCAGTTGGTATATTGGCAGCAAAAAGAGCAGGAATGTATACTTTAGCCCATTCAGATCAAAGGTTTAATTTTGACCAGTCTTTAGCAGATTATATTTTTGTTGATTTTTTAGAGGCATATTTGCATATTATTAGTTTATAATGAAATATAATTGTATGCGAAAATATGAAAGATTTAATAATTTTGATTTAAAAGCTTTTTTTGAATGTTGTTGGAAATACAGCAAGTAAGTAACAAAAAGGTTGCAAAACCTTTATTTTATAAGGTTTCGAAGTTCTCAAAACGTTAATTCTCTCATTATTGTTTTACGCACAAGCTCATACAAATTGTATGGGCTTTTTTTTGATGGTAAACTAAATACAGGAGTGATTAAAATGAGCGATAGAAAATACTTAAATGAAAACCAACATCAAAGATCTGTTCGTAAACTGAGTCTTATCAGTAAGATAATGATGATTATCGGTGGACTTGGTTTTCTTGGATGTGGCTTTATGTTGTTTGGACATTTTATCGACTACAATAAGGTGCCTTTAATTGGCTTTGGCTGGATCTTGAGCGGTGGTTTATTTGGTGTTGGATTGGTTTTAGCTGTTATGGCCAATTCACGAAAAATCATGTCGTATAATTTACAGGAAAGTCTTCCTGTAATTAAGGAAGGAATGGAAGAAATCACACCAATGGTAGATAAAATGGCAGATCAGATGTCTCCTTCTTTGAAAAAGGCGGCCAAAGATATCGCTAAAGGGGTAAAAGAGGGGCTGGAAGAATAGTAACTCGAATGGTTTTGGTACAATTTTGTGGAATGCTATAATAAAAAAGAAAAGGGGAACTTTATGGAGAAAACGGGAATTATATTTGAAGGAGGGGCCATGCGCGGTTTATTTACAGCCGGTGTCATGGATGTATTATTAGAAAACGGAATTGAATTTGATGCGGGTATCGGAGTTTCTGCCGGAGCCACTTTTGGATGTAACTATAAGTCCAAGCAGATCGGTAGAGTATTGAAATACAATTTGGAAAATTGTAAAGATGTCCGCTATGGAAGCTACCGTTCTTTTTTTAAGACAGGAAATGTATTTGACCGGGAATTTGTTCGATATGATCTTCCTGAAGTCTTATATCCTTTTGATTATGAAACCTATAATGCCAATCCCATGCCGTTTTATATAGTCGCAACAGACTTAGAAACAGGAAAAGCTGCATATCGTAAATCAACCATCTATTCAGATATCGATATGGAATGGTTTATCGCATCCTCTTCAATGCCGATTGTCTCTCAGATTGTAGACATAAATGGACAGAAGCTGTTAGATGGCGGTGTAGGAGATTCTATCCCTATCCATTTTATGGAGCATATGGGGTACAAAAAGAATGTTGTTGTGTTGACGCAGCCTAAAGGCTATGTCAAAAAGAAAAATAATTTATTACCGCTTATTCGTGCTATGTACAAGGATTATCCGAATTTTATTAAAGCGATTGAAAACCGACACATTATCTACAATCAAACGACAGATTATTGTTTCAAACAGGAGAGTAAAGGCAATGCCTTTTTATTCTATCCATCTAAGCCGCTGGATGTTTCCGCTATGGAAAGAAATCCGGATAAACTCCAGGCTGCTTATGATGAAGGGACACAATGTGCTTTATCCAATTTGGATGCATTGAAAAAGTTTTTAGAATAATAAAGGAGAGTACATGGAAGTCAGTAAAAAAGAATTTGGGGCCTTTGCACTATTGGATGCATTATATTGGGCTTTTTTCGCATCATCTGTCGGCTTTTTAACAACATATATGCTGGCCTGCGGATTAAGCAATTCAATCTTAAGTATTGTCTTAGCGATCTATATGTTCTGTGCTTTTCTAGGTGCTTTTTTCTGGGGTGGCTTATGCGATAAGCTCAAAAGTAATAAAAAAGTATTTATTCCTGAATTTGCGACAGCTGGTGTTTTGGCTTTGATTATTTTCTTTATGGCCAGTCGGAATATCTGGGTATCTGCCTGTCTTTATCCTGTGCTTGGCTTTTTACTCATACCGTTAGGTTCTAATCTGGATTCCTGGATGCTTCGAAACTTTAACCAGAGCGGTGAAACTTACGGCAAAGCCAGAGCAATGGGTTCGGTTGGTTTTGCGGTTACGATGTTAATATTGGGGAATCTGATTAACTCGCTTGGCTATATCGTCCAGCCAATCGCTATTATCCTTTTTTCCGTACTGGTTGTTCTTTTGGGCTTATGGATGCGCGAGAAACGCTTCGAAGTGGTTATGACCATGGAGGCTGTGACAGACAGCGGTTCCTTAAAAGATTTGTTTAAGATCAAGCCGTATATGTTTGTGTTGATTATCTTATTTTTGGTGGGCTTATCGATTTCACCTGTCAATAACTTGAAAATTGTCTTCCTGCAAAGCGTTGGAGGCGATGTATCGATGTTAGGTCTTGATTCCTTTATCGGTGTTATGGTGCAGGCTTTATTTATCTTTGGCTCCGGCTTATTAAAGCGGATTCCTGTAAATCTAAGATTATTCTTAATTCCTGCTTTTGTGTTAGGAACCCACCTTATGAATTTATTTGCAGTAACTCCGTATATGATCATTGCCGGTACGGTTTTAAATAATGTTTCCTATGGAATTATGCTGCCAACACAAAGAGAGATTACCGAATACAGTGTACCTTACGCATTGAAAAACAGAGCACACAGCCTGGGTGATGCGATGTATTCGAGCTTCTCCGGCATGATGGCTTTATTATACAGCGGTATTTTGATTGATAATTTTGGAGCAAGATCGGTTGCCTTATTAGGTGTAATTATTATGATCATACCTGTAATCATGACTATTAAGCGGATGATTGCCAATGAAGGTCTGGGCAAGCGAAATTACGATTAAAGGGATAATATGGAACTTAGACAATTGAAATATTTTATGGATGTGATTGAATCCAGCAGCTTTACCGAAGCCGCTGAGATCAACTACATATCCCAATCTGCGATATCGCAGCAGATGAAACTCTTAGAAGATGAATTAGGGGTACAGCTGCTGGTGCGTCGTGGTAAGAAATTTACCGTTTCACCGGCAGGAGAATACCTATATCGGCATTGTAAAGCGATATTGGATGATGTCGAAAGATTGAAACGGGAAACGATTCGCCGCGGAGAAGATGATGAGTCACAATTAAGAATCGGTGTCTTGCGAAGATATGACTGTACCGAGCTGCATCAGGCTTTGATACAGTTCTCCAAAACATATCTTGAAGTGGATGTATCCATAACCTTTGGTGACCATGAACAGCTTTATCATATGTTGAGAGATGGCAGGGTTGATATGTTGATCAGCGACCAGCGCCGTAAATTCGACGATGAATATGAAAATATTATTTTTTCCAGGGCTCCGGTATCTATCGAAATTTCTACAAATCATCCGATTGCCCGCCTTGAAAAGGTAGATATGGAAGACTTGCGGGGATATCCGTGTATTGTGGTATGTTCAACGGAAGAACAGGAAAAAGAACGCGATTATTTTGTGAATACTTTGAATTATCCGGATCATCTTTTATGGGTGCGAAGTATGGAAGAAGGTCATTTAATGGCAGCCGGAAACCGCGGCTTTATGCCGATGGAAGAAGCCGGGACACTTAAGCCCTGCAGGGAAGGATTGACTCGAATTCCTTTATATCGCAAGGGAGTGCGGCTCACTCAGAATTACTGCATTTTCTGGGAGAAGGTTCATGCCAATTACTATATTGAAGAATTTGCGGATTTAATTATGAAACTGATGAACTGATGGAGATATGCTTCATCAGTTTTTCTTATGGTTTGTCCTTAGAATTGAAATTGAGCAACAATCATGATTTCTATACAATTTTCTTAACAAATGGAGGACAACAATATGAAAATGACAGATAAAGCGCAAGAATACCATGAAAAGATGTTTCCCGGATATGTATCCGATTTCTTACGAACCGATCCGGAGTTTATTGAACGATTTGATAATTTCGCATTTGATGAGGTTGTAAACCATGATGATCTATCCGACCATGACCGCTTGATGGCCATCTTAGCAGTATTGTTAGGATCGCAAAGTGTGGATGAATTTCGAGGTATGGTTAATGCTTCATTGAACTTTGGAGCACTGAATCCGGTAGAGATTAAGGAAATCGTTTATCAGGCAACGGCTTACTTAGGAATCGGACGTGTATTTCCGTTCTTAAAGGCAGTCAATGAAATTCTGGAAAGCCGCGGCATTGAATTACCATTGGAAGGTCAGGCTACCACTACTATCGAAAACCGACGTGAAATGGGAACAAAAGCCCAGGTTGATATTTTCGGTGATTCTATGCAGGATTTCTGGAAATCCGGACCGGAAGAAAGCCGTCATATTAATTATTGGCTGGCTGATAACTGCTTCGGAGATTATTATACAAGAACAGGTTTAGATTTAGCGCATTGTGAAATGATTACCTTCTGCTTCTTATATGCACAGGGTGGATGTGAACCGCAGTTATTGGGTCATGCGAGTGCCAACATGCGTCTTGGCAATGATAAAGCTTATCTGATTAAGATTATTTCTCAATGTATTCCGTTTATGGGATATCCGCGTACCTTAAATGCGTTACGCATTATTAATGAAGCTGCAAAATAAAGGAGAACAACATGAACAATTTAATTATTTATTATTCAAGAAAAGGTCAGAACTATGTGAATGGTTCTATCAAAAATTTATCAAAAGGAAATAGTGAAATCGTGGCAGAATTCATTCGCGATGCCGTCGGCGGCGATCTCTTTGAGATTGAAACCGTAAAAGAATATGATGCAGATTATACTGCATGTACCGAAGAAGCGATGGCAGAGCTTCGTGCTCATGCCCGTCCGGAATTAAAAAAATATCTCAATGATATTTCTAAATATGACAACATCTTTATCTGTGGACCATGTTGGTGGGGAACATATCCGATGCCGGTTTTCTCCTGCATTGAAAATTTAGATTTCACAGGTAAGAAGGCATTCCCGTTAATGACTCACGAAGGAAGTGGCTTAGGGCATTCAGAAAAGGATTTAAAGGCTATCTGCAAAGGAGCCGAGTTTGGAAAAGGTTTGGCTGTTCATGGGGCACAGGCTCCATCATCCAGAGCATCTGTTACATCATGGGCGCAAAAGTGCGTGAAATAAGGAGATTTTATGAACGACTTTACATTTCAAAATACCACTAAGGTATATTTCGGAAAGAATCAGCTTTCCAATTTATCGAAGGAAGTTAAAAAATACGGAAACCGTATCCTAATTGTATACGGCGGTGGTTCCATTAAAAGAATGGGCTTATATGATAAGGTGATGAATGAACTTACATCCAATGATATCGAAGTTTATGAATTATCCGGTGTAGAACCCAATCCCCGCCATACAACCGTAAACAGAGGAGCAGCTCTCTATAAGGAAAAAGATATCCAGGTTGTACTTGGAATCGGCGGAGGCTCCTGCATCGATTGCGCAAAGGGAATTGCGGCAGCAGCTGTTTATGAAGGGGATAACTGTTGGGATTTAGTTGAAAGAAAACAACCGATTGAAGAAGCTTTAGCGGTATTCGCAATGCCAACGGCAGCGTCTACCGGTTCAGAAATGGATAAAAGCTGTGTCATCTCCAATATGGACTTAAATTTAAAGATTGGATATAACGTGGAAGCGATTCGGCCAAAGGTATCTTTCTTGGATCCGACCAATACATTTACGGTATCTAAATATCAAACAGCCTGCGGTGGTTTTGATATCATGTGTCATTTCTTTGATTTGAACTACTTCACAAAAGATGAGAAATATGAACTTCAAAACGGTGTTGTGGAAAGTCTTTTAAGAACGGTATATCACAATATTCCGATCGCCTTAGAAAAACCGGATGATTACAGCGCCCGTGCTAACTTATTATGGGCAGCCTCCTGGGCGCTCAACAGCTTCTGTACCAGCGGTATGCGCCAGGCAGCCAGCTGCCACAGTATGGAACATGAATTGTCTGCCTACTATGATTTAACCCATGGTTTGGGTCTTGCGATTCTGGTGCCTAGATGGATGCAGTACCTGCATGACCGTGATGAAACCGTACATGAAGATTTCAATACCTTTGGCGTAAATGTATTAGGGTTGGCACCATCCGCAACCATCAAAGAAGGTTCTCAGAAAGCGATTGATACCTTATCGGATTACGTTTATAAAACATTAGGTTTAAAGAGTACACTTACTGAGTGCGGCATCGATGATTCCAAGTTTGAGGAAATGGCCGCTAACTGTACACATGGAAATGTCATTAACGGATATCGTCCTCTCACAAAGGAAGATGTTGTAAATATTTATAGGATGTGTTTGTAGATGGACGACGTTAAAGAAGCCTATAAGGAAATGTATCGCACCATGAGCGCAAAGCTTCCCGATGAATTATCGGCTGTTTTAGATGACAGCTTCGTGTTAGTTCATATGACAGGCAGTCGGATGAACAAATCCGAATTTATCGATGCGGTTATGGATGGGACATTGAATTACTATGAATATCATCATGATGATATCGAAGTCGATATGATTAGTGATCATATTGCGACACTGGAAGGAAAAACGCAGGTGAATGCAGCTGTTTACGGCGGTGGAAGACATACCTGGAGACTTCAGCAGGATTGTAATTTAATACAAAAAAACGGCAGATGGCTTATTACGAAAGCTGTTGCGTCAACTTATTAGAGCAGTTTTTAAAACTGTTCTTTTTTTATGGAGTGGCGCAAACTATAATAAAGGTAGCGTAACCATTCAAAATTACATAATAGGATCAAAAAGGAAGAAGACATGGGATGTTTTTATTTTGTGCGGCACGGTGAGTCGTTTTGGAATGTCGAAAATAAGGTTTGTGGTATCACAGATATCAAATTAACAGAAACCGGGCATGAACAGGCTCGACAGACTGCTGATATCATTCAAAAATCTAATTTACATATTGATGAAATCTGGTATTCACCCTTATCCAGAGCAAAAGAGACGGCAATATGTATTGCGGAAAACACAGGAATTCCGTTAAAGGAAGAGCCAAGGTTATTGGAACAGAATTTTGGCTCGTTTGAGGGAACGGACCGGCATTCGCAAGTTTTTAAAGAGGCAAGAATGCAGTTTATCAATCATTATAATGGTGGGAAAACGATGTTTCAGATGGCACAGAGAATTTATAATTTACTGGATGAAATTCAGAAAATCTCTGAATATAAGACCATTTTACTTGTATCCCACAGCGGTGTTGCCAGAGTCGTTCAATCCTATTTTCACGATATGACAAATGAAGAGTTTGCCGGCTTCCGGATACCGAATTGTGAAATTTTGAAATATGAATTCAATCAAAAGGAGTGTTAAAAAATGACATTTAAAAATCCACCAATGAAATATCGCCCCAAGGCAAGATATTGGATTCCGGCAGGAATGACACGTAAAGAAGATTTAGAATATGATGTAAAGGATTTAAAAGAAAGAGGATTTGGAAGTATTGAAGTTGTTTCTTTACTCCCGTTTGGACAGAAAGCCCAACCGGGTTATGAATGGGGATCCCAGGCTTTCATTGATGGTTTAAAAGCTATCCTGGCAACTGCCAGACAGGAAGGCATGACAGTTGATATTGCCAATGGACCGGCATGGCCGATTTCTATGCCTTCATTAACCAATCCAAACGATGAAGGCGCTTTGTACGAGCTGACATGGGGCACCAAAACCGCAAAGGAAATGAAAGAGAATGCTTCTCTTCCTGAAAGACGGATCGTTCATGAAGAAGCTGAATCTAAACTGAATTCGATATTTATGTATAAAGAGATAGAAGATCACATTCTTCAAAAAGACAGCTATGTGGATTTGATGCCTTTTGTGGATGGTGATCATCTAAATTATGACTTTAAA
>ODAI014026067.1_pt1 | contig 14852 bp, 13 predicted proteins | sample 1539321 | NCBI WGS metagenome assembly ODAI01 (sample SAMN02144231, study PRJEB22623) | gut metagenome | biome: sheep rumen | host: Ovis aries | place: New Zealand
AGCATATCATTTGTGCGACAGCCTTTTTTATAAGCCTATTTACTTCTTAACTTCGTTTTCGGAGGCCACAAGGAATGCAGCGCCGTACTGTTCGCGGAGCTTGGGCTTTTCGATCTTGCCCGTAGGATTTCTGGGCACTTCCGCGAAGATGATCTTGCGGGGTCTCTTGTAGCGGGGAAGCTTCTTGCAGAACTCATTGACCGCTTCCTCTGAGCAGACATATCCTTCCTTGATCTGAATGATCGCTGTAGCGATCTCTCCCAGACGCTTGTCGGGAAGGCCGATGACAGCCACATCGTTGATGGGTTCGAAGGTGTGCAGGAAATCTTCGATCTGTACAGGGTACAGGTTCTCACCGCCGGAGATGATGACATCTTTTTTGCGGTCTACCAGGAAGTAGAAACCGTCTTCATCTTCGATCGCCATATCGCCGGTGTAAAGCCATCTATCGTCATCCAGGACTTCTTTGGTAGCTTCCGGATTGTTGTAGTAGCAGATCATGACGCCGGGGCCCTTGACAGCGAGTTCTCCGACTTCGCCGCGCTTGACTTCCTGCCGGTTCTCATCGACGATCTTGCACTCCCACTTGTATCCGGGCTTGCCGATGGCGCCGACTTTGTGAACGTTCTCGACACCGAGATGGACGCAGCCGGGTCCGAGGGATTCGGACAGGCCGTAGTTGGTGTCATACTGGTGATTGGGGAAGTAATCCAGCCAGTGCTTGATCATGGACGGCGGAACAGGCTGTGCACCGATATGCATCAGGCGCCACTGATCCAGTCTGTAATCCTCTTTCTTTATACTGCCGTTGTCCAGAGCATCCAGGATATCCTGCGCCCACGGCACCAGCAGCCAGACGACCGTACAGTATTCATCCGAAACTGCTTTCAGGATCGTCTCCGGTGTTGTACCTCTTAAGAGAACGGCTTTGCCGCCTGATACCAGGCTTCCGAACCAATGCATCTTGGCGCCGGTGTGATAGAGCGGAGGAATGCAGAGGAAGGTGTCGTCTTTCTGCTGTCCGTGGTGATTCTGCTCCATAATGGCGGCGTGCATAAGGCCCGCGTGGGTGTGAAGGATCGCCTTGGGGAATCCGGTCGTGCCCGATGAGAAGTAGATCGCGCCGTAATCGTCGTCTTTCACTTCCACTTCGGGTGCTGCGCTGGAGTAGTTGGCAGTCTGAGAGACGAAATCTTCCGCGAAGGAAGGGCAGCCGGGTCCGTCATACAGAAGCAGCCTTCTGCGGGAAATGCTGTCTGCGATCTCCTCTACACGGCCGATGAATTCCGGTCCGAAGATCAGGACGTCCGCCTCTGCGAGTTTGACACAGTATTCGATCTCGTCTGCGCTGTATCGGAAATTGAGAGGAACGGCGATCGCGCCGGTCTTGAGGATACCAAAATAGATCGGCAGCCAGTCCAGACAGTTCATGAGCAGGATCGCGACCTTGTCGCCCTTGACGATTCCGCGGGCGATCAGCATATTGGCCACACGGTTTGCCTTCTCATTGAAGACAGCCCAGGTGATCTCCTGACGGCTGGCAACTTCGTGGAGGGGCTGGATCAGCTCAAATTCTTTCCAGGTCGTGAGTCTGGGGACCTTGATATCGGGATTTAATTCAACAAGGGCCACGTCATTGGGCCACTGCTTCGCGTTGCGTTCCAAAAATTCTGTAATAGGCATAGATAAGTCCTCCTTCTGCTTTGGCAAGCTAAAGTGTAACGCTTTTAAGCGCGAAAGTCAACATTCTTAATACAACAATCTTAAGTCAATATTTTAAGTAAACATTCTTATCAGTAATTTCTCAGTGAAGCGTCTTCCGCTTCCTGCGATTCTTCCACTTTGCGGATCACAGCCTGGTAGGAGTAATCCTTGCTCACGCGCACGGTGATCGTATCGCCGGCTTTATGCTTAAGCAGCGCCTTGCCTAAGGGGGACTCCACACTGATCAGTCCCTTGAGGCTGTCCTGCCGCATGGTGCTGACAATGGTATAGACTTCCTCTTCGTCTTCATCGGGAATATAAAGCGTCACTTTTTTATTGATGCCGGCCTCATTTGCAGCGGCATCGTCTTCAATGATCTTCGCGGTCTTGATCATTCTCTCAAGAAAGCGGATGCGGCTCTCATTCTGATTTTTGGCTCTCTTGGCCACATGGTATTCGAAGTTTTCACTCAGGTCGCCCTGCGCCCGGGTCTCCTTGACTTCCTCGAGGAGCTTGGGCCTCTCTACCAGTTTGCGGCGGTCGATCTCCGCCTGCATCTCTTCGATATCTTTGCGTGTCAGTTTGTTGTTCATTTCCTGTTATACCCTCCATATGCGGCAAAATACTGGGTATTGCCGCATACAAGCAATCATACTACAGTTTGACGTCATCTTGCAAAGAGAATTGTAACGCTTTATAATTTACCTTATTCAGCATCCTGAAAGGAGAAGATTTAAGAATGAATATGAGAAATAACAGGACTAAGAGGATCGCGGCGTGCATTATTGCCGGCATCCTGGTTCTGGCCATGATCGCGCCGCTGCTTGCAGCAATGTCCTGACGGAAAGCACTCTCCGGAGGGACGGTAAACAACGGGCTATAAATGAAGTTAAGAATAGGAAAGGCCGGTGAAAACACATTAGACCGGTCAGTCATCAAGAGAATAAGGTCGGCAGGACGCAAAGGGAGCCGGGTCACGATGAGTGCGGATCCGGTGACCTTGAAAGTGTCGGAGATCGGAGAGCTTGCCGTCTATGCGGCAGTCAATGCGCTGTCTGCAGAGATGATCATGCCGGAGAGCTTCAGACCTGTGATCCTCCTTCCCCCGGGAACCGAGGAGTCCCGGCTCCGGGAGATCATGGATCAGATCTGCCATGTCTGCGCTTCGGAGAACATTGTGATCGAAGGCGGTCACACAGAGGTGACAGGAGCTGTGACGAGACCTGTTGTCATCGGTTCCTGTACAGGTTCGCCGATGATACGGCAGACAGAGGAGAAAGATCTCAGTTCCGGGCAGATCGTCATGACGAAATGGGCCGGAATGGAAGGAAGCTGTATTTTGGCAAAGGAGAAGGAAGAGCTTCGGGAGAGGTTTCCGGAGACGATCCTGATGAGAATGCAGATGCTGAGCGGGCACCTGAGCGTACGCAGGGATGCGAAGATCTGCGCCGAAGAGGGCGCGGGACTGCTCACGGACCTGTCCGAAGGAGGCGTTTATGCGGCACTCTGGCGGCTGTCAGTAAAAGCAAAGAGAGGATTTCGCATCGATATTGTGAGGATCCCTCTGCTTCAGGAAACCATCGAGCTTGCCAACCATTACGATATAGATCCCTATAAGATGAGGTCAGCGGGCAGCCTTCTTGCGGTGACGCAGGATGCGGATGCGCTTATAGGGAGGCTTGGAGAGAGCGGTATTCCGGCGGCCTTGATCGGTTCGCTCTCGAGGGACGGGAAAGACAGAGATAAGATTCTGATCCGGGGTGACGAGATCCGTTATCTGGATCTGCCGCAGCCGGACGAGATCCTTAAGATTATTTGAGAGTCTTGTATAGAATATGGAGGAAACACTATGAATATGCTGGAAGAGAAGGTGTTGGGAATTATTGAGAAGAACAGCCGCGTATCGACAAGAGAGATGGCTGTCGTTCTCGGAACACAGGAAGTCGAGATCTTAAATGCCATGCAGAGCCTGGAAGAGCAGGGGATCATCTGCGGCTATCACACGATGATCGACTGGGACAAGACAGATATCGATAAAGTGACCGCGCTCATCGAAGTCAGAGTAACGCCTCAGAGAGGCAAGGGGTTTGATGATATCGCGGAGAGGATCTATAAGTATCCGGAAGTGAATTCCGTATATCTGATCTCGGGCGGATATGACCTTCTTGTCACACTGGAAGGAAAATCGCTCAAGGAAGTATCCCGCTTCGTTTCCAGCAAATTGTCTACACTTGATACGGTCATCAGTACGGCAACACACTTCATCCTCAAAAAGTATAAGGATCACGGCACGATCATGACCAGGAAATATGAGGACCAAAGAGAGATCATAACCCCCTGAATAAAGCTTTCATCTGTTTGAAAGAGGATCGATCGCAGATGCGGCAGGCAGCCGTACGGGATCGAAAAGCCGTTATTGATTCAGGAAAGGATTGCGTGTATGAGCAAACAGGAAAAACTGCTGGCGGAGAAGACCGTAGGCCTTAAACCGTCGGGCATTCGTAGATTTTTTGATCTGGTCAGTGAGATGAAGGATGCGATCTCGCTGGGTGTCGGTGAGCCTGACTTTGATACACCCTGGCACATTCGCGACGAGGGCATTTATTCACTGGAGAAAGGGCGCACTTTCTACACCTCCAACTCAGGACTCAAGGAGCTCAGAGAAGAGGTCGCGCTGTATTTAAAGAGAACACAGGGAATTCAGTATGATCCGATCGGAGAGATCCTGATTACGGTCGGCGGATCAGAGGCTATTGATCTGATGTTCCGCGCGATGATCAACGAGGGAGACGAGGTACTGATCCCCCAGCCTTCCTATGTATCCTATGAACCCTGTGCGGTTCTGGCAGATGCGGTTCCGGTCATTATCCCGCTTAAGAACGAGAATGAGTTCAGGCTCAAACCGGAAGAACTTAAGGCGGCGATCACTGACAAGTCCAAGATTCTGGTGCTTCCCTATCCCAATAACCCCACCGGCGCGGTGATGGAGCAGAAGGATCTGGAAGCGATCGCGGATATCATTATAGAAAACGACCTGTATGTGCTCTCCGACGAGATTTACGGAGAACTGACATATTCAGGCAAACATGTCTCCATCGCATCCCTGCCGGGTATGAAGGAGAGAACCGTTCTTGTAAACGGTTTCTCCAAAGCCTATGCAATGACCGGCTGGAGAATGGGATATGCCTGCGGACCCAGGGATATTCTGGCACAGATGACCAAGATCCATCAGTATGCGATCATGTGCGCGCCGACGACCAGCCAGTATGCCGCGATCGAGGCGCTTCGGAACGGAGACGAGGATGTGGCGCAGATGAGGGAGTCTTACAATCAAAGACGCCGTTTCGTCATGCACAAACTGGAGGGAATGAATCTTCCCTGCTTCGAGCCGCAGGGAGCATTTTATGTATTCCCCTGCATCAAGGAATTCGGAATGAGCAGCGAAGAATTTGCCGAGCAGCTTCTGAAAGAAGAAAAAGTGGCGATCGTTCCCGGCACTGCGTTCGGTGACAGCGGAGAGGGATATCTTCGTATATCTTATGCGTACTCGATTGAAAATCTGAGGGAGGCGCTTGGCAGGCTCTCGAAATTCGTTGGAAGGCTTCGGGAGAAGAAAGGCTGAGGATTGTAATGCATATTGTACTGCATGAGCCGGAGATTCCCGGCAATACCGGTAATATCGGACGTTCCTGTGTTGTCACAGGAACGTCTCTCCATCTGATCGAACCTCTCGGATTTGAGATATCCGAGAAGCAGATCCGTCGGTCAGGGCTGGATTATTGGAAGGATCTGGACGTTCACGTCTATAAGGATTATGAGGATTTTCTGGTGAAAAATCCGGGGGCAGTGATCTGGTACGCCACGACGAAGGCACATCAGACATATACGGATGTCTCTTTCGGACCGGATGACTATATTATGTTCGGAAAGGAGAGCGCCGGAATTCCGGAAGAAATCCTCGTGGAGAACGAGGAACACTGTATCCGCATTCCTATGCTGGAGGGATACAGGAGCCTGAACCTGAGCAATTCCGCCGCGATCGTATTGTATGAGGCACTTAGGCAGAATAACTTCGCATCTCTTCAAAGAGAAGGCGAGCTCCATAGACTCCATTGGAGATGATTAAAAGACCTGATATATGTCCGCTGGAGGCTCACGTTCCTAATGCTCTCCACCGGACATATACCAGGTCTATCATTATGCTTTTTTAAAGGATGTCGTCATCCAGTTCGTCGTTGAGGTCGGATCTCTTGAGCGTGAAGGTGAATTTACTGCCGACGCCCTGTGTGCTGACAAGGCTGATGTTCTCCCCATGCGCCCGGATGATCTCTCGGACAATGGAGAGTCCCAGTCCGGTCCCCTTTTTGTCCTTGCCTCTGGACAGATCTGTCTTGTAAAAGCGCTCCCAGATCTGGTTCTGATCTTCTTTGGGAATACCGATGCCGTTGTCCTTGACACTGACGAAGACTTTGCCGCCTTTTTCCGTCGTCTCGATCTCGATCTCCGAGTGGTTATTGCTGAACTTGATCGCGTTGTCTACGAGGTTGTAGAGGACCTGCTGTATTTTGTCCACATCGGCGTAGACATAGAGGACTTCCCCCGAAAGGATCAGTTTGATCCGGATGCTCTTGCTCTGGCATACCTGTTCGAAAGAAGCGGCCACTTTCCGGATGACATCGTTGATGTTCCAGTCGGTCATGTGAAGGAGCATGCCCTTGGTGTTGAGGTTGTTGAGTGTCAGGAGGCTGTTAGTGAGCTTGGTCAGGCGCTCGGTCTCATTGAGAACGACGCCGAGATAGTGCTCGTGCATCTCGGGCGGAATGGTCCCGTCCAGCATGGCTTCGAGAAATCCCCGGATGGAAGTCAGGGGAGAGCGGAAGTCGTGGGAGACATTGGCAATGAATTTTTTCTGGTCATCCTCGGAATTTGCCACTGTTTTGGCCATATATCCGAGCGAGGCCGCCAGGTAGCCCATCTCATCTTCACCCTCTACGTTCAGCTCGTAGTGCATGTTGCCGGACGCGTATTGTTCGGTCGCTGCAATGATCCTCATAAGAGGCCGGTATACGACTTCCGTGAAGAAGATCAGAATGATAATGGACAGGAACAGGATCACAATGAGCATCAGATAAGAGATGTTCAAAAGACTGTTGGCGTTCTCGTCGATCTGTGCGGCGGACTTGTGGATGATCACATAGCCTCTGGTCTTGTAGTTATTGATGATGGGCGCGATGACGCTCAGTTTCTCCTCTTCGAAAGAATTGAAGAAGGTGCCTCTTGTGAAGTAGTTTTTCTGCGTGATGGTGGGGTCAAAACCTTCCACGACGATTTCCTGTCCAGGATCCGGCGCGTTCGCGGAGTTGACGACCATACGGCCGGAGGGATTGATGATCCAGATCTCCGTATCCATGAAATAGGAGAGGGATTCCATCTGTTTCTGAACCGTTTCCAGAGAGATCTCGGAGTTGTACAGATCTACCGCATAAGTGTCCGCAATTCTTGAAGCCTCCCGGTACATATCCCTGGAAGTCTGGCGCTGGCAGTACTCATACGTGAGCCTGGAGACAAAAGTCGCCACGGTGATGAAGCCGAAGAAAGCGAACAGAATATAGGCCAATATGAACTTAAGATACAGTGTTTTTCTCATGCTCCGCCTGTCCTGCCTGTCCTGTCTGTCTCCCCGTCTTATTTAGCTTTCGGATTGGTCTCGAATTTGTAGCCTATGCCCCAGATCGTTGAGATCTTCCATCCCTCGTGGTCGTGGAGCTTTTCACGGATCCTCTTGATATGGACGTCTACGGTCCTGGTATCGCCCACATATTCATAGCCCCAGATCTGGTCGAGCAGCTGCTCCCTTGTGAATACACGGTTGGGGTTGGAAGCCAGGCAATACAGAAGCTCCAGCTCCTTGGGAGGCATGTCGACCTGCTCTCTCATATAGGTGACGGAATAGTTGGTCAAATTGATGGTCAGATCGGGGTAACTGACAGTCTTATCTCCCGAAGCAGCCGTCTCCGACGCCGGCTTTTTGTTATAGCGGCGAAGGACCGCTTTCACTCTGGCCACGAGTTCCTTGGAGTCGAAGGGTTTCTCCATATAGTCGTCGGCGCCCATCTCCAGCCCCAGCACTTTGTCGAAGATCTCTCCTTTGGCAGAGAGCATGATGATCGGCGTGTCTTTGGAAGAGCGGACTTCCCGGCAGACCTGATATCCGTCCATGCCGGGCAGCATCAGGTCCAAAAGAATGAGGTCGGGTTCGAAGGTACCTACCGCGGCCAGAGCCGCTTCTCCGTCCCCTACGATCTTGGTCTCATAGCATTCTTTCATCAGGTAGAGACTGATGAGTTCTGCAATATTGGAATCGTCATCGACGATCAGAATTCTTTGTCTGGCAGCAGCCATAATCTCGTTCTCCTATTTGTGCAGTTATACTTATTGTAATTGAACAATAGTAACACCTGCGTCGCCTTCGCCGAAATCACCGAGCCTGTATTTTTTGACCCATTTCTGTTTGCGAAGGTAGTTGTGAACTGCCTTGCGAAGGGCCCCGGTCCCTTTTCCGTGCACGATCCGCACACTGGAGAGATGGGACATGCGGGCGTCGTCCAAATACTTGTCCAGTTCGCTGAGCGCCTCGTCAGTCGTCATGCCCAGGAGATTGAGTTCGGGAGAGATGGACTGGTTTCTTGAAAAATCCAGATCTCTCTGCTTATTTCCGGCACCGCCGGCATTTTCAAACGCCTTTTTCATACTGCTGCGGGAACCCTTGGTCACGGGATTTCCGAAAGCATCCTCGTGAATGAGCGCGAGATCTGACAATGCCGCTTTGGAATTCATAATGCCGCAGCGCACGGAGACTCTGCCGGAGGAATCCGGAAGAGCGGTGACAATGCCGGTCAGGCCCATAGAGATCACGCGGACCTTGTCTCCCACATGCAGATCGGAAGCCTTGAGTCCTTTGCCCTGAGGAACCTGCTCCTGCTTGCGGCTGAGTTTTTCATTTTTCTTGGAGACCTGTTCACGCAGTGCGCTTCGGGTCCTCTCCATGGAGGCCATATCGCCGCCGCGGCCGGTCTTCCTGAGTTCTGAGATCGCTTCGTCAGCCTTCTTCTTGGCGTCCGCGAGGATATCTCTTGCCTCCTCATTGGCCTTTTCGAGGATCTTCTCTCTGTGCTCGTCCAGAAGTTTCTCTTTATTCCGGATCTGTTTCTGTTCTTTATCGATGGAGGCCCTCAGAGCGGAGATCTCCTCCTGCTCCCTCTCTATTTTGAGCCGCCTTTCCTCCAGATCTGCCAGGATGTCTTCCATGTTCTGTGTCTCCTGGCTCAGCTGTTCGCGTGCAGCGTCGATGATATGGTCGGGCAGCCCCAGTTTCTTAGAGATCGCGAATGCGTTGGATTTGCCGGGAACACCGATCAGCAGTTTATAAGTCGGCTGCAGCGTCTCCACATTGAATTCGCAGCTGGCGTTGGTGACGCCGGGCGTATTCATGGCATAGACCTTGAGTTCGCTGTAATGGGTCGTTGCAACGGCACGGATCGATCTCTCATGCAGATAGTTCAAAATAGAGATGGCCAGCGCAGCACCCTCTGTGGGATCGGTTCCGGCGCCCAGTTCGTCAAACAGACACAGGCAGTTGCCGTCCACCTTTCCGAGAATATCCACGATGGAAGTCATGTGGGAGGAGAAGGTAGACAGACTCTGCTCGATACTCTGTTCATCTCCGATGTCCGCGAACACGTCGTCGAAGAGAGCGAGCTCACTGCGGTCTCCGGCGGGAATGTGAAGTCCGGCCATACCCATGAGTTCAAACAGGCCGATCGTCTTGAGCGTGACCGTCTTGCCGCCGGTGTTAGGTCCTGTGATGACGATCAGATCGTATTCATTGCCCAGCTCCAGGTCGATGGGCACGACCTTTTTCTTGTCGATAAGAGGATGACGCCCCTTATTGATCTTGAGATAGCGGCGGTTATTAAAGATCGGCATGGTCGCATTCTGAGCCAGTGCCAGCTTCGCCTTGGCGAAGATAAAGTCCAGCTTGGTCATATTGGCGGCGTCGTCCTTGAGCGCCATGAGATTGTCTGCCGCTTCCGCGGAGAGGCTTGCGAGGACTTTCTCGACCTCCTCCTTCTCCTGCAGTGTCAATTCCCTGATCTGATTGTTGAGATTGACAATGGAAGCGGGCTCTATAAAGAGCGTGGAACCACTGGCGCTCTGGTCGTGGATGATTCCCTGGACCTGATTCTTATATTCCGCCTTAATGGGAATACAGTAGCGGTTTCCGCGCATGGTAATGACGCTGTCCTGCAGATAGGGGGCCAGCGTCACATTGACCAGTTTATTGAGCTGTTGATGGATCCTGCCTCCTGCAAGGCTGATCTCCCGGCGCACTCTCCTAAGGCCGGGACTGGCTTCATCCGCAATGTCTTCCTCCGAGAGGATGCACCTTTGGATCTCTGAGGAGAGACTCTTCAACGGATACAGACAATCGAACAGGTCGAAGAGGATGTTGTCTTCGGGCTTTTGAGCGCTTTCGTCCCTGCTCAGCGCGGAGATACCTCTTCCGCCGTCCTGTGTGGTCCCGTAAGTCTGCACGCGGCCCACGTTGTCCAAAAAAGAAGACAGATGCAGCAGCTCCGCGGCGGTCAGCGAGCTCCCGATCGAGAGCGCTCCGAAGGTATAGCCGAAGTCTCTGTTGGAACCGAAATTCACATTTCCCTTCCGGATGAGGAGCTGCAGTGCAGCGTCTGTCTCCTCCTGGGCAAGACGAATATCAGCCAGGTTGTCCATAGGGACCAGGCTGCGGCAGAGGGCTTTGGCGGGTGCGGAATTGGCATTGTCCGTCAGTTGTTCAATGATCTTATTAAATTCGACTGTGTTTAAAACTTTTTCATTCATGGTGATAGTATATCATATGTTTTTTAAATATCGGCACGAAATCACGCGGCCGTCCAAAAACAGCGGCGGCGGAAGATGCTTTTTGAGGCAATCAGTCAAAATCACTGGTTTGCAGTCGGATTCCGGGAGTATACTATGGGGTATATAGAGGAACAATTAACGGGGGAGATATCAGGACAGACACCAGGACAGACATAAGGCCAGAGCAAAGGAGCACTCCATGAACAGCGAACATCCGGATCGGAAAGAGAACAGACTGGAAGAACTGAAAGAGTCTGCAAAGAGCGCGCAGCCGGGCAGTCAGCCGGACACTGAAGGACAGGATTCCGGCATAGAATTTCTTCAGGAAGAGATCAAAAAGCGGCCCTTAAACAGAAAGAAAATGATGCGCCGCATGACGATGATCGCCGTAATGGCAGCGGTATTCGGCGCGGTAGCCTGCCTCTTCTTCCTGCTTCTCGAGCCGATCTTCAACCGGATCCTGTATCCGGAGGAAGCCGTAACAGGCGTCACCTATCCCGAGGAGACAGAGACAGAGGAGATGACACCGGAAGAGATGCTGATCAACGAGGAGGAGAAAGCGGCGACGGAAGAGCAGGAGAGGATCCGCGAGGAAGTGGAACGAATCCTTCGCGACAAGGAGAAGGGCGCGGAAGCTGTGGGAAGACTCTACGGATCTCTGTGGCAGATTGCAGAGGATACACGATATTTTCTTGTAGATGTTTCTGAGATCTCATCTGATACGGACTGGTTCAACGATCCCTACGAGACCAGAGGAACGGCAACGGGAATGATCATTGCCAAGACAGATTCAGAGATCCAGGTTCTTGTATATTCACCAGGGATCGACAGTGCACAGACGATCCAGGTCACATTTTTTGACGGATCCAGCGTGGAAGCCTCCATTCATTCCAAGGACAGGGTCTCCGATATGGCGGTGCTCAGCGCCAGTCTGGACTATGCGGACGACTCGGTCAAAGAGCAGCTCAGGGCGGCGGAATTGGGATCGTCTTCACCGTCTGCGATCATGGGACAGCCGGTGATCGCTGTCGGAAGACCGATCAGCTCACCGGGAAGTGTCGTATACGGAGCGGTTTCATCAACTTCCTCCAATCTTGACATTCTCGATTCAGGGTTCATGCAGATCACAACTGATATTTACGGGAGCAAACAGGCCTCCGGTTTCTTGATCGATCTCAAAGGAAATGTCGTCGGCATCATAGATTCCTATCACTCAAGGCAGGATCTGCCGGGTATTTTATGCGCGATCGGCATCAGTGAGATCAAACCCTTAATAGAAAAATTATCTTCGGGAGGCAAAAAAGCGTTTCTTGGTGTACAATGTACAGATGTGCCGGCTGATATCAGAGAGAGACTCAGCATTCCGGAAGGGGCCTATGTTAGTGAAGTTGCGGATGATTCCCCTGCCATGAATGCCGGTCTTCAGAAAGGCGATGTCATCACCCACATGGGAGATGAGGAAATATATATCAGTGCGGCTCTCTCAAGTGTCCTTTTGGAAAACGAAGCGGGGACAGAACTCACGATCACACTGATGCGCCCCAGCGGAGAGGGATACACGGAGATGGAGATCACAGCCGTGCTGGAATGATCGAATGACCCGGAACATGAAAAAGGGCAGATAATTAAACTGACAAACAGCAAAACAAGCGAATCATTAGAAACGAGGAATAACAGAACATGCGCTATATTCAGGAACTACGCGAGGGCAGCAGTGTAAAGGACATCTATCTTTGCAAAAAAAGAGTTTCTCTGGTCACAAAGAACGGAAAAAACTACGAGAGCCTTACGCTTCAGGATAAGACAGGGACCATCGACGCCAAGATCTGGGAGCCGAACAGCATGGGGATCGGTGAATTCGAAGAACTGGATTATGTGGATATCACAGGAGATGTCGTTTCTTTCCAGGGCCACCTGCAGCTCAATATCAAGAGAGCCCGCAAGTGCCGTGAGGATGAATATAACCCGAGTGATTATGTTCCTGTATCGGATAAAAATATTGACGACATGATGGGCGCGATCCGCAAATATATCGAGAGCGTACAGAATGAGTATCTGAAACAGCTGCTGAAAGCGTTCTTTGTGGAAGATGCGCAGTTTATTGAAGATTTCCGTATGTCCTCCGCCGCGAAGAGCGTGCACCACAGTTTTGTGGGAGGATTGGCGGAGCACACGCTCGGCGTGACGAACCTGTGCCATTTCTTCTGCAGAAATTACCCTTATCTCAAGAGAGATCTGCTGATCGCGGTGTCTCTTTTGCACGACATCGGAAAGACCAAAGAGCTCTCCCGCTTTCCCCGCAATGATTACACGGAGGAGGGACAGTTCATCGGCCACATTATCATCGGCGTGCAGATGATCGATGAGAAGATCAAGGACATCCCGGGATTTCCGGATCTTCTGGCAAACGAGGTGAGACACTGTATTTTGGCACATCACGGTGAGCTCGAATACGGTTCTCCCAAGAAACCGGCGATCGCGGAAGCGCTTGCCCTGAATTTTGCAGACAACACGGATGCCAAGCTGGAGATCTTCAAAGAGGCGCTGGCGACCGGTCAGCGGGATGCGGGATGGATCGGCTACCAGGGACTTCTGGAGTCCAATATCAGAAGGACGGAGATCTGAGAAGGATGGCAGGAAAAAAACAGATGGCAGAAAAGAAGCAAAAAGGCGGGAAAGAGAACCGCGCCGCGAAAAAAGGAGCGATGAACCCGGCATACAGGAAGGGCCGGGAGATCAAAGTCCGCATCGCTGATATCGGCATGCGGGGCGAAGGCATCGGAAAGCTGGAAGACGGGTATACCGTCTTTATCAAGGATGCGGTGATCGGCGACTATGTCCGTGCGAGCATCATGAAGGCAAACAAATCGTACGCCTATGCACATCTGGAACAGATCTTACAGGCTTCACCTCACAGGGTGGAGCCTCTTTGTCCTATTGCAAAACAGTGCGGCGGGTGCCAGCTTCAGGCGCTGTCCTATGAGAGGGAGCTCGAATACAAGCAGAACAAGGTCCGAGCAGATCTGATCCGGCTTGGAGGTTTTGATGAGGAAGAAATCGACGCGGTGATGGAACCGATCGTCAGTATGCAGGACAATCCGAACGGTCCCTGGCGTTACCGGAACAAAGCGCAGGTACCGGTAGGATACGGCAGAGTGTCTGAATCAGGAAAAAAGAAAAGTGCGGGAATCGTCGCCGGCTTCTATGCCGGAAGAACACATTCCATCATTCCCATGACCGATTGTATGCTCGGCGAGGAGATCAACAGAGAGATCATCGACCGCGTGCTGGCCTATATGGAGATCCACAGGGTCCCTCCCTATGACGAGGAGACGGGAAAAGGGCTGGTCAGGCATATTTTGATCAGAAACGGGAAATTCAGCGGGCAGATCATGGTCTGCCTTGTTGTAAACGGAGAAGACCTTCCCTTTGAGTCAGATCTGGTGGACCATCTGTCCGGTGTGCCGGGGATGACTTCAATCGTATTAAACACGAATACAGAGCGCACAAATGTGATCTTGGGACGGCAGCTGCGGACACTTTGGGGTCAGGATGAGATCGAGGATACGCTGCAGGTGTATGACATTTCCGCAGACGGGACTTTTGTGCCCGCCTCGGAAGCAGTCACATTCCGAATTTCGCCGCTCTCCTTTTACCAGGTAAACCCGGAGCAGACGCAGAAATTGTACAGTCTGGCAATGCATTATGCCGGACTTACGGGAAAAGAGACGGTATGGGATCTGTACTGCGGTGTCGGTACGATCTCACTGTTCATGGCGCGCAGGGCGGGGAAGGTCTGCGGCGTCGAGATCATTCCTGAAGCAATCGAAAATGCGAAGCAGAACGCGGCGCGCAACGGTATTGAAAATGCGGAATTCTTTGTAGGAAAAGCCGAGGAAGTATTGCCGGCTTACATGCAGACACGGAAGGAAGCAGGAGAAGATCCTGATATCGATGTGATCTGCGTGGATCCGCCCCGGAAAGGGTGCGACGCGAAGTGCCTGGAAACGATTCTGGATATTCGGCCGGAACGGGTGGTGTATGTCAGCTGCGATCCGGCGACACTTGCCAGGGACCTCAGGATTTTGGCAGACGGAGGATACAGGCTGCAGAAAGTGCGGCCGGTGGATCAGTTTGGGCATACGGTGCACGTCGAGACCGTCTGTCTACTAACACATTCTTGAGGAAAAAGAGCTGAAAAAGCCTGAAATACTGGGGTTTCCGTCACC
>ODAI010482481.1_pt1 | contig 14851 bp, 14 predicted proteins | sample 1539321 | NCBI WGS metagenome assembly ODAI01 (sample SAMN02144231, study PRJEB22623) | gut metagenome | biome: sheep rumen | host: Ovis aries | place: New Zealand
AGCCTTCTTAACAATTAAAGAAGCCTAAGTATGACAAAATTGTTTATCCTATACCTAACACTCACGAGTAGGTCTTTTGCGCAAAAGTATAAAGCTGCTGCATAATAAACCTTTGCACAAAACTATTATAAAATAAAAAACCAAGCGGTTCTGAATGTTGATATGTACAAATCCCCTTCAGAACCGCTTGTATAGCCGCTTTCAATTTCAAATTATTCAAATTCAAAGGCCCTGTCCTACGTCTATCATGTCAATCTCAAGATCAGGCCTTATATGCACGGTAAGAATAAGAACCGCCGCCAAAAGGGTCAAACCTCTGCACAGATTCGCCTGCAGCGCAGAGATCCTGTACTTACTAATATCCACTATTCCCCTTGAGATGCACACAAATACAGCGATAAGCACAATGTATATCACGACCTGCCACTTTTTTGAATGCCCCATATACCAGGTGCTTCCCCTTATAACGCCTTCCGATGACCCCAGGAACCTGTACAGAAACAGTATCAGATGGACAAATGCTCCCGGAACACAGGCTACTGCCGGCCCAATTATTCCCAGAAGCATTGTAGCTATGCCCAGCATCATGAGGATTCCCATAAGCGGTATCACTACGAGATTGAGGCAGAGCGAATGGAACGGATAAGTATAATAAAAGCTGGCATAAACGGGAAGCGTCGCTATAAGTATGCTAAATCCGCTCATAAGTCCGTCCAAGACTCTTAGCAGTAATTTCCCGGGAAAAGAAATCCCGTCATCCGCAAACTTCATTTTTGCAGCCGACAGCTTCTCTAAAGCAGCCTCGACATCCAGTGCCGGCCGTATTACAGTCATACCGATAACTGCACCGAAAGAAAATAAAAATCCACTGTTATACATGTACAGAGGCTGGTCCAAAAGAAGCAGGATCTCAGCCAGAGAAAGCGCAGTCAGAACATCATAGGTTCGTCCCACCACAGGCGCAAAGAGTCTTAGGGCAAACATGCATATAGCCCTGAAGGACGATGTCCCCATTCCGCACATAATTCCGTAGGAATACATGAAAACTATCGGTATAAGCGCTGTTACCACCTTATTTAGGCGAAGCTTACGAAGCAGTTCATAGAGCCCCATTCCGATCAGAGAGATGTGAAGTCCACTTACCGCCAGTATATGCATGATCCCGTTGTTTTTGTACATGTCCCTGGTCTCCTCGTCCATAAAAGCTTTATCCCCAAGAAGCATTGCCTTCATTATCGCTGAATCCTGCTCAGGTAAAGTTCTGTCCAAAGAGCACTCGAAAAAAGCCCTGATCTCATACAGTTTCTCCCTGTATTGGTTCGGGGATCCTCCGATCTTCTGCACCGTGGCACCGGTCAGTCTATATGAAATTTTAAGGGTTGAATAGTACAGCCGACTGTCAAACTCGCCGGGATTTGTTGGTGCCTGAAAGGCTTTGACCTTGCCTGATATCTGGGCATACTGCCCTATGGCAGGTAGATTTTCATCTCCCGACTCCAGATAACACTGGATAAGCTTTGATTGTTTGTTTATTTGCCCCGTTGGAACAATGTAGATTACCGGAAGAAGCTCGCCCTGATAGTTCCTTCTGACCTCCCTGGACTGAACCCGTCCAATTACAGTCTGATGAGTGCCATCAGGGACATCATCCATATTTCCGATAATATCAGACAAAAACAATTCAAGATAGATACAGACAGCCGCGCTCAGCAGAATTGCCAAAAGACATAACGGCCGCTTCAAATAAATAACTCCTAACTAATATTATTTCACTCCATGAGATCAAGATTTCTCTCATAGGGTCCTGATATAGTAAAATCCATGAATGTAAATGATGCCTCTCCGTTTACGGAAAGCACGACCTTATTGACCTCTGTAATCTCTACAATGCTGTTGACCAGGGAATAGATAGCAACCTCGGCAGTTACGTTGTAGGGCTCATTTAGAAATGAGGGGTCAAAATCAACATAGCATACTCCGTCTTTGACGTTTACACTGTTGATCTTGGTATCCTTGGATATGGTCGGATAACAGATATCGGTCTTGGGACCGGTAATTATCTGCTCTACAGCCAGTCTCTCCATGGAAATATTACTGTTGTATACTACAGATCGGTAGACAGGAACAAGCTTGTCTCCGGTCTCATTTGCAAAATAGAGCTTAAGCTCCACCTTCTCATAGGTGTTTATCTCGTTACCGACATTGAAAATGAAGGTGTCTGCCGACATATTGCCAATGACATTGCCATAGTGATCAGAAAGAGGAGTTCCCTCCACCTGAAAAGATACGTACTCAATCCCATCAAGCTGGGTAAAGGTCCTTACAATGGCTGCTCTGTCCAGTATCTCAACGGTTCTGCCGATATCAGCATACTTAATGTCAAAATTGAGAGTCAGAACCTTATCATTGAGGGAATATCCAAGGAGATTGACTCCTCCTGTAAGAGGCGCCTCATACTGAAGTCTCTCAGGCATCGTTTCCAGCTGACCAATGAGCTCTGCAATGACAGCATCAATATCGGAAAGCGGACTCTTAATATCATAGCCGACAGCCACAATACCGGTCTCACTGTTGTTTACATAAAAGAGCTTGAAGCCATCGGGATCTGCTGCATCTCTTTTAGCGCATCCCAGAGCAGAAGCCATCATGCACACAGCAAGGAAAGCACATGCTATTCTGTTTTTCAAATTAAATAGTTTTCTCATATGTTAATCCGGTGTTATTTTGCTGCTGTTGTAGCAGCTGTAGCAGTAAGCGGTATTGAAACCGTGAAAGTTGTTCCCTCATCTATTTTGCTCTGCACATCTATACTTCCCCTGTGCATCAGAACGGCATTTCTGGCAATCGAAAGACCAAGTCCCGTTCCGCCGATCTCTCTGGATCTGGACTTATCAACTCTGTAGAATCTCTCATAAATATGATCCAGGGACTCCTCAGGGATTCCATATCCCGAATCGATGACCTTGACGTAGAAGTTCTGATGGTCAGCATCCAGTTCTACTCTTACCCATCCATCATCTTTATTGTATTTTATGGCATTTTCAACAAGATTCATAATAACAAGTGATATCTTAACCTCATCGATCTCCGCAACGATAGCTCTTTTGCTCTCAAGGGTAAGCTCGATATTATGCCTTCTGGCAATGGGTCTTAGTCTCTTTAAAATAACCTCTGTCATGTTGACCACATCAACTGAAGTAATCGCAAGGCCGGATGCTTTTTTATCCATCTTAACCAGTGACAGAAGGTCGTTGATGATCTTGTCCTCTCTGTCAATCTCAGCTCCGATATCAGTCATGAACTCCCTGTATACTTCATTGGGGACATCGTCCTGTGTAAGAAGCGAATCCGCCAGAACCTTCATGGATGTGATCGGAGTCTTGAGCTCATGTGAGACATTAGATACAAACTCCTGTCTTGAGTCATCGAGAACCTTCATTCGCTTGAGCAGCGCGTTAAATGCCTTGATGATCTGCTCGGTCTCCAGATAGTTAGGTCCGGTAATAGGCTCATCGGTATATCCGGCCTTAACATCATTGATGGCAGCCGTGATCCTGTCGAAGGGTTTGAGTAGGGTATGCGATACCCAGGCAGCAAACACAAGGATTACCAGGATGATAACGACCTCAAGGCTCTGGGCTCTTCTACTGAGGATCGTAAGTGTAGTGGCAATGGTATCTGTAGATACACTGGTCAAAAGAACTCCTCGAACCACTTCACTTGTCTTATCTTTTACGGATACATCCTCCTCCTGGATAAGATCACTCTCAATGATCGGAGTTACGATCTCGATATATCCGTTGGCCTGATCGTATTTGGAAACGGTACCCTTGGAACCTGTCTTTAAGCAGTTTACAACCTCTTCTGAAATTATGGTCTTACCCTGGCTGATATTATAGGTGTCTTTTACCACCTTCAGATCATCGTTTATAACGATAACACGTCCATCGTAAAGATTGGCCAGCATGCCCAGCTCAGCATTAATAACCTCTGAAGATGTATCAAGCAGATAATTGGAAACAATGAGGTGATTTGCAAGAATACGTAGCTGCGTCTGCACCTCGGTGGATCTTACATTGACAGCACGATCCTCATAACTGGTCAAAATGACAGAATGCATAACGAGGCATGAAACAAGCCCCGTTATAAATACGATTATGAAGAAACGCACTCTTAGACTCTTAAGAATGTCTCTGATCTTAAACTTACTTTTATCCATAGTTATGCCTGGAAGTAGTATCCGGCTCCCCATTTAGTTCTTACATATCTTGGCTCGCTTGGATTGGACTCAAGCTTCTCACGAAGCCTTCTGATATGAACATCAACTGTTCTCTCATCTCCGGGATAGTCAGCTCCCCAGATGGTTTCAAGAAGCTCTTCTCTTGTATATGTCTTGCCGGGAGTAGATGCCAAAAGCTCTAAAAGCTCATATTCTCTGCTGGTGACATTTATCTCTCTGTCTCCCATAAATACTCTTCTGTACTCTTCGTTGAGCTTAAGGTCACCAAAGGTCATGACTTTCTCTACATCAGATGTTCTTCCGGTCCTTCTGATGATGGCTTTGATCCTGGCCTTAACCTCAAGGATATTAAAAGGCTTGGTAATATAATCATCTGCGCCATACTCAAGTCCAAGAATCTTATCCATATCATCGCCCTTAGCTGTGAGCATGATAATAGGAACATCGGAAAACTCCCTGATCTGCTGGCAAACCTCGAATCCTGTGAGCTTAGGAAGCATTACGTCGAGAAGGATGATATCGTAATTACCGGTTCTTGCCATATCAAGAGCTTCCTGTCCGTCATAGGCACATTCAACAACAATGTCATCCTGCTCAAGACTGAACTTTATTCCCTTTACGATTGCCTTTTCGTCGTCAACTACAAGCGCTTTCTTGCTCATTTCTTCACCATTCCTAAATCAAACAGTTATATGATCTTTTATCTTGGAGAACAGCTTATCCTTGATACCGGATACCTTCATGATATCTTCTATACTCTTAAAAGAGCCGTTCTCTTCTCTGTATTTTATTATTTTGCCCGCTATTCCATCTCCGATTCCCGGAAGAGTAACAAGCTGCTCTTTGGACGCAGTGTTGATATTGATAAGCCCTCCGTGATCCGAACCTGTATCACCGTTAAGGTCTGATGCTGTGTCAAAAGAATCTATCCCTTGAGCTACGGATGCATCCTTCGTTTCCTCTATGGTAGGTATCAAAAGCTTAAAGCCGTCGCTAACTCTGGCTGCCAGATTGACATAGGTCTTATCTGCTTCCTCAGAGAAACCTCCAGCAGCACAAACTGCATCATTTATCCTGCTACCGCCTGGAAGTTCATAGACTCCTGGATTTTCAACTGCTCCACAGACGTAGACAACTACATACTCCAAAGCCTCAGGTTCTATAGTCTCTACGGGCTCAGTCTCTACAGGCTCTGTTTCCTCTAGAGCCTCAGCCTCAGTTGCAGCGTTATCAGATAGAATAATTTCACTGTTTGCAGAAGTGCAACCAGTAAGAAACATCAGCAATAATGCTGACAATGGTACAAATTTTCGCATGTTTCCTCCTAAATAAAAGAGGACCCCACCATGCTTTTTTATTCTATTCGATTGAAACAAATAATTCAATCATTATCTTCAACATCTTCCGTAAGTCCCGCCGTAATGGCATCATCGTCGGGATCAGGAAGAGCTTCAGCCGTATAAGGTGATCCTGTAACCTGCGTCATAATGCTCTCGCAGACATTCTTGAGAGTTGAGTTACAATCCTCTCCGTTCCAGATCTTGGTGAAGGCAATCTCAAGCTCCATCCAGAGGTTACTGGTCTCGATAGTTTTGGGCATCGGCACAGAATCTGCATAAACACCAACAAATGTGGCAAGGTTTGGATTGTCGTACTGAACACCGTAGTGCGCAGCCACTTTGTTGCTGAGCTTATAGATATCACCTGAATTGTCAGAGCACAGATATCTTGCAACCTCATTGGCTTCGACTGCATTCTCTGATAATCCGTTTACCACAAGGCACTCTGTTACTGACATTGTCCTTGATCCGAAATCGCCGGTAAGTCCGGGCATATCAGCAACTGCAAACTCAAAGTCGCATTCTCCGGATGCCTTGGCATCATCTATCTTCTTAATAATATCTGTTGTAGCAATTGTAAATACTACCTTGCCATCGATGAAATCCTGAACGACCTTATCATAGTCAATGGAGTCGGCATCAATAGCAAAGAACTGGTTGAGCTGCTGATAAATCTTCATGCAGCTGATGGTGTCTGTGTTGTAGATATCGATCTGATTTACGTCATCTCCTGCTTCTCCGCCTACATTCATGTAGTTGCCTACGAAGAAATAGTTATAGAAGATATCTGTAACGTCCCACTGGAACACCGCTTCTACCTGCTCAGGAGCGTTATAGCTCTCCGCAAACTTCAGGATATCGGAAATATTAAGGGGAAGATTCTCAGCTACTACCTCATCGATCATGCCCTGAGTGATCTCAGGATTTACATCTTCAGAAGCAGCATCTTCTTCAGGAATCTCTCCTTCAGAAACCGCCTCATCTGTTTCTTCCTGAGCAGCCTCTCCCTCTGCTGCATCAAGCTCGGTCTGCATGTTCTCAACAGCCATGTTCTCGAGATAAGTCTTGTTGTAAATAAGGGAGCTTGTCTCAAAGTAGAACGGATACGCTATCTTTTTCCCCTTATAAGTTACAGAATTGATAGCAGCATCAGGGAATACTCCCTTTGAAAGGAACTCTCCTCCGCCCTCAATCTCTGTTGCAAGTCCTGCCAAATAGGCCTTCTCAAGGGAATCGTTTGTTATTATATAGAGATCCGGGTAATTGTCTTCGTTCACGGAGGCCTTGTTTATGGCCTCCAGATATTCAAGACCGGACACCAGCACAGGCTCTATACGAACCTTACTGTTGGATTCAGAATAAGCAACTGCTTTGCTCTGAAGATATGGGGTCATGGTATCGTCTGTATACCACAACCTCACAGTAGTTTTATTACCTGAAAAAAGAGAATAATCCTCAAATATGCTCCTGTCAGAGCGGGCATAAACATATGTGCCCAGCAATGCACAGGCAACAAGTATTATAGATATTATCCTGATCTTAATTCTCATAAAGACTCCAGACATGAATCGAGGATCTCTATCATGTCATCTACATTCTCCTTCGTTATAACCAGCGGAGGAACAAATCTTATTATCTCAGTCCCCGCATTTATAAGGATGAGCCCATTCTGCAGCGCTTTGATGATCACATCGGAAATAGGCCTGTTAAATACCAGTCCCTGCATGAGACCCGCTCCACGCCTGTCAATAATAAAGTCATACTTATCCTTAAGTTCATCAAGGCGCTTCTCCAAGTATGGAGCCACCTCATTCACATTCTCTATTATATTGTCCTGTTTAAATAAATCAAGGACTTTGTTGATTGCCGTACAGGCAAAAGGATTGCCTCCGTAAGTGGTTCCGTGATCTCCTGCCACCAGGGAGTTTGCCCCTACTTTTTCAGTCATAAGGAAGGCTCCGACAGGTACTCCGCAGCCAAGAGCCTTGGCTGTTGTCATGATATCAGGCTTTATTCCGTACTTCTGCCATGCAAACATGTATCCTGTCCTGCCCATTCCGCACTGGATCTCATCCAAAATGAGCAAAATATCTTTTTCATCGCAAAGAGCTCTTATCTTGATCAAAAACTCCTCTGTTGCCGGGAATATACCGCCTTCTCCCTGAACGGTTTCAAGGATGATAGCGCAGGTCTTGTCGTTGACGCACTTAAGAACGCTGTCAAAGTCGTTGAGATCAGCAAACTTAATATTTCCGATCATTGGCTCAAAAGCTTCTCTGTAGTGAGGATTCCCCGTTACAGAGAGAGCTCCGAAGGTCCTTCCGTGGAAAGAATGATTCATTGCGATTATCTCGTGATCATTTTTGCCATCCTTAAGGAAAGCGTATTTCCTTGCAGCCTTAAGAGCACCCTCAACCGCCTCAGCTCCGCTGTTGGTAAAAAACACTCTGTCCATTCCGGATACTTCTTTTATCTTTTTTGCCGCCTCTATCGCCGGAACATTGTAATAGTAATTAGATGTATGCAGAAGCTTATCGATCTGGGCTTTTAATGCATCATTGTATTCCTTATTATTGTAACCAAGAGCAAATACAGCTATTCCGGAAACAAAATCCAGGTACTTCTTGCCGTCTATATCATAGAGATAAACTCCGTCTCCTTTGTCCAGAACTATCTGATATCTGTTATAGGTATGTAAAAGAGCTTTCTCCGCCTCGTCTATGTATTTCTGCATCATCTCACTCATTTTAATATCTCCTGTTATTAAACATTTGCAGCAGCTACTGCATCATTATCCGGCATAAACATGGTTCCGATACCTTTGTTGGTGAAGATCTCAAGCAAAAGACAATGAGGAATCCTTCCATCCAGAATATGCACTCTGTTAACTCCGCCTCTTACAGCGTCTGTACAGTTGCCAAGCTTAGGAAGCATTCCGCCGCCTATATTACCGCTTGCTATGAGTGCATCGGCCTCAGAACAGGTGAGTCTTGAAATAAAGGACTCAGGATCCTTGATATCCTTATAAACTCCCTCGATATCGGTAAGGAAAGCAAGTTTGTCCGCACCGACTGCCTTTGCAACAGCACAGGCGGCATCATCGGCATTGATATTGTAGGTGTCGAAATTATCATCAAGACCGATAGGTGCAATTATCGGAAGATAGTCGTTATCAAGAAGGTCATATAAAATCTTGGGATCGACTTTATCAATCTCGCCCACATAACCGATATCCTTGCCATCGGAATATTTCTTTTTAACATGGAGAAGTCCGGAATCCTTGCCACTTATACCGATTGCCTTAACTCCCAATTCCTGGACCATTGTTACAAGCTGTTTGTTGACTCTTCCAAGGACCATCTCAGCAATCTCCATGGTCTCTGAATCCGTAACCCTCAGTCCATTGATAAACTCAGCTTCCTTGCCCACTTTAGATACCCAGGAGCTGATTGCCTTTCCTCCGCCGTGAACAATGATCGGCTTAAATCCAACGAGCTTTAAAAGAGTAACATCTGTTATTACATTCTTCTGGAGTTCCTCGTTGCTCATGGCACTTCCGCCGTACTTAACAACAATGATCTTCCTGTTGAACTTCTGAATATATGGAAGCGCCTCCACAAGCACTTCTGCTTTCTTAAGTACATCCTGCATTCCCTGATCCATGATAGTCTCCTTTAACTCCTGTAATCTGCATTTATCTTGACATAGTCATATGTGAGATCGCATCCCCAGGCTGTTGCCTCTTCACTTCCTTCATGCATATCCACAAAGACTGTTACAGCGTCTGCCTTCATGATCTTAAGCGCCTCATCCTCATCAAAGACAATAGGTGTTCCCTTGTCAAAGACCTTGAGTCTTCCGTTTGCGCTCTCAAAGAACAGCTCCACATCGTTCTGGTCAAAATCAGCTCCCGAATACCCCATCGCGCACAGGAATCTTCCGAAGTTGGCGTCGCATCCGAATATTGCGGCCTTTGAGAGGTTAGATCCGACGATTGCCCTTGAAAGAGTACGCGCATCATCTTTGGACTTGGCATTTACTACCTTTGCCTCAAAGAGTTTGCTTGCTCCCTCGCCGTCCGCTGCCATCTTCTTGGCAAGGAAGGTGCACACAAAGCTGAGCGCCTCTTTAAATGCATTGTAGTCATCCGACTTCTCTTTTACCATTTCATTGCCCGCTTCGCCATTTGCCATTACCAGGAGTGTGTCATTTGTAGAAGTATCTCCGTCAACTGTTATCATGTTAAAAGAGTCTTTGACCACCTCTGAAACAGCTTCCTGTAAAAGAGCTTTCTCAATATTTATATCTGTTGTAAGGAAAGCGAGCATTGTGCACATGTTCGGATGGATCATGCCCGATCCCTTGCTCATTCCGCCAAGGGTTATCTCTTTTCCACCTACTTCAAAAGTAACAGCTACCTCTTTGTTCACTGTATCGGTAGTCATGATAGCCTTGGAAGCTGCTGTTCCGGCGCTTATGCTGTCATCTAAAGTCTTGCTCATAGCTTCTACTCCGGCCACCAGTTTATCAACCGGAAGCTGCATTCCTATTACACCTGTAGATGCAACAGCAACCGTATTGTAAGGGACATCCAGGGTCTTCTCTACAGCCCTGGCAGTAGCCTCGCAGGCATCGAAGCCTTCTTTTCCGGTGCAGGCATTGGCTATTCCGGAGTTTATAACAACGCCGTGCATAGGCTCGCCCGAATATACGATCTTCTGATCCCACTGGACGCATGCTGCCTTAACTACATTTGACGTAAATGTTCCCGCACAGGTACATGGCTTTTTGGAAAAGACAAAGGCCATATCCGTTCTGTTTTTATACTTGATACCGGCTTCACAGCTCGCTGCCATAAAGCCTTTTGCTGCTGTTACTCCGCCTTCTGTTACCTTCATAATGCCTCCTATTTATTAAACACTGTGAGATTGCTGTCATTAAGTACATAGTCGTAATAGTTCATATCACTTCTAAGGGTCCAGCCCATCTTCTGCCAGAACTTGTTTCCGACTTCATTGGTGACAAAGGCATTGAGACAAACCTTGTTGATACCCTCTTTTCTCAGCTGCTCACAGCAAAACTCAACCATTTTTCTTCCGATGCCGTGTTTTCTGTATTCCTCACTTACGCACACATGGTAAAAACAGGCTCTTCGTCCGTCATTGCCACAAAGGATCGCTCCCACGATCTTTCCGTCCTGCTCGTACACTGCGCTGGTTTCGGGATTTCTTTTTATAAAACGCTCGATCCCCTCCCGGGAATCGTCCATGGTCCTGATCCCGAATCCGTGAATGGACATCCACAGGGCATATACCTTGTCATAATCTTCTATTGTCATCTTCCGAACCATCTTAGTCTCACTCCCAAATGATCAATTATTACGGAAAGCTTGGAACAAGATCAAGTCCCGTAGCTTCATCAAGTCCAAACATGATGTTCATGTTCTGAACCGCCTGTCCTGCAGCGCCTTTTACCAGGTTGTCGATTGCGCCCATCATGATGACTCTTCCGGTTCTCTCATCGATCTTGAATCCGATGTCCACGTAATTGCTTCCCTCTACCCATCTGGTCTCGGGGAATACGCCGTCATCAAGAAGTCTTATGAACTTCTCATCCTTATAATACTTCTCATAGGCAGCTCTTATATCTGAAGCAGTCGGAAATTTGCCATCCTTCTTAATAAGAGTAGCGTACTCGGTTGCCAGGATTCCTCTGTTCATCGGAACGAGGTGAGGTGTGAAGTTTATCACCATCTCTTTTCCCGCAGCATATCCGAGCTGTTCCTCTATTTCGGGAGTATGTCTGTGCGAAGCCACTCCGTATGGCTTGGCTGACTCATTGACCTCACAGTAGAGATTTGCAACCTTGGCTCCTCTTCCGGCTCCCGATACACCTGAGAGTGCATCAACGATCAGAGTATCAGGATCTATAAGTCCTTCTTTAATAAGAGGATAAGCTGTGAGGATCGAACAGGTTGTATAGCATCCGGGATTTGCAACAAGCCTTGCCCCCCTGACCTTATCTCTGTTGATCTCGCAAAGGCCGTACACAGCCTCCTCTATATACTGAGGTGCCTTGTGCTCTATCTTGTACCACTTCTCATAGACAGATACGTCTTTTAATCTGAAGTCAGCAGACAGATCGATTATCTTTACCTTATTAAGAATATCTTCATTAACAAGTGAAGCACACAGTCCCTGAGGAGTTGCGGTAAAGATGACATCCGCCTGGGATGAGAGTTCATCCATGTTGTCATCCATACACTTTGCATCCACCAGTTTAAAGAGATTTCCATATATATTACTGTACTTCTCATCAATAAAACTTCTGGATCCGTACCACACAACCTCCGCATCGGGATGTCCCTGAATAATCCTTACTATTTCAGCTCCTGCGTAGCCTGTAGCACCGATAATTCCTACTTTGATCATATTGGTTTTCACCTCTCATCATATGTATAAACTTTTTTAAGTATACGACCCGTGCATGAATAATGCAATAGAAATTTAAATATTTATGCAGAAAACGAAAGATTTTTAAATAATTATGCAATTTAGTGTTGCATTTTATGCATCGAGGGTTTATATTTATATCCAACGAGCAACAATAATTATACCATACTAAGAAAGTTGAGGAGTGTTTCAATGGCAAAAGAAAAGGTTATTCTCGCATATTCAGGCGGACTTGATACAACTGCTATCATCCCGTGGCTTAAAGAAAACTTTGATTACGAAGTTGTATGTGTCTGCATAGACTGTGGACAGGAAGAGGAACTTGACGGACTTGACGAGAGAGCTAAGAGCTGCGGCGCCAGCAAACTCTACATCCTTGATGTTGTAGATGAATTCTGTGATGATTACATTGTTCCCTGCGTAATGGCTCATGCTGTTTACGAGAACAAGTATCTCCTTGGTACATCAATGGCTCGTCCTCTGATCGCCAAGAAGCTGGTTGAGATTGCAAGAAAAGAAGGTGCTGTTGCTATCTGCCACGGTGCTACAGGTAAAGGTAACGACCAGATCCGTTTCGAACTTGGTATCAAGGCACTTGCTCCTGACATCAAGATAATCGCAGCCTGGAGAAATGATAAGTGGACAATGGATTCCCGTGAATCAGAGATTGCTTACTGCAAGGCTCACGGAATCAATCTTCCATTCTCTGCAGATTCCAGCTACAGCCGTGACAGAAACCTCTGGCATATATCTCATGAGGGACTTGAGCTTGAAGATCCTTCACTTGAGCCCAACTACAAGCACCTTTTAGTACTCGGCAAGACTCCTGAAGATGCACCTGATACACCTACAACAGTTACCATGACTTTCGAGGCAGGTGTTCCTAAGTCTGTTAACGGAAAAGAGATGAAGGTCTCCGATATCATCCGTACCCTTAATAAGCTTGGTGGCGAGAACGGAATCGGTATCGTCGACATCGTAGAAAACCGTGTTGTAGGAATGAAGTCACGTGGTGTATATGAGACCCCCGGCGGAACAATTCTTTATGAGGCACATCAGCAGCTTGAAGAGTTGATTTTGGATCGCGATACCTATACAATGAAGAAAGATATGGGCAACAAGTTTGCCGATCTAGTATATGAAGGGAAATGGTTCACTCCTCTTCGCGAAGCTGAGCAGGCATTCATCGAGTCAACTCAGAAGTATGTAACCGGTGAGGTAACATTCAAGCTCTACAAGGGTAACATCATCAAGGCTGGTACTAAGTCACCTTACTCTCTCTACAACGAGAGCATTGCATCCTTCAAGACAGGTGATCTTTATGACCACCATGATGCAGAGGGCTTCATCAATCTCTTTGGTCTTTCATGCAAGGTTCGCGCTATGAAGATGCAGGAAGTGGAAAAGAACAAGTAATAGATGAAATCCATCTTTATTCTGGGGATATATTTACTAATAACAAACATTTTAGGGTTTGCTTTCATGGGTATCGACAAAAGGCGCGCCATACGCAGCGCCTTTCGTATCCCGGAAGCAACCCTTTTTGCTGTCGCAATTATCGGAGGGAGCATCGGAAGTATACTTGGAATGCATATATTCAGGCACAAGACCAAGCATTGGTATTTTCTCTTCGGAATGCCTATAATACTTATATTGCAGATAGCACTTGTGGTTTTTCTGTACTTAAGTCCTATTGAATTCAGCTTTATGTAAAAGAGGTGTCCTATGCACTTAGCAGTTTGTGATGACAATATCGCCGACAGGAAACAGACAGAGCGTCTTTTGGGCCGTCAGTCCGACAGATATTTCAAGGAAACCGGAGAGAGGATCTGGATCGATTCCTATGGAAATGTAGAAGCATTTATGCAGAACCCCCAGATGTATCAGGGTCTTTTTATCGATATGAAAGGGGAAGACTGTAACGGTTTTGACATACTTAAGATGCTTCTTTATGCAGGCATTGAGAGTCCTATCGTTATGTGCTGCTCTACTATCGACTACAAGGCACTGGTGGAAAAAGAGGGGATCACTGCCCCGAACATTCTGTTCCTCGACAAGCCGATCAAGGTTTCAGAGATCACAGAAATTGTTGATAAGATCAGTGAGCTTGATGTCGCCTCTGCCCCGTCAATAGAACTCAGGGGCAAGGATGAAACCGTCTACGCTCACGGAGATGATATTATATGTGTCAAAAAAGTCCGTTCAGATCTTGAGGTCCATTTAACAGGAAACAGGATGGTTGCTGTACTTGATGATATTGCAAACTTCTATGATCAGTGCAAGATCTTCCCTCAGATCTGCCCTGTTAACGACAATGGCCTTGTAAATATTGATCACATTAAAAAGACAGGCTTTGGCAGAGTTACACTGGATAATGATATGACTCTTCCCGTTTCTTTTACCTACAGAAATGCCATAAGCAAAACAAGACAGTTCGTAAAAGAAAATCAAACCAAGAGTCTGAACCGGGAAAATTTATGATAGCACTTAAGATACTTAAACAGAAAAATTTCATGTCAAAGCTTCTTACTACAGACCTTTTTGATGATTTCACTGTTGAAGAAGTTACTATTGATACCTTCAACACCTTCACAATAGACGGCCGTATCCATAAGGAGTTTTTTAAAGACACAGATGCTCCGGAAGAAATTCCTCAGTCTGAGTTTTCAGAATGGGCCAGGATCCGCCCCATAGCTTTCAGCCTTATAAAAGGTAGGCACACTCCTCTCGGCTTTAAGTTCATTTTGCACCTGAGCGATAAGGAAAAGCTCTCTGTTTTACAAGCCTCTGCCATGGATATATCCCCCCATCAGTGGTCC
>ODAI013095725.1_pt1 | contig 14851 bp, 13 predicted proteins | sample 1539321 | NCBI WGS metagenome assembly ODAI01 (sample SAMN02144231, study PRJEB22623) | gut metagenome | biome: sheep rumen | host: Ovis aries | place: New Zealand
GCAGAGTTGTAGTAGATTTCGACATTGGGGGCGGGCAGTCCAGTGGAGGGCTGGTAGGCGGCCACAAGGGAGTCGAACTGGGCGGGGAAGCGCATGAGCACTACGTTGATGTCTTTGTCCTGCAGGGCGTCGATGTCGGCTTGGCCGAAAGACTCATGCAGCAGTGCGATGCTGCTGTCGGCGGACTCTAAGAGGGGCTGCATGCTGGGAGGCATATTCTCCACTTTCAGCATCACTAGGTCCTGTTCGCCCTGGCTTTCCATGTTGCGGATGCCTACACCCATGAGGCTGTAGATAAGGTAGATGAGCAGGCCCGGCATGATGACGGTGGTGAAAAGCAGTTGGCGGTCGCCGAAGAAGCGGGCAAACTCTTTGCGGATGATGGTCCAGGTGTTGTTGCGGTTCATTGTTCGTCTCCTTTCTGTTGTTTGTAAAGTTCGAAAAAGCGGTCCTCGATGTTCATGCCGTCGCACACTTCTTGGAGCGAGCCACAGGCGGTCAGGTGTCCGTCGATGATGATGCCCACGCGGTCGCACAGGCGCTCGACCAGGCTGAAGATGTGGGTGGAGAGGATGATGGTCTTGCCTGAGGAGCGCAGTTCTTGCAGGTAGTCGGTGACGGTGCGGGCGGTGATGACGTCGAGGCCGTTGGTGGGCTCGTCGAAGATGATGATGTCTGGGTCGTGCACCAGGGAGATGACGAGGCTGAGTTTTTGCTTCATGCCGGTGGAGAGGTTGGCCACCTTGACCTCGGCAAACCGGTCGATGCCGAAGCGGGCAAAGAGGCTCTGCTTGCGTGCGGCTGCGGTGCTGGGGGCCACCCCGTGCAGCTCGCTGAAGAAGTCGTAGAGATAGTTGGGGGTGAAGAAGTCTTCCAACTTCAGTTCGCTGGTGAGGAAGGCTATCTTGCCGCGTACTTCCTCGGGCTGTGTGACGATGCTGCAGCCGTCGACCCAGGCATTGCCGCGGTCGGGCTTGATGAGGGTGGCGAGCATGCGTAGGGTAGTGGTCTTGCCGGCCCCGTTGGGACCCAGGAGGCCGAATATCTCACCCCGGTTGGCGGTGAGGGAGAGGTCGTCTACGGCCGTTTTGTGCCGCTGCTGGGTATGCTCCAGCCGCTGCTGCTTGCGCGAGAGGGTGAAGGTTTTGCTGAGACCTTCGATACGGAGAATTTCGTCCATTTTTGTCGTTTTTTTTAGTTTATATGATTATCCGCAATTGGCACATAGGCGAGGTCGCGTCTCTCCGAGACGCACCCGAGGTGTTGACTATCAGTCACCGCACTGCGCTGCGCTTGTATGGGGTTATTGAGATTAAGCCTCTCCGAGGCTTCTTTACGGCAAATGCGGATAATCATTTTTAGTTTTTAGTTTTTAGTTTAAATGATGGGGTTAGTCTTGGTTGGGAGTGCCGCGGCGCACGGCTGCCAAGCGGGCCTTGACTTCGGCCCAGATGGTGACAGCCATGCAGCCGAAGACAAGCACAATGACCGCCGCCTCGGTGTGGACACGGGTCAGGAAGCCTGCACCAAGAAGCTTGAAGGCGTCGAAGGCGAAGGCCAGGGTGATGAACAGGGTCATGGCCCCGAAGGAGACGTAGCGATAGCCGTCGGGATCGATGTTCATGTAGGGCTTGCGCTTGATGTGGGGTTGGCGGAGGTTGATGTAAATCTTGTTGGTGACCGTGGTAGGGTGGGTGAAGATGAAGGCGATGGCGGCCACGACGACTACCTCGGGCAGGGCATGGGTGAGCAGGGTCTCCACCTTCTCCGCCCCGGCGGGCATCTTGACGATGAACCAGACATTGGACACCAGGCAGACGATGGCCGCCAAGGCAAAAAGGAGGTATCCGATAATTTTACGTGTTTCCATGGTGTGGGTGCGGTTATTCTTCCGATTTGGGTTCTTGAGAATTCTTGCGAGGGGTGCGTTTGGCACGTTTGAGGGCCTCGGACAGTATCCACTCTATCTGTCCGTTGGTGCTGCGGAACTCGTCGGCAGCCCATTTTTCGATGGCCTCATAGACCTCGGCATCTACCCTCAGTGCAAAACTCTTTTTCATGGCGATTAATTGTAAAGGGTGCCTGTGTTGATGACAGGGCTGGCACTCTCGTCGGCGCAGAGCACCACCAGCAGATTGCTGACCATGGCGGCCTTGCGCTCCTCGTCCAACGCCACGATGTTGTCCTGAGAGAGCTTCTTCAGGGCCAGGTCCACCATGCTGACGGCTCCTTCCACAATCTTCTCGCGGGCGGAGATGATGGCATCGGCCTGCTGGCGGCGCAGCATGACGCTGGCAATTTCGGCAGCGTAGGCCAGGTAGTTGATGCGAGCCTCGACTACTTCGATGCCGGCGATGGAAAGGCGGCTGCGCAGCTCTTCTTCCAGGCGGTCGTTGATTTCCTCGCCACCGCTGCGGAGGGTGATTTCCTCGGTGTGGTTGTTGTCGATATTGTCATAGGCATAGAGGCCTGCCACTTTGCGCAGGGCGGCATCGCTCTGTACGTTGACGAAGTTGTCGTAGCCGTTGCCGTGGGTGGTCTTGTTGCCGTCCTTATCCACGGTGGTGATGGTTTCTACCTCGATGTCGAAACAGGCTTTGTAGGTGTCCTTGATTTTCCATACCAGCACGAGGCCGATCATGATGGGGTTGCCGTTCTTGTCGTTGACTTTGATGGGGTCGACATCCATGTTGCGGGCGCGGAGCGAGAGACGACGTTTGCCATAGAAGGGATTGACCCAAAAAAAGCCGTTGTCGGTCACGGTGCCGCGGTACTTGCCGAAGAAGGTCAGCACGCGGGCCAAGTTGGGCTGGATAATCATAAAGCCGATGCAGTGCAGCAGATAGACCACGCTGCCCAAGCAGCAGAGGAGGATGGCCAAGTCGTCGTGGGGGCCGACCAGAGCAATGGTGCCTGTGATGATGCCCACCAGCATGGCCAAATTGATAATAAGATGCAGGAACCCGTTGTTGAAGGCGGTCATTCTTTTACTAAACTCTTTTGTTTCCATAACCATTAAACTTTTAAATTGTTTGTTGTTTTCTTTTGTGTTTGATTTAATATCATTTTAATATCACTTTGCAAAAGTATGAACTTTTTTTTATTCCACCAAAATTTTTTTTTGTATCTTTGCATTCAGAATGCTGTCTGAACAGCTGCTATTTATTGACATAGAATATCATAGACTTATGAAAAAAATATTGTATTTTTTGTTGCCGCTCTGTTTGTCAATGGTCCAAAACAGAGCATTCGGACAGTCGGCTGAGGCCGATTCGGTGGATGTGTTGCATTACGACCTCACCCTTGATATGGGCAATACCACACCCAAACAGCTGAGAGCCACCGCCGAAATCACTTTTCGGATGACCCGGCAGTGTTCGTCCCTCACCTTGGATTTGATTTGTGATTCGCTTTTTCCCGTGAGTCTAGACGGCACGATTATAAGGGGATTCAACTACGAACGTGACAATGCTCTGCTGCGTATATACTTGAGTAATGTCGTGGTGGGTGACACTCACGTGATAACTGTGCCATACGTCACCAACGGGTATGTGGAAAATTATGGCTTTGGCGGCATGCATTTGGATAACAATATATACTATAACCTCGGATGCGCTTTCATGCAGTTTCCGCATGTTTTTGGACGCAGCTGGTATCCCTGTCGTGACAACTTTTACGATAAGGCCACTTATCGCTACAATGTAACCACCAAACCAGGCTGGCGTGCCCTATGTAGTGGTATGAAGCAAAGTGAGACTTGGGCCGATGATGGCAGCAGTACAAGTGTGTGGACATTGGACTATCCCATTCCTACCTACCTGTCGGGTGTGGCCACTGCTGACTTCCATATTATAGAAAGGGAGTATCAGGGCCTTTATGGCACTTATCCCGCCACCATAGGTTTCACCACCCACGATAGTACTTCGGTGGTCGCCACATACGATATATTGGAAGAGGTCATACCTATGTACGAGCGCTGCTTTGGACCCTATCGTTGGGAGCGAGTGGGGTATGTATCCACGCCGATGGGTTCTATGGAGCATGCCAACAACATTGCGTTGGTGTCCGACTGCATGGCTTCCTCCGACAATCGGTGTCATTCGACTATCTGTCATGAGTTGGGTCACGCCTGGTTTGGTAACCTGGTTACTTGTGCTACGGAAGGTGACATGTGGATTAACGAGGGAGGCGCCACCTTCTGTGAAGAAATTGCCACAGAAGCTCTGTATGGTAAGTCTGCCGCCACCGACTTTTATCAAAATAAGCTATCCACCGTGCTCCGCACTGCCCATAAAGACGACGCCGGTTGGAGATCGCTCTCGGGCATGTCGCGCTACTATACCTATGGCACCACTACCTACCAGCAAGGGGCCATGGTGTGGCACTCGCTGCGAGGGTATATCGGCGACTCTCTTTTCTATGTCTGCATGAACCGTCTGTTTTGCAACTGTGCCTTTGGCAACCTCGACGCTGCTTCCCTCCGCGACAGCCTCTCGCTATACAGCGGCATGGACCTGACTGATTTCTTTGACTTCCACGTCTTCAGGCCGGGCTTTGTCGATTACTCCATTGAGAATTTCACCTCCGATGCCAGCAGCGCCACCCTCACCCTCCGCCAACTGCTACGCGGCACCGATCAGATGGCCCGTGGCAATCGTGTGCCCATCACTTTCTTTAGTCGTGACCTACAGACGTGCGACCGCCTGATGATTTTCGATGACAGTGTCTTCACCCAGACCTTCTCACTTCCCTTTCAAGCAGCCTTTGCCGTAGTTGACTACCACCATCAGTTTTCCGATGCCTGCACCGACGACACCGCCAATCTCTCCTCTCAAGGACTTCAGGAAATGCCCCATAGCTACTGCCGAATCATGGTAGGCAAGGCCACCGACCGCACCAACGCGTGGGTCCATGTGGGACACCACTTTGCACAACCCCAAGGCCCGCTGCCCGAAGGCATTGTGCGTCTCAGTAATCGATATTGGCAAGTGGTCGGCAACATACCATGGGAAGGCAATATCACTGGCCGCTTCCTTTACAACAGGGGTCCCAATGGCTCTGCCGGTGCCGCCTTCATAGATGAGGATTTTTACGAAAAAGTCGCCACCCTCGACTCCCTCTGCTTGGTTTATCGTTCTGATCCACGTCAGCCCTGGCAGCTGGTCTCACGCACCCGTACTTCCGCTAGCTCCTTTTCCAATGGTTATTTCACTGCCCGCCTTCTTCCTGGCCAGTATGCCTTGGCCGTGGTGGACACCGCACTCGTCTCCATCACCCCGCTCCAACCCCAAGAATCTAGTGTCGTCCTCTCCCTTTATCCCAACCCTGCCAGCCATGGGCAATTTACTGTCGACATGGGCAGTTACGACAAAAAATTTAACCTCCTCATGCTGGATTCTTTAGGAAGAAAAGTATTGGAAAAGAATGATTTGCACAGCGGCGACACCGTTTGCCACAACCTTCCCGCCGGAAGTTATGTCGTGCTAATCAAAAATAATTTCTTATCTTTGCAGGCGCAAATAATTGTACAATGAAGAATATAAAAATTGGATTACTGATAGTTATGCTTTTTGCCGCCACCACGGCATCGGCTCAGTTCAAACAGGAAAAACCCAATGTTGAGTATATGCTCAAGATTGAAGCTGGTTACCTTCACAATGTCGGCAACTATGGACAGCAGCGTGTCCTAAGTGACGGCAGCACCAATCCGACCACCCCTAACGGCTATTACCTTCGTGACCATGAGGAAGCCTTTGGCCTCAACATCGTCAACGGCATCAACATCAGTCAGGATTTCTTCCTTGGCGGTGGCGTGGGCTACAGTTACTGCCTCCCCCTCTATCAGGGCAACAGAGGTGTTGAACCCAGCCATATGGCACAAGTGTTTGTTGACATGGACTACCGTCCCATCAACGCCACCTGGGCTCCCATGGTGGGTGCACGTTTGGGCGGAAGCTATCTCATCAACAATAACAACTATGGCAACACCATGAGCCCCTACATCGAGCTTTATGGCGGCCTCAACTGGTTCTACGACCATGCCTATCAGGAGATGGACCGCAACTACCATAGTTTCTTTATTGAAGCCGGTGTTGTCCTCCAGCAGCAAACTGTGTTTATCCCTGTCCGCGTCGGCTGGCGTCTCTAAAATAGGAGTGTCTCGCTTTGGAAAGTACCCGTCAGCAAAAAATCTCCCGCCTCATCCAGCAGGACCTTGGCGACATCTTCCTGCGTGAGATGAAGCCCCTCCTGGGCAATTCGCTCATCACCGTCACCGGCGTGCGCATCTCGCCCGACCTCTCCATTGCCCGTGTCCATGTTAGCATCATGCCCATTGGCGACATCCCGGCCCAAAATGGCCAACCCGCCGTCCCTGCCACCAAGCAGGGCATCATCGATGCCATCCTCACCCATGCCTCCGACATCCGTCGCCGCCTGGGCAACCGCGAGGCCAAGCAACTGCGCATCATTCCCCAGCTGGACTACTATCTCGACGACACCCTCGACTATGTGGAGAAGATTGACCGCCTGCTGAAGCAGTAAGAATCTCTTTGCGCCTGGTCGCTGCCATGAATCTCAACCTGCTCATCGCCCGCCGATATTTCTTCTCCCGCAAGCAGAAGACCGTCATCAACATCATCTCCTGGATCTCTCTTATCGGCATTGCCGTCAGCACAGCAGCCCTCATTGTGGTGCTCAGCGTCTACAATGGTATCGGCCTTCTCACCCAGACCCTCTTCAACTCGTTCGACCCACCCCTGCTTGTGCAACCCGCCCAGGGCAAAACATTCCATACCAGCGACATTCCGCTAGCAGAGCTTGGGCGGCTCGAAGGCATAGAAGACATCTCCTGCATTGTGGAGGAAAATGCCTGGATAACCTACCGCCACAACCAGGCCATCGTGTTGCTGCGCGGAGTCGACGCTGCCTATCCCAAAGTGACCGGACTTGACACCCTTCTCTATGAAGGCACCTATGCCCTCAAGGCCGCAGCTCAGCCCCAGGGGGCAGCCTCCGAGGATGTTGACGAAAACATTTATTTCCTCCTCTTCGGTGCCGAGGTATACTACAACCTAGGCATCCGCGAGGCCTCCAACGTGCCAGTGGCGGTGCATATACCCAAACGCGGTGTGGCTTTAGGCCTTACCATGGAGCAGGCCCTCAACACGGCCTATGCCTATCCAGGTGGCAACTTCTATATTCAGCAAGATATAGACAACCGCTATGTAGTGGCAGACATCTCCTTGGTGCGGCAGTTGATGGATTATGCCCCAGACGAGTGCACTTCCTTGGCCCTGACCCTAAGCCCAGGGGCCAAAGACAAGCAGGTCAAAGAACAGGTACGCCAGCTTCTTGGTGACCATTTCACCGTCAAGGACCGTTTTGAACAGCAACCCATTTACTACAAAGTCTTCCGCAGCGAACGCCTTGGCATCTTCCTCATCTTGGCCCTCATCGTGCTCATTTCCACGCTTAACCTTGTGGCCTCCCTCTCGTTGCTGATACTGGACAAGAAACGCGACATTGCCACCCTTCGCAGCATGGGGATGCTGCGTTCCGACATCCGTCGCACCTTCCGCATCGAAGGGGTGATGATTTCCATTGTGGGTGTGGTGGTAGGCCTTGTGGTGGGCTTTCTCGTATGCTTTCTTCAGCAGCATTTCGGCATCGTCAAGATGGGCTCAGGCTTCATCGTCTCCGCCTTCCCCGTGGCTATGCGCGCTATTGATTTCCTCCTCACCTTCTTGCTGGTTACGGCCATCAGCCCCCTCTCCGTCTTCCTCTCAGTCCGCAAAACCAGATATGACCATCTAACGGTTTCCTAGGACAAGGTCTTATTGGGGAAGACCTCCTCCAACTGCAAGAAAGGCAGTATCTATTATAAAAGTCCTCTCCCATAGCAACTCTGACATTGCCCCGTTCCTCGACATCTTGTGCAGTCTTCAGCATAGCCATTAACATATGTTTTCCATCCTCTTCCTGCGCAAACATCGCACCTCCCACTGCCATGACAAATTGGACATTTAGGGGGATTATAACCATTTTGATTCCATCCAGAGGTGCTTGTGCCTCTTGGAGTGGACATCTGTTGAATCTTTCTGCCTGCTTCCATATAGGCATAAGCTTCCTCCTCGGTCATTTGCCCAGACCCATTGCAAAGATTGCATTTTACATACGCCATCGCATCCCCTGGCATGAGATTCCACATACCGGTGCCATTACAGAGAGGACAATTAACCATACGAGATCGGCCAGTCATCGTTTTATTGTAGGTAGCAGGTTCATCGTAGCCGCCATTATTATCATAATCAGGCGTATTGCAACCGTAGAAGGCAAGTAATATACATGCCAATAACAAAATAGCAGTTCTTTTCATAATCTATAATGTTTTTAATTATTGTTGATTTTTACCGTATTAGGGCATCGCGCTCTCATACGAAGATGCCGAAATCGAACATCCATGAGCAGAAGCCTCCCTCCTTATTTTTTTTAGTTTGCTTTGGGAAGATACCAAATTCCTTCGGAATTGGGCTTGGCTTGTAGATGATCCATACTTTTTAGAATCTGAATACGTGTTATAGTTACGTATGACTTCCGATAGTTGACTATCGTATTCTGACACATATTGATTACAGGACTTTTCTCCCGACTGATTACTGTTTTTTGTCTTTGATTCGGAGGATGTCGTTGGCTTAGCCCCCCCCCCTTGGTTCAAATCAGGCAGGCTGATTCCTGTATATGCAGCCAAGATAGCATATCCAATAATCACACCGGAAGCCGCAGTAATGCCAGCTATAGGCCAACTAAGTCCTGCAGTCCATCCGATACCATTCGACGAATAGCAAAGAGACCCGCTGATACTCCACAGTCCATAAGCCTTATCCCTGCCAAAACCAAAACGTATACCAGTCTCACCTTCAATAACCCCACTATTCATACCCAACCCCTGAAACAAATGGATGTCAACCCCTGTCGAATTACCGTTAGTAAGTCGAACGACTGGGCCTATATTTGCATAGTAGTTGCCATCAAATCCATGCATGAAGGACCCATAAATCCCTATTCTCCCAGGAATATAGGAGTAGTTGCCCCCAGCAAACAATTCTCTATTTTGGTAACTACCCAAAAATTCTGAATAATGGTGAGGAAAACGAATCTCATAGTTGTCCCGTTGGGCATGGCATATTATGCTGCATAACATAAATGTAGCATAAATAATAGCGTTTTTTGATAAATTTCTTATTTTCATATTATTGTCGTATAAAAGTATTGTTTTTCTTATATTGTTTTTTGTGATTTGAAAGAAGGCTGACCTATTCATCTACCTATTCTTTACTTTCCGATATGCTTTTAATCAAAGGATTTGACAATCTGATTGCTTTTGTTTATTACGACCCACTTTCCATCCTTTTTTGTATAGGAGTGTCCATTGTCTGCTGAGAATGCGCGTTTATTGAAAAAGAGAGCACTGATGTTATCTCCGGCACAGAATATGCCATCATATATAAATGGTATGATTGCCTGATTCCGTTTGTTGACAATTCCCCATTTCCCCTGCTTCTTCAGTTGAGCAAATCCCTCGGAATCGAAATAGGATATGGCAGGAAAACTGCCATACGTGTTAACTTCTGTATATAAGAAAGGAATTATGATTCGATTTGCAGTATCAATGATGCCAATCTTTCCATTCTTGCTGGCTACAGCATAACCATCTTTGTCAATTTGCCATATAGTATCATATTCAAATGGAATTATGGTTTTAGTTCCATCCTTGACTACGCCCCACTTTCCATTTTTCTTCTGTCTTTGAAATGTATTTTGGATAAATCCATTGATTTTTAGTATTACGCGTTTATTAGTGGCGTTGGATGAAACTGTGATTGTTCTGGCAAATTTACCAATAATACCAGTGCAGTATCTAACTGTTATTTTGCCACGCTCCCCAGGATTGATTGTTTCAGATGATAATTCAGCGACAGCACTCACATTAGAAGTCCGCACACTCGATATCCGTAAAACCTCGTCACCCGTATTCCGGAAAACAAATTCACACATGGCAGGACTGAATCTTCTAATTTCTCCGAATTCATGTTCCTTGGTTTCAAATTCGATTCGGGGACCGCTGCTGACTTCTTGTGAAAAAGCCATACACATGCTAAAGAAAGGTAGAACCAATAAAAACAATTTCTTAACCATATTTTAATTGTTAAAGCCGCTCTCCAGCACCACAAGAGTATTTAATAGAAGAAGCGTGGTACTGTATACCTTTCGCTGATGATGGCCGTAGGAATTGCCAATAAGAAAGAAATGGATAAAACAGCCCACGCTATGAGCGCGAACCGCTATACCGACTTTCTTATTTGCTGTTGAAAGTTTCCTACGTTCTCATCAGCAGTCAAGCATAACGCTTCTCAGTTTTCTTCTAAAACTGAGTGCAAATATACAAATATTTTTTAATTTCAAAATATTTTTTTTCTGACAGCAATTCTATCTTGTTTAATCTTACTTTGTTATTGGTTCCATAATTCCGGATAAAACCTTCGCTGATAGGGTTCTTTTTTTTATTGAACAAACCAAATATAGTTTTGGTAAGATGATCTTTTTGGTATATTTGTTCTTTATTATGACCAGTGAGTGGCGGTGTCGGTTGTTAGGAAAGCGGGTTGGTGGCGGCAGAGTGGTCTTGCAGTTTTCCCTTCATTTAGTTTTTGCTTACTCTTTCAATATATGACTGGCTTTTCGATAACTATGAAGAGGTTGAGCCCCAATGACCTCATACTACGCCTGATGGCATAATTGTGGTACGAAGTAAAGGTATGGATAGGCGAGCCGGAGATGTCTGACTGTCAGGTATACATCCATGTAGCGTGTCTCCGGTACGCCTTGACAGTGATGGTGACATACTTCACACTATGTCGAAGGCGCAGTGTGAGGTTAATAGGATTGCGTGCCTACGGCTCGCCAAAGTAGAATTGGTTGAATTGATAAATAAAATTGTAAACTAATTGTATTTTAATCAAAAATGGTGAGCTGGGGCACTGTGGGGAATGATGGTGGAGGGAAGAAACTGCTACTGGGGGCTCACGAATGTAATTGCATGGCGCAGATTGCGCACCACGTAGTGGCCGCTGTGCAGCATCTCGCCGTCTATCACCAGCCAGAAAGGCTTGTCGCTGGCTATGTCCACCGTCGTGGCTTGGCGGTAAAGCATCAGCTTCTTCGCGTCCGGTCGGTTGATGTGGGTGCCGTGGCTGTAGGCATCGATCAGACTGGCAAACTTCGTCAGCGACATGCATCTGAACAGATTCACTTCTAAAAGCCCATCGTCGTTCAACGAGAGGGGAGCGCACATGTAGTTGCCGCCATTATAGCGGCCATTGCCCAAAGTGCACAGCAGCATCTTGCCGTCGAAAAAAGGTTGGCCGTCCACAGTCATGCGCACATAGTTGCTACGTGAGGTGAAGATGCTCTTGATGATGCCGGTGGTGTAGGAGTGCTTGCCTCCGATGATGGGTTTGCGCCTGACGTCGTTGCCCACCTTGCACACCATGGCATCGAAACCGAAATTGCACACATTGATGCTGTAGCGCGTTCCTAACTCAGGGCTGTCGGGGCAGTCGATGCTCATCACGTCCACCGCGTGTGGCACCCCCTCCACCAGCCGTCCTATGTCGTTGAAATCGTCTAGAGAGCCGTAATACTTGATATAGTCGTTGCCGCTGCCGTTGGCATGGACGGTCACCTGTGCCTTTTCGAAACCTATGCAGCCGCTCACCACCTCGTTCAGGGTGCCGTCGCCCCCACAGGCATAAAAGCGCACCTCTTCCTCGGGGTGTTCCTGACACCATTGGCGCACCCATCGGGTACCGTCACAGGGGGCTTTGGTGTGATAGATAAGGTAGTCAAAACTGGTGTGTGCGCACGCATACCCTTCCACCCGCCCGGCAATCAGCGCGGTGGCATCCTGCTTCCCTGCACAGGGGTTAACTATAAAGATGTGTTTCATATTTGGGATGCAAAATTACTAATTATAATTAATATGACAGAAAAAAACTCTCCTATTTAACAAAAAAGTTGTATTTTTGCATTTTTATTTTGGCCTCGGTGCACCCGCCGCGCCGCCCAACCCCTATAATAAGAAATAGAATGAACAGTATACGCAATTTCTGCATCATCGCCCACATCGACCACGGCAAGAGCACTCTCGCCGACCGCCTTCTGGAATACACCAACACTGTCTCGCAACGCCAGATGCAAGACCAGCTGCTTGACGACATGGATCTTGAAAAAGAACGTGGCATCACCATTAAGAGCCATGCCATCCAGATGGACTATCGCTACGATGGCGACGGTCCCCTCCACGGCCAGCCCTTTGTCCTAAACCTCATTGACACCCCGGGCCATGTCGATTTCAGCTACGAGGTCTCCCGGGCCATAGCTGCCTGCGAAGGGGCCCTTCTGGTTGTCGACGCCACCCAGGGCATCCAGGCGCAGACCATCTCTAACCTATACTTAGCCTTGGAAAACGACCTTGAGATAATCCCTGTCATGAATAAGATAGACCTTGACAGTGCCATGCCCGATGAGGTGGCCGATGAGATTGTGGACCTGCTTGGCTGTCCTCGCGAAGACATCCTTTCCTGCAGTGCCAAGACGGGTGTCGGCGTGCCCAAAATCTTACAGGCCATCGTGGACCGTGTGCCAGCCCCCAAGGGCGACCCCGAGGCACCCCTTCAGGCCCTTGTTTTCGACTCTGTCTTCAACCCCTTCCGCGGCATCATCAGCTATTTCCGCATCGTCAACGGCAGCATCAAGACTGGCGACTGGGTCAAATTCGTCAGCACCGAGAAGGACTACCATGCCGATGAGATAGGCATCCTCAAACTCAACATGGAACCTCGCAAACAACTCAGTGCAGGCAACGTGGGCTATATCATCAGTGGCATCAAGACCTCCTCTGAGGTGCGGGTGGGCGACACCATTACCCATGTCCAGCAGCCTTGCGAGAAGGCCATCGACGGCTTCGAGTCGGTCAAGCCCATGGTTTTTGCCGGTGTCTATCCCGTGGACACTGACGACTACGAAGAGTTGCGCTCTTCCATCGAGAAGTTGCAGCTGAACGATGCCTCCCTCACCTTTGAGCCGGAGAGTTCGCTGGCCTTGGGGTTTGGCTTCCGCTGCGGTTTCTTGGGCCTGCTGCACATGGAGATTGTGCAGGAGCGGTTGGAGCGCGAGTTCAACATGGATGTTATCACCACGGTGCCCAACGTGCAGTATAAGGTGAAACTCACCAATGGCGATGAGATAGACGTGTACAACCCCTCCGGCATGCCCGAACCCAACAATATTGCCGAGGTGTACGAGCCTTATATCCACGCCCAGATTATTACCAAGGCCGACTACATAGGCCCCGTCATTAAGCTCTGTATGGACAAGCGGGGCATTCTCAAAAATCAAAACTATCTCACCACCGACCGTATAGAAATCACCTTCGACCTCCCCCTAGGCGAAGTGGTCTTCGACTTCTACGACAAGCTCAAGAGCATCTCCAAAGGCTACGCCTCTTTTGACTACTACCTTAATGGCTACCGCCCATCCAAGCTCGTCAAACTTGAAATCCTTCTTAACGGCGACCCCGTTGATGCCCTCTCGACCCTCACCTATGTGGACAATGCCTACCCCATCGGCCGCCGCATGTGCGAGAAACTCAAAGAACTCATCCCCCGCCAGCAGTTCGACGTGGCCATCCAGGCGGCCATAGGCAGCAAAATCATCGCCCGCGAGACCGTGCGCCAGGTGCGCAAAGACGTCACCGCCAAATGCTACGGAGGCGACATCACCCGCAAGCGCAAGCTCCTCGAAAAGCAGAAAGAGGGCAAGAAGCGTATGCGCCAGGTGGGCAACGTCGAAGTGCCGCAAAGCGCCTTCCTCGCCGTGCTGAAACTAGACTAATAGACCATATATTTATGAGAAAACTAACGATAAAACATCTTGGACTTTTGGGTACACACTGGGCAATACAACGTCACTCCTAACTCCAAACAATTAAAAAAACTCACCGATCAAGGTGTCCGTCTCGTGAAAAGATTATACATGAAATAACAAATCACACATGAATACAATTCTTTTATCGTTTCTTTGTGCCTTGGTGGCAGTCCTCGCCACTTTGGCATTGGCGGGATATATTTTTTACCGCATCACCCAACGCTATTTCGACAACCAGCAGAAACTGCAGATGCTGCAGATGCGACTTGACGAACACCGCGAGACCACCCGCGTGGTCACCCCCATCAGACTTCAGGCCTATGAGCGCCTGACCCTCTATCTGGAGCGCATCAGCCCCGACAGCATAGTGCTGCGCTGCTACCGCCCCGGCATGGACACCAAGACACTCCAGAACTCCATCACCAAGGCCATTCGCGACGAATGGGAACACAACCTCAGCCAGCAAGTCTATGTCTCCAGCGAAGCATGGAAACTGGTGCGCAAGGCCAAGGACGAGATGACGGCCGTGATTAACTCGGCCGCCATCACCATCCCCCACGATGCCGACCCCGCGCGGCTGGCCACCGCCATCTTCACCTCCGTGGCTTCGGGCGGCGGCCCTACTGCCGAAGCCTTGGAATTCCTGAAGAAAGAGATGCGCGAGTTGTGATCTCTCTCTCACCCCCCCCGCTTTTAGGTAAAAGGTAAAAACTAAAAGGGTGGGCGGGGATGAGAGTTGAGAGTTGAGAATTGAAAATGGAGAATTTTTTAAAAGTAAAAGGTAAAAACTAAAAACTAAAAAGGATTGGACAAATGCTATGCCAATAAACTTTTTAGTTTTTAGTTTTTACTTTATAGTTTAAAA
>ODAI012963855.1_pt1 | contig 14849 bp, 9 predicted proteins | sample 1539321 | NCBI WGS metagenome assembly ODAI01 (sample SAMN02144231, study PRJEB22623) | gut metagenome | biome: sheep rumen | host: Ovis aries | place: New Zealand
GAGGGGCATGACCATGTCACCCCGTTCGATCCCGAGATCCTGAAGGTCGTCTATGACCATATGTGTAAGGAAGCAGGGGTCAAAGTCCTCTATAACAGTGTGTTCGCCCAGCCTATCATGAAGGGCGACGCAATCTGCGGCGCCGTGCTGCTGACCCCTTCCGGGCTGGAGGCGGCCGAGGCTAAGATGGTCATTGATGCGACCGGGGACGGAACCGTCGCCTTCCGGGCCGGCGCGCCCTGCGTTTTCGGGGATCCCGAGGCGGGCCGCGTCCAGCCATCCTCCCTGTTCTTCCGGATGAACAATATCGATACCGACCGGCTGATCGCCGAAGTCGAGCCGCACCTCCCGGAATTCCGCCGGGTCAACGGAGTCAGCTACCGCTGCCTGCACTGGCGGGTCGCCGAGGCGGAAGCGAACGGAGAGTGGGATCTCGCCCGCAAGTCGGTCAATATCTGGCGTTCTGTCGAGAAGGACCAGTGGGTCGCCAACTGTACCCGGATCCACGGTGTTGATGCGACGGATGCCGAGAATCTCTCCGCTGCCGAGGAAGAGGGGCGCCGCCAGGTCCAGGAGCTCATGCACTTCTTCCATAAATATGTCCCTGGTTGCGAGAAAGCAACCCTGATGGGTACGGGATCCGTGATGGGCATCCGCGAATCGCGCCATGTCCACGGGGACTTCGTCCTGCCGGTCCAGGACCTGATCGACGGCGTCATCCCGGAGGACAACATCCTCCTCTCGGCGAACTCGATTGACGTTCACGGGGCCATGGGCGGTCCCGCCGGAGGACTGTACATGCCGATCAAAAAGGACAAGTATGGCATCCCGTATCGGGTTCTCCTGCCAGGCGTTGTCAAGAATCTGCTTCTTGCAGGCCGCTGTGTATCAGCCGATTCCGCCGCTGCGGGGGCGATCCGTGTCATGCCGCCCGCGATGGCCCTCGGCCAGGCCGCAGGAACGGCTGCCGCCCTGTCGCTGGCCAAGGGTATCCAGCCGAAAGACCTGGATTACGGGGAACTCCGCACAGAACTTATCAAGGGGAAAGCCTGCCTGTAAATATTAACACAACACAATAACACAGTTTTTATGAAAAATCGAATCATTTTGACGCTCCTGGCCCTGACTCTCGGTCTTGGGACGGCTTTCGCCCAAGGCAAGGTCACGGTCAAGGGAACTGTCCTCGACAAAGAAGGACAGTCCGTCATCGGCGCCGGTGTCATCGAGCGCGGAACGCTCAACGGCACAACGACCGGAATCGACGGCAGTTATGAGCTGACCGTTTCCTCCGGAAAGGCCGAACTCGAAATCTCCTTCGTAGGATACGAGACCCAGGTCATTCCGGTTGGGAACAGAACCCGGATCGATGTCATCATGGAGGAAGATGCCAAACTCCTCGATGAGGTCCTCGTCATCGGTTACGGTACCGTCAAGAAGAAAGACTTGACGGGCGCCGTCGCCAATGTCGACGGAAACAAGATCTCAGCCATGCAGGCGACGGGTCTCTCCCAGGCCCTGCAGGGATCCATGCCCGGCGTGCAGGTTACGCGTACAAGCGGCCTTCCGGGGGCAAGTGCAACGATCCGCGTCCGCGGTATCACGACGATCGGCGACTCCGACCCGCTCATTATTGTCGACGGGGTTCCCGTTTCCAGCCTGGACGATGTCGATGTCGATGCGATCGACAACATCACCGTCATGAAAGACGCGGCTTCCGCTTCGATCTATGGCGCCCGGGCTTCCGGCGGCGTCCTCATCGTTTCGACCAAGCGTGCGAAACCGGGCAGCCTCCACATCGACTACAACGGCAGTTTCAGCCTCCTTTCCCGTACGACGCACCCGATCCAGGTCAGCCCGACCCGTTTCATGGAGCTCCAGAACGAAGCCCAGTGGAACGATGCCGGCAATCCGGAAGGCCGGGAATATTTCCAGTATGAGAAGGAATTCGTCGACAATTACATGGCCAACCACGAACTCTATCCGGATGACTATCCGCTGACGGACTGGGATGCCCTCATGATTGCAAAGACGGCCCCGCAGCACAAGCACAGGATCAGCGTCAGCTATGGCAATGAGTTTATCAAGTCCCAGGCGATGATCAGCTATGCCAACGAGCAGGCTCTCTATGCCGGACGCTACTCCGACGAGTATACCGCCCGGCTGAACAACGACATCAAAATCAACAAGTTCATCTCCGCCTCGATCGACATGACCTTCAACCACCGTCTCCGTGCGAACAATCAGGTCAACCCGGTCCAGGCCGCTTTCAAGTACAATCCGATCTACGCGGCCGTCTGGTCCGACGGTACGATGGGCCCGGGCAACAACGGGACCAATACCTACGCCCGTATCCATGCCGGCGGCTTCGACAACACCTGGCGGGATGCCTTCTACGCAAAGGGCTCCATCACGATTACCCCGTTCAAGGACTTTACGATTACCGGCGTGTTCGCCCCGTCGCTGCGCAACAGCCGGGAGAAGAACTTCATCAAGCAGGCCTACTATTACCGCGAGCCGGGTATTCTTTCGGAGAACCCCCTGAGCGGCTGTACCTATAACACCCTGACAGAGAGCCGGACGAACTCGATGAATATCACCAAGCAGCTCCTTCTCAACTACAAGAAGGACTTTGGCAAGAATCACAAGACAACCTGGCTCCTCGGTTACGAGGACTATTATGCCTGGACCGAGTCCCTTTCGAGCGGATCCGACCAGATGGAACTCAGTTCTTATCCGTATCTGAACCGCGGAAACAAGAACTTCCTTTCCAGCACCGGAAATGCTTCCGAGAATGCCTACCGGTCCTATTTCGGTCGGATTACCTATGATATCCTCGGACGTTACCTCTTCCAGGTCAATGCCCGCTACGATATGTCTTCCCGCTTCAACAGCGCGTACCGCGGCGGTTTCTTCCCGTCTGCGTCCTTCGGCTGGATCGTGACGGAAGAGCCGTGGGTCAAGGCCATGAACCTCAGGGCGCTCGACTTTATGAAGCTGCGCGTTTCCTACGGTACCCTCGGTAACGAGAAGATCGGTAACTACCCGTGGCAGAGTATCATGGACCTCGGTTCCGTCCCGATGTACACGGCAACCGAAATCATCTCCATGATGACGGCCGCCCAGACCGCCTATGCGATCCGCGACATTACCTGGGAGACGACGAAGACCTGGAACGTCGGCGTCGACCTTTCCATGTTCCGGAACCGCCTCAGCGTCACCGCAGACGTCTTCCAGAAGAACACCTACAACATGCTCCTTTCCCGCAAGATTCCCGATGTGCTCGGTTACAGCGATCCGCAGGACAATATCGGCGATATGTATACCCGGGGCTGGGAATTCCAGATCGGCTGGAACGACCGTATCGGCGACTTCTCCTATGCCGCGTCCTTCAATATCTCCGACTATAAGTCCGTCATGGGCAATCTCGGCGGTTACCAGAGCCTCGGCAGCAAGATCATCAAGGAAGGAGTCGAGTACAACGCCTGGTATGGTTACCATTCTCCGGGCCTTTTCATGAGCCAGGAAGAGATCGACAATGCCGCCCTTCTCTATACCAATGTCAAGCCGGGCGATGTCCGTTATACGGACCTCAGCGGTCCGGACGGCGAGCCGGACGGAATCATCAATGCGGAATATGACCGCGAAATACTCGGCAGTTCCGCCCCGCACTATCAGTACGGCGGCAATATCAACCTTGGCTGGAAGAACTGGAACCTCTCCATGGCCTTCCAGGGCATCGGGTATGTCCTTGCGAAACTGGACCAGGCGATGGTCTACCGCGACGGCGACGCCTATACTTTCCCCGTCGAGTATGACAAGTGGTACTACAGTGAACTGAAGACTCCTGAGCAGAACGCCCAGGCCAAGTACCCGCGTGCAACCCTGACGAACTCTGCGAAGAACAACTACGAGCAGATGACCGATTTCTGGCTCTTCAACGGTGCCTATTTCCGTATGAAGAACATCACGCTCAGCTATACCGTTCCTTCCCGCCTGACGAAGAAGATCAACGTCCAGCGGCTCCGCCTCTATACGGCAGCCACGGATCCGTTCAGCATCTCCAAGTTCCCGCAGGGATGGGATCCGGAGGCCTACTCGAACCTTAGTGCCTATATTGTCAAGACCTTTACGGTCGGTGCCCAGATCACATTCTAAAGAAGCATGAACATGAAAAGAATAATTACACTTCTGTCCATCGCCGCCCTGGCCCTCTCCTCCTGCGTCGAGACCCGGGAGATCAAGGAGCAGGAAGCCTATGCCGGCGACCGCACCAAGGTCACGATGGCAACCGATCCGATTCCGTTCAGCGGCGGTTCCCTTACGGCGACTGTCGCGTCGGAGCTTCCTTTTACCGTTTCCGTCCCGAAGACGGCGACCTGGCTGACGGCCAGCGTTTCCGGGGACCAGATTACTTTTACCGCTACCGAAAACCCGACGGCCGTTCTCCGCTATGCCAGCGTTGCAATTATCGATACGAATGACGACATTGTCATGACCCGCGTCGAAGTCCAGCAGGCTCCCAACCCGAACGCCGAACCCGTCGAGGTCGTCTTCTCTGTTTCTACGCTTGAGCTTTCTGCCGGAGCGGAAGAAACCTCCGCTTCCTTTGATATCCGTTCGGACGTTCCATGGACGGCGACAGTCTCCGGCGGCGCTTCCCTCGATCCGGCTTCCGGTAACGGGGACGCTACCGTTATCGTCTCCTTCCCGGCCAACGAAAAGACCGAACCGGTTGCCTATACCGTAACGGTCAAGACGGAGGATAAGAATGTCGAGACGCCTGAGTACCAGATTGTTCTGACGCAAGCCGCCGCCGAGGTCAAGCCTGCGCATACGTTCGTCGTTTCCCCGCTCGAGATTGCGGTCGATGCGGCGGCGACCACCGCTGCGATTACCGTTGAGGGCGATGTCGCCTGGACGGCAACGGGCGAAGGGGTGACCCTTGAGCCCGCCGCAGGCGAAGGCGCAGGTACGGTCAATGTCGGGTTCCCGGCCAATGAGAAGGGCGAGAAGGTTACCTATACTGTAACGGTCAAGACGGCCGTCGAAGGTGTCGCCCAGGCGGAATATGCCGTCGTAATCACCCAGGCTGCCGCCCAGGTCGGTCCCGAACTCGAGATGCTGGCCCAGTGGCACTTCTGCTCGATGGAGGCGGACGCCCTCGGAGCCCATTTCGCCGAGGCTGCCAAGATTGACGGCGTGTCGAATCCCGCCTCTACCCTGGTCGGTTTCGGCGATGATCTCTATTGTGCCGCCAATGAGAGCGGAAACGGTAAGATCATGTTCTACAATGCAACGGACAAGACGGCCCTCAATCCGAAGGGACGTTGCAAGAGGGGCATCGGGAACAGCGGCGAACCTTGCTGGTACGGCGCATGGCTCGGTGACTATATCTGGTTCGAGGCAACCCCGACGGCTCCGCTTGCTGCCGGAACGACCCTGAACATCTGGTTCACTCTTCGTCCGAATACGGCCAATACCCTGAAATACTGGCTCCTTGAGATCAATGACGGCGGGACCTGGGTCCCGGTAGGCGATGTCAAGACCGCGTCGGTCAATGGCGTTGATGTCAAGTACAATATCGAACTCGTCTTCAATCCCGCCGGAGACAAGACCCCGGAGAATCCGACGCAGTTCAACACCGAGGTCGACCGGAACTATACGCTGACGAAGTCTGTCGACAAGGTTGAGTACCGCGTTGTCTGCCAGTCCCTGATGATTGCCGACGGCACGAAGGTCGTGACCTATATCGGCGAATCTTCCGGAAAGGACGAGAACCCCGTTGTCCGCATGTGCGGAGAGGATTCTTCTACCGGCGGAGCCCCGGTCGTTTCCCACCATACCTGGATTGCAATCGTTAAATAAGAAGCAAGATGAAAAAATATATTATTTCAACATTCGCGCTGTTCGCCCTTCTGACCGCCTGCGTCGACCTGGACCGGAATCCGCTTTCCGAAGGATCCAGCGAGAACTGGTTCAGCAGTGAGCAGGAAGTCGTCCTTGCCCTGAACGACCTGTACAAGCCGGCTCTCTGGCGCTCCGAATGCACCCGCCTTTTCAATACGGACCGCTGGACCGATGACTGGAACCAGCGGACCCAGCTCTACGACTGGCTCGGAGGCACGATTTCTTCGACTTGGAGTCAGGGAGCGACCGACTGGGCGAACCACTACAAAGGCATCGCCCGTGCCAATACGATTCTCTATAGCCTCGACAAGGCGAAAGAAGTTCTGCCAGACGAGAAGATGGCCCAGTATGCGGGCGAAGCGAAGTTCTTCCGCGCCTGCTTCTATTCCTACCAGATCACCCTCTTCGGCGACGTTCCGTTCTATACGGATTATATTACCCTCGAGGAGGCCTATGAGATGGGCCGGGTCGACCGTGAAGTCGTCCTGCAGAATATCTACAAGGACTTTGACGATGCCATTGCCGCTCTTCCCGAGAGCTATACCGGAACCCAGCGCGTGACCAAGGGTGCAGCTCTGGCCATGAAGGCCCGTATCGCCCTCTATATGAGCGACTGGGAGACCTGCGCCGCTGCCAGCAAGGCCTGTATGGACCTTGGCGTCTATTCGCTCCATCCGGATTTCCGTGAGCTCTTCCTCTCTTCGACGAAGACCTCCCCGGAGCAGATTTTCGCCCTCCCGGCATCCAACACCCTCGGGGTCCATTCCTATGACGAGGGCGCGACCCGGTCGTTCTACCCGCGCAACAACGGCGGAACCTCCGTCGCCCAGCCTTCCTATGACCTCTTCTTCGCCTTCCCTTGTACGGATGGCAAGATGCCCTGGGAGTCCCCGCTTTACAGCAACGCCGACCCGTTCGCGAACCGCGATCCCCGCTTGGCGGAGACGATCGTCCCGTTCGGTTCCGAGTTCATGGACTATATCTATAATCCGCGAATCGATGCTACGACGACTCTCCAGGTCTCCACGGGCCTGATGGTCAAGAACAACGACTCCAAGGCTGTGTCCAAGGATTGCTCCTACAACGGATTCGTGCTGAAAAAGTTCGTTGATGAGGAGTGGATCGACGACCGTCTGACGGATATGCCGATGCGGATTATCCGTTACGGAGACGTCCTGCTGATGTATGCGGAGTCCATGATGGAACTGAACCGCTGCAGCCAGGATGTTCTCGACCAGACGATCAACGCCCTCCGTGCCCGCGCCTACAAGTGCGGCGTCAGGGAGACCGGCAAGTATCCGGCCGTTACCGAGACCAACCAGACGAAACTCCGCCGGATTATCCGCAACGAGCGCCGTATTGAACTGGCCTGGGAGAACCGCCGCTGGTTCGACCTCATCCGCTGGAGAGTCTGCGAAGAGGCCTTGACGATGCCTTGCTACGGTCTTCCGGCCAACGCGACCCGCAAGAACAACGAGAAGACCCCGTACTGGTTCTTCCCTGAGGGATTCAAGGCGCGCATGACCGAGTCCTCGATCATCGATCTTTCCGACTTGCAGAACTACCCGGACTATTACGTCATCAATGTTCAGAAAGCGTTCGTCTCGCGTGAGTATCTCTTCCCGATTCCGATCAACGAGCGGACCGTCTGTCCGAAACTGACCCAGAATCCTGGCTATTAGCAGAATGACAGACAATATCCAAGTATCCAGATTCCTTCCGCTGAAGCGCGTGCTCGTCCACGATGTGTTCGACACGGGCTTCAACGGCTGGATGGTTATCATGCCGAACTTCTGCAATGAAGGCTTCGAGCAGAGCCCGAGTATCGTCTCGAAGGACCAGTGGCCGCCCTGCATGCTCTCGACCGCTACGTTCCGGTATCCCGGATCGCACGGTTCGATGAGCGGGCAGTACAGTCTCAAGATTTCGACCCGGAACGTGTGCTCCCCTTATGCCGAAAAACCGGCGCCGGGCTCCATGGGGCACGGTATCAAGCGGATTTCCTTCTTCCGGAAGGGTAAGTATCTGCAGTTCGAGACATGGTTCGCCTATACCGCAGAGCAGGATGTCTGCGATGCGGGGGGCGACCTGCCCGGGCTGCATGAGAATTCCGTCCGCTGTTTCGGCTTCGGATGGGACCTGCAGGAGAGGGGCGGGAACCGTTATTTCGCGGGAGTCCGCTACCTCAATGCGGTCGACGGGAAGCCGGTCCGGAAATGGCAGCTGATCTGGCCCTGGGCCGAGAGCGACAAGGCCTGGGCGTACGATACGGAGGGAGACTGGTGCGTCAAGGGAGTCGATCCGTTCTGGAACGGGAAGCGCTACCCTGACGGACGCCATGAAGGCTTTATCGATGTCCCTGACGGACATCAGGACCTTTGCTACAATGAGACGGACTGCAAGTTGAACTGGCAGTATTTCCGTCTTCTCATTGATACGGAGGCCCATGAATATGTTGAAATGCAATGTCAGGACAAGATCATGGACCTGGGGCGCCATCCGATCTACGGAGCGCCGGCCTATGCCCGGATCGAGGGGCTGATGAACCCCCTCGCCTGGGTCGAGACCGATGCGCCGCGCCGGAGTTTCCTCTATCTTGATTCCGTTGTCATATCCCAAGAGTAGATGAAGAGCAGCTATTTACTGATCCTCGCTGCCGCCTGTGCGGTTCTGTCCTGTAAGAAACCGGTCGATCCAACTCCGACCCCGACGCCTGCTCCGACCCCGGGGCCCGGGGCCGAAACGACGTCGCCTTCAGATGTCAAGGTCGGCGAGGTCCTGCCTGACTGGCAGGAGGGTTGGCTGGACATCCATTCGATCAACGGCGGCCGTGGGGAGAGTTTCTACTATATCCTCCCCGACGGGACGACGATGCTGATCGATGCGGCCGGTGCCCCCCAGAACGAGTACACGGCAGATAAGACGGGTTTCCCGTCAAAGCCGAACCTGACGGTCAGCAGCGGTCGGGTGATTATCAATTATATCAAGCACTTCGCCCCGAAGGTCTCCGAGGGGAAGATCGATTATTTCATGGCCTCCCATTATCACGGAGACCATATCGGCGCCTGGCGGGACGCCTGGCAGACGACGTATAAATGGACCTACAACCCCGAGGGCGGTTTCGTTGTCAACGGGCTTCCGGAAGTCGGGATGGAACTGCCGATCGTCAAGGTTATCGACCGTGGAGACTGGGGGGACAGACCCTCCGCAGAGTATTTCGAGAGCGGCGGGAAAAAGCGCTATGACAATTATATCAAATTCTTGAACTGGTCTGCGAATAAGTACGGAACCGTCCGGGAGTCCCTGCAGGTCGGCCGGGACGATCAGATCGTCCTGAAGCACAATCCGTCCAAATTCACAAGTTTTTCCATCCGGAATATTGCGGCCGGGGGAAACGTATGGACAGGGAACGGCACCGGCGTCAATACGACCTATGTCCCCTCGACGGCCGAGTGCCTCAAGCACGCGATGGAGACCGACTGGAACATCGGGGAGAACATCTACAGCTGCGTCATCCACCTTAAGTACGGTTCCTTCGATTTCTTTACCGGCGGTGACATCCAGTATAACGGCCGCTCGACCTATGCCTGGAAGGACATCGAGGCGCCTATCGCCAAGGTGATGGGAAAAGTCGAGGTCATGAAGGCCAGCCACCACGGCACGGCCAATACCAACAGCAAAGAACTCCTCTCTGTCCTCAAGCCCGATGTCATGATCGCGGCGACCTGGCAGGACGTCCAGCCGAATCCCGCGACGATGCAGCGCTTTATCGCGGCGAACAGCGAAGTGAAGCTCTTCGCGACGAATATGACCTCCGCCAATCTGCAGCTTCTGCAGGAAGAAGGGATCCCGGCGAACCGTTTCTCGGCGACGAGCGGCCATATTGTCGTCCGGGTCGACCCCTCTAAGGTGAAGTACTGGGTCTTCGTCCTGGATGATAACAATGAGCAGTATAAAGTTAAATATAAGTTCGGACCGTTCCGGGCGCAATAGAAAGTTATGAAGAAGATTTTTGCCGGGCTGGCCTTGCTTGCCCTTCTGGCCGGATGTGCTGCGAAAACGCCGGTCAGCGTAAAACCAGGAAAGATCCTCCCGCCATGGCAGGAGGGATGGTTGGATATCCACTCGATCAATGGCGGTCGGGGAGAGAGTTTCTTTTATATTTTCCCGGATGGGACGACAATGCTCGTCGATGCCGCGGGGTCTCTTCCGGAGGAAGATTATCCGCTCGATCCTCCGGGGCTCCCTTCCAAGCCGTCCAAGGACATAACCCCGGGGCGTGTCGTCACGGATTATGTCTCCCAGTTCGAACCGGAGGTCTCGAAAGGAGCGCTTGATTATATGATGATTACCCATTTCCATGGGGATCATTTCGGCCTCCTCATCCCCTCGCCGGATGCACCCGGATATCAGGTCCATCCCGAGGGCGGATTCCAGATGGTCTCCGTTTCCGAGGTCGGATCCAACCTCAAGGTCGGGAAGATTATCGACCGGGGAGACTTCACCTCCCGCGCCTCGAAAGGTTTCCGGAATCCGGAGTCTTGGGCCCGGTATGAGAATTACCGCAAGTTCGTCGCCTGGTCCGAAAAGGCCAACGGAACGGTCTACGAGCCCATGCAGGTCGGCCGCGACGATCAGATTGTCCTGAAGCACGAACCCGCGAAGTATCCCGGCTTTTCGGTCCGGAACGTCGGTGCCGGCGGAAACTACTGGACCGGGAAAGGAACCGAAGTGGACTCGACCTATATCCCTTCCCCGGCCGAATGCCTCGCTTTCGCTGAGTCGGAAGACAAAGACGCTCCGAATATCAATGAGAACATCTTCAGCTGCATTTTCCACCTGCAGTACGGTAAGTTCAACTACTTCGCCGCAGGAGACCTCCAGTACAAGCATAAGGAAAAATTTGCCTGGTTCGATGCAGAGGCTCCCGTCGCCAAGATCATGCCTGAGGTCGATGTAATGAAACTCTGCCACCATGGAACCAGCGGAACGAACAGCCAGGCCCTGCTGAACGCCCTCAAGCCGGAGGTTGCCATTGCGGCCAACTGGCGTGACGTCCAGCCGAATCCGGCGACGATGAAGCGGGTCTGGAAGGCCAACCCAGAGGCCAAGATCATTACGACCAATATGGTCGACCGCAGCCGGGAACTGCTTCAGGCTGACGGTGTTGACCCGGAGAAATTCCTTTCGACCCAAGGCCATGTCGTCATCCGCGTCGAGCCGGGCGGCGACCGCTACTGGGTGCTTATTCTCGAAGACGATGACCAGAAATTCCTCGTCAAGGCAGTCCATGGACCTTATCAATCAAAGTAATTGTCAATGAGACTGTTCAATGCCTCCCACCTCGAAGTCAAGAAGTACTTCGACGGTGACTTCCAGACCAATCCCTACGAGGCCGGCTGGGCCTCGGAGTGTATCTTTTTCATCCACGTCGAGGACCGCATCGGCGATCCTGAGCTCAACGCCCGGGTCCAGATTTCCCACGACGGAGTCCATTGGTGCGATGAGGGAACCGTCTCCGGGCCGATCCGGGACGGACTGAACTTCATCCGTGTCCGCGAATTCGGCAACTGGCTCCGGCTGGATGCCTCCGTCCGCGGCGGGTCCATGAAACTGAATATCCAGATTGCCTGCAAAGAATAGCCTATGACCATCGCCGACTACCTGATCATCCTGTTGTTTTTCGTCGGGCTCCTGTCCGTCGGATACTTTCTTGGCAAGAGAATCAGCAGTTCGAAGGAAATGTTCGTGGCCGGAAAGAACTCTTCCTGGTGGATTTCCGGCCTGTCGACGTACATGACGATCTTCTCGGCGAGCACCTTTGCGGTCTGGGGCGGTGTCGCTTTCAAGAGCGGGCTATGTGCCGCCTTTCTCGGCATGATGCTCGGCATCGCCTCCATCGCGGTCGGTAAATGGGTCTCGGGCAAATGGGCCCGGATGAGGATCGATTCCCCGGCGGAATATCTGACGCATCGGTTCGGGGACAAAACGCTGAAGTTCTATTCGGTCGTCCTGATTTTCGGCCGTGCGGTCCATACCGCCGTCGCCCTCTATGCCATTTCGATCATGGTCGTCGCGCTGATGCCGCTTCCGGAGGGTCATTTCCTGGCGGACCCCGCGACCGGCCACCTCAGCGTCCAATGGGCCGTCATCATTCTGGGAATTATCACGCTCGTCTATACGGCGATGGGCGGATACCTCGCCGTCCTGATGACGGATATCGTCCAGTTTGCCGTGCTTTTCGTGATGTTTGTGATCCTGGTTCCGCTTTCGCTGCATTACGCCGGAGGCATCGAGGCGTTCGTAGCCAAGGCGCCGGAGGGCTTTTTCAAACTCACGAGCAGCGATTATACCGCTCCCTGGCTCGTACTTTGGGCGATCCTGAACTTTTTCATGATCGGCGGCGACTGGCCTTTCGTCCAGCGGTACATCAGCGTTCCGACTGCCCGTGATGCCAGGAAGAGTTCCTATCTCGTCGGAGTCCTGTATCTGCTGACCCCGATCCTCTGGTACATCCCCGCGATGGTCTACCGTACCGTCGATCCCGGCGCGAATCCCGAGCAGGCATATATGCTGATGAGTCAGCGGGTGCTGGGCCCCGGCCTTCTCGGGTTCATGATTGCGGCGATGATGTCCGCAACCCTGTCCCTCGTCTCCGGGACACTCAATGTTTTTGCAAACGTCTTTACCTGTGATCTTTATCTCCCCCGTCATCCGCAGGCAACCGAGGCGGACAAGATCCGGGTCGGGCGGCGGTTTACCTATCTCTACGGCCTCATGCTGGTCGTGATCGCCGTGCTCCTGCCCTATCTCGGCGGGGCGGAAAAGGTTGTCGTAACGCTCCTTACGGTCGTTATTTCGCCGATTTTCATTCCGTCGATCTGGGGACTGTTCTCAAAGAAACTGCGGGGCCGGGAGGTTGTTATTTCCATGGGCGTGACCTACGTCCTTGCCATCCTTGTCAAGTTCCATGTCCTGTTTCCCGCGTGGGTTTCGGGTCATGCGGTCTTTGCCGACGCCCTTGTCGGCTGCCTTGTCCCGCTGCTGATGCTGACTTTCTTCGAACTGGCTGCCCGGAAGCGTCCCGTTGAGGAAGGGTACCGGAAGGTGGAGGCGCTTCTTGTTGAGGAGGACCGGATCGACGAAAAAACGGCGAAGCAGTCCGGCCGGGTCTATTCCGGGATGGCCCTGAAGATTATGATGGGCACCTATCTCGCCCTCGGTCTTATCTCGCTCCTTCTCTCCCTCTTTTTCCCGGAGAACCGGAGCCTCCTCCTCCTATTCGGCGGCACCCTGACCGTCTTCGCCTCCCTTGTCCTCCTGCTCGTGTGCCGCCTAACCTCGCGAAGATCAACGGATTAGCCCTTACCCTTTGTCCTTTTCGGGACAAAGGGTAGAGAGAAAGAAAATGATAATCAACTAGTTAAGTGCCATATTATGAAACGCGTTTTATTTTTTGTTTTCGCTTCATGCCTTGTTCTGTTGTCCTCCTGCCGCAGTTCGGAAGTCCGGCTGAAGGTCACGCGCAGTTTTGATTGTGATGTCCTGGTTATCGGCGGAGGCCCTGCGGGGACGGCGTCTGCTATAAGCGCAGCCCGCCACGGTGCCAAGACCATTCTTGCAGAGCGCAACGGCGTCCTTGGCGGAACCGCCACGGCAGGACTTGTCGCTCCGTTCATGTCTTCGACGACCCCTGACGGCAAGACGTTCCTGATCCGTGGACTTTACGAGGATCTGGTCAACCGGATGGTTGCCGAAGGCGGAGCCATCCATCCCCTCGATGCGCAGATCGGTTCCTGGACCGCCTATCGCGACAAGGGCCATCACGGTCTGACGACGTTTGATTATGAGTGCCTCAAACGGACACTCGAAGAGATGTGTACCGAGGCGGGCGTCGACCTGATGTACCACATGCTGTTTATCAAGGCGGATACCCGCGGCGGCCGGATTACGGCCGCCTACTTTGCGACGAAAGACGGGATCTGGAAGGTAACGGCCAAGCAATATATCGACTGTACGGGCGACGGAGACCTGGCCTACCAGTCTGGCGTTCCGGTAGTTATCGGAGACGGCGAAGGCGGGATCCAGGCGGTTTCCCTGTTCTTTACGGTCCGCGGTGTCGACAAGGCGAAGATGGACGCCCACAACGCGAAATGTCTCGCGGAAGGCGATTATGAGGGCCAGTGGTACATGAACGAGATCAAGGCTGCGCGGGAAAAGGGAGAATTCCCTTCCTGGCGTAACAAGATTGCGCTCTTCGAGAATCTCGACGGAACGTATACGGTCAACATGGCCCAGAGCGACGGCGTCGACGGGCTTGACCCGAAGCAGGTGACCGATGCCGAAATTGACGGACGTCAGCAGGTCCATGCGATCGTGAAGTTCCTCCGCAAGTATGTCGACGGCTGCCAGAATGTGGAACTGGTCGCGACGGCGGCCGATCTCGGCGTCCGCGAGACGCGGCGCATCGAGGGCGTCTATACCGTCACGACGGAGGATGCCAAGAATTCGGTCAAATATCCCGATCCGATCTTTTGCTGCGCGAACAGCATGGACATCCACAAGAAAGGCTTCGTAGACTATGTCGCCCGGAATACGAACGAACCGTTCTATATTCCTTACCGCGCCTTGCTGCCGTTGAAGGTTGACAATTTGCTTGTTGCCGGGCGCTGCGCGGCCGCGGAACGTCCTGTCATGGCTGCGATCCGTGTCATCCCGCCGTGCTTCGCGATGGGTCAGGCAGCCGGAACGGCCGCCGCGCTGGCCGTCAAGGCGGGAGTCGGCCCGAAGGAGATCGACTCGGACCAGTTGGTCGCCCCCCTCAAGGCTGACGGGGTCTATCTTCCGTAGCGTCCTTTCTCCCGGATTTGCACAAAAGTTGCGTCCTTAAGGTGGCGATACTACCAGCGTATTTCGTCGTTCTCTTGCACGGTAGCGCAAAA